>ERZ857951.3880-NODE-3880-length-10523-cov-2.678066_pt1 | contig 10523 bp, 10 predicted proteins | sample MGYA00519759_ERZ857951 | MGnify/ENA primary metagenome ERZ857951 (study PRJEB31778, sample SAMEA3449377) | human gut metagenome | biome: human gut; feature: human-associated habitat; material: faeces | place: United Kingdom | collected 2010/2012 ... | reverse complement strand
AGAGCTGCGGGTGCCGGATTACATCATCAACGATGTGCTGGAGGCCAACGGCATCGAATACAAGGAGACCCGCAGCCTGGAAGAGGTCATGCCGGAACTGGACATCCTGTACATGACCCGTATCCAGCGGGAACGTTTTGCCAGCGAAGAGGAATACCTGCGCCTGAAGGACAGCTACATCCTGACTCCAAAGCAGCTGGAGCTTGCAAAGCCGGATATGTACATCCTGCATCCGCTGCCGCGCGTCAACGAAATCTCGGTCGCTGTGGACAACGACCCGCGCGCTGCTTACTTTACCCAGGTGTTCTGTGGTAAAATCATCCGTATGGCGCTCATCCTCAAACTGCTTGACCGCATCCCGGCACCGTTTGACCAGCAGCTGCCTGCTCCCGAGCGCCATCAGCCACAGGTCGTACACAACCACCTGCACTGCGGCAATCCGCGCTGCATCACCACCATCGAACAGGAGCTGCCACAGGCGTTCCGTCCGGTGGAGGAAAAACCGGGCGCCTTCCGCTGCATCTACTGCGAAGCTCTGGTGGACTAATCCACAATCAAATCGTTCATTTTTTCCCCTTCGTTCCTCATCGTGGGCGCGGAGGGGATTTTTTTATCCCATTTCGTTAGAGAAACTTTCCAGTAGAAATTTTCCACTGGGAATCACAACCGTGTAAAATATAAAAAAGTTACTTTCCACTAACAAAATCCTATTGACAGATTGTTCAGCTGATTTTATAATGTGTATATACACGATATAGGAAAGGAGGATACCCATGCAGGACCCGCTCTACCGCTGCCACTGCTCCACCGAAGGGTGCTACTGCGCCACCATCAAGCGTGCCGAGCAGAAAATCACCACTCTCTACAACCGTTACCTGGAACGCGCCGGCATCACCCGCGGGCAGTATGCCCTCTTAGTCAACATCCAAAACCATCCGGGCATCAGCGTCAGCGGACTTGCTGAACGGATGAATCTGGAGCGAACCACCCTGGTGCGCAACCTCAAGCCGTTGGAAAGTCGCCGACTGATTCGTGACACCGCCCAAAGCGGGCGCAGCCGCAGTTTAGAGCTGACCGAAGAAGGCAAAGAAATTCTGGAAACCGCTGTTTCCCTCTGGCAGCAGGCACAGCAGGAGTTTGAGCGACAGATGGGAAAAGAGCGCGCCCAACTGCTGCTGCAACTGCTGGAGGAAATCATCTCCCTGTAAAGGAAGGTGCCTTTCTGACCCACTATCGTGTAGATACACGGTTTATTTTATCTAGGAGGAATTATTATGGATTTATCTGTTCACACTCTCTTTTTCAGTCCTACCGGTGGCACTCGGAAAGCAGCTTCTTTATTTGCCCATTCACTTTCCAGTCATGTGGAAGAACACAGTTTGGAGCAACCAGTCACCGGATTTTCTTCTGATGATTTCGTTGTTGTCGCACTTCCTGTTTTTACCGGACGGCTTCCTGCTTATGCACGAGAAAAACTCAAAGCAATAAACGGAGGCGGCGCAAAAACGGTCGCTATGACAGTATACGGCAACCGTGATTTTGAGGACGCACTTTTGGAACTGCAGGACCTTTTGATTGAGCAAAACTTCCGCCCGGTGGCTGCCATTGCTGCCGTTGCACAGCATTCCATGATGTCTTCTCTTGCTGCTCACCGTCCAGATGAACAGGATGGCGCGCAGCTGGCTGAATTTGCCCAAAAGGTTGCAGAGAAGCTAGTCTCCTGCGACTGCTGTAATTCTCCTTGTGTCCCCGGCAATCGACCCTATCGGGAGCCGGAACCAACTCCTGTTATCCCTGCCACCAACGAAAACTGTGTTCAGTGCGGACTGTGCGCTGCACGATGCCCTGTTGGAGCAATCGACCCTGCCGACCCTTCCCACATCAATCCGACGCTCTGTATCCTGTGTATGCGCTGTGCCGGAATTTGTCCAACAAAAGCAAAGGACCTGCCTTCACCGGTTCGAGAAAACATCTCGGCATTTCTTTCCCAATTCCAGGCAAACCGTCGCCCAAATCAACTGTTTCTATAAACGATATACAACGATTTTCTCTTGAAAATATCCCATTTTAGTGTATAATAAAAACGAAGATTGCATTGCCTCTTCCTTCCCTGCCCGAGTACAATATCTGCCGGCAGGAAGTCTATGATACAGAAAGGATGATTGCTTTTGGCAACCAATGCTTCTCAGACCAAACACGTCAAAATCGACATCAAGGGAATGACCTGTGCTGCCTGCTCCGCCTCGGTGGAGCGTGCGCTGCGGCGCGCCGACGGGGTGCTCCAGGTCAATGTCAACCTTGCCACTAACAGTGCCACTGTCCTGTGCGACCCTTCGGTCAGCGAGCAGATGCTGGTGGAAATCGTCAACAAAACCGGCTTTTCCGGCAGCCTTGCCGACCCGGAGGAAATCAGCGTTGCACTCACCCACACCATCAGCAAACGGCGGCTGATTATCGCGCTGATTTGCGGCGCGTTGGTGTTGTACATCGGGATGTCCCATATGCTGCCGGTGCGTCTGCCGCTGCCTGCCATCATCGACGACCGAATCAATCCGCTCAACTTCGCCCTCATCCAGCTGGTGTTCACCATCCCGGTACTCATCTGCGGACGAAACTTTTTCATCAACGGAACCAAAAACCTCATCAAGCTGCATCCCAATATGGACTCGCTGGTGATGATCGGAACCACCACCGCTTTCCTGTACAGCCTGTACAACACCTTCACCATCACCCAGGGAAATGCTCACGGCGCACACAACCTCTATTTTGAATCGGCAGCGGTGGTGGTCGCACTGGTGCTACTTGGAAAGTATCTGGAGGAGAACAGCAAAAACTCCGCCAAACAGGCAATCAATTCGCTGGTTTCGATGATTCCGAACACCGCTGTCATCCTCAAGGACGGGCAAGAGGTGGAGATCCCTGCCAAAAATGTGCGACTGAAAAACATTGTCATCGTCAAACCCGGCTCCCGTATCCCGGTGGACGGCACCGTCCTGTCGGGAGAAGCCTCGGTGGATGAGTCGATGCTGACCGGCGAAAGCCTGCCGGTGTACAAGGAGGTCGGCTCCCATGTTTCGGGCGGCACCATCTGCAAAGATGGGATGCTGCGCATCGAAGCGACCGGTGTCGGCGGCAATACTGCCATCTCGCAGGTGCTGCGTCTGGTGACCGAAGCGCAGGAGCGCAAGGCTCCCGCAGCCCGTCTGGCGGACAAAATTTCCGGCATCTTCGTCCCGACAGTGGTTTCCATTGCGGTGATTACCTCCATTCTGTGGGCGCTGACAGGACGTGACCTGCCCTTTGTGCTCAACAACTTTGTCGCGGTGCTGGTGGTCGCCTGCCCTTGTGCGCTGGGACTTGCCACCCCGATTGCGGTCATTGCCGGTACCGGCAGAGGCGCTAATTTGGGCATCCTCTACCGTGGCGGCGACGTCATTGAAACGGCTGCCTCGGTCAACACCGTCATCTTTGATAAGACCGGAACCATCACCTACGGCAAATTGCAGACCGCTGCCATCCTGCCCGCCGACGGTGTCAGCGAACAGCAGCTGCTCTCCGCCTGTGCCACCGCAGAATATGGCTCGGAGCATCCCATCGCAGCAGCGGTGCTTGCTAAAGCAGAGGAGCAACAGCTGATGGTGCAGCCGCCGGAATCCTCCCAGACGGTGCCCGGTCGCGGCGTCATCGCCAGCTGCGCAGACAAACGAATCGTGGCAGGAACGATGGCTCTGATGGAGATGGAGAAAATTGCCATCCCCTCTTCTGCCAACACCACCATACCCGACGGCTGTACTGCCATCTATCTGGCGGTAAACGAACAATATCTGGGGATGATTGCCCTTTCGGACACCATCCGACCAGATGCCAAGGAAGCGATTGCCCAGCTCAACCAGATGGGCATTGAAACAGTGATGATCACCGGCGACAACGCAGGCGCTGCCAATCTGATTGCCCGTCAGGCAGGCATCTCCTCGGTGCGTGCGCAGGTGCTGCCGCAGGATAAGCACAGTGCGGTGGAGGAATTTAAAAACAACGGCAAAATCGTTGCGATGGTCGGCGACGGCATCAATGATGCTCCCGCGCTGGCAGGCGCCAACGTAGGCATCGCCCTCTCCTCCGGCACCGATGTGGCAGCCGAATCCTCGGGCATCATCCTGATGCGGGAGGACCTGCACGCGGTGGTCGATTCGCTCAAGCTGTCCCGCAAGACCATGCAGATCATCCGCCAGAATCTTTTCTGGGCGTTTATCTACAATCTGATTGGAATTCCGATTGCCGCCGGCTTGCTGGTGCTGTTCGGCGGTCCGGCATTCTCTCCGGTGTTCGGCGGTGCGGCAATGGCATTCTCCTCGGTGTCGGTCGTTTCCAACTCGCTTCGCCTGACCCGCTACAATCCAAATAAATAAACCCATTTTCTATCAACAACAGGAGGTCATCATTATGGAAATCAAATTTATCACCGAAGGCATGGCTTGTGCAAAATGTGAGGCAAGGGTCGTGGAGAAGCTCTCCTCCCTGCCCGGTGTCACCGCAGTCAAAGCCTGTGCAGCAGACGGCTCAGTCGTTGTAGAGGGCGACGGACTGGACCGCGACACATTGGCAGAAGCCATCGAGGATTTGGGATTCGACGTCATCGAGTAATTCCCCGGAAAAAGAAAAGGCGGATGGTGCTTCCATCCGTCTTTTTGTTTTGTAGAAGAAGTAGATTGGTATCTCTCCAATCAACCATTGGTTTATTTTCTAAACTTAAAACTTAACCACCTCTCTCTTGTTTTGTAAAACGAACTATGATATTATGAAATCATAGAAAGCGACGAATGGAGAGGATTGATATGAAAATAAATCAAATCATCCGAGAAAAACGCAAAGCATTATCATTGACGCAAGAACAAGTTGCTGAATTTTTAGGTGTATCAACTTCCGCTGTAAATAAGTGGGAAAAAGGAAGTAGTTACCCCGATATAACGCTTCTTCCGGCATTAGCACGATTATTGAAAACAGACCTGAATACACTTCTATCTTTTCAAGACGATTTAAGTGATGTAGAAATCGTTAATTTTATAGATGGACTGGATAAAATCATTCAGGAAAAGGGTTATGAAACTGCCTTTCAAATGGCAATCAATAAAATCCATGATTTTCCAACCTGCGAGAACTTAATATATTCTGTGGTTATGTACTTAACCGGAGCGCTAATTCTTTATAATGTATCCGAATCAGAACCGTACCAAGAAGTGTTTGAGGCATTTTATGAACAGCTATCACACAGTCAGAATACAGAAATAAAAGAAACGTCTATTAGTATGTTAATAGCGTATAACCTGAACAGAAACGATTTTTCTAAAGCAGAGGAACTCATCAATACGCTGCCTTCCTCATCAATAGACAAAGAAGAACGCATTGCTATTCTTTATACAGAGCAGAATAAGTTTTTAGACGCACTTAAAATATGGGAACATCGAATATTAAATAGTGTTACTGAAATTCAGACCGCACTCATGAATATGTTGGATATTGCAGTAAAGGAAAACCGAATAGAGGATGCGGATTTCTATGCTGATATTTATGAGCAGGTATCCAAACTGTTTTGTGTAACCCCATGGATACCATATAATGCAAAATTGTCATTATCTGTCCTCAAAAAAGACAAAAAAGAGTGTTTAGCAGCACTCAAATCTACATTGACGGCAATGCGTGAAAAATGGAAACCCCAAGAAAATCCACTTTATAGGCATTTAGAGTGTTCAGAAACAAATATTTTCTCCGAACATATTTTATCTATGCTACAAGAAGAAATGGAAAATGGTGATGAATTTGCATTTATGGAAAGCATCCAGGAGTACCAACAACTTTTACAAGAACTAAGAAATCACAACATTGCATAACAAACTCAACCTAAGTCCGCACATTGATACAGGCAAACCCACCCGAAAAGCCTGCTTTCCCCTTTCGATGGTTGCGCTCAAGCAAAACAGTATGGTATCATGATTTTGGCAAATGCGAATTTAACAAAGGAGTGGATGGTATGACTATGAAAAAAATATTTCCTTGGCTCATCGCATCAGCTGCCATTCTGCTGGCATTGCCCTGGCTTGCCGTCACATTCGTAAAAAGCGATGCCGGAATGGCAGTCAGCTTATTTCTATTTTTTGTGCTAAACCCCATCTATGCAATTTGCACCGGAGCATACGCCGGCAGGGACGTAAAAAGATTCTGGGCATTGCCGGTCATCACCGCATTGTTCTTTTTAGCCGGAGCATGGTGGTTCTTTGAACTGGGAGAAAGCGATTTCATCCTGTATGCACTGGTCTATCTGATTTTAGGAATGGCAGCGATGCTCCTTTCCCAGTTCGTCAGGAAAAAGCGGCAGAAAAACCTTAGCCGTTCAAATGGAACTCCCATAAAATAAAATATTCCTCCGTTTGGATAACAGAAGCAAAAGCAGCAAGCCGTTTTAACCTTGCTGCTTTTTTGCACCCTGTTTTTGCAAAAGACAGGTTCCTGATCTTCGAAACGATTCTTTTGTTAGCCTAATCTAACTTTATCCGTTACTTTATGTCGAACTTTTTCTTGACAGTTCAGTTAGTCTGTGCTAAACTTACAGCAGGTCAAAAAGTTAGCTTTAGCTAATATAAAAAACAAACAAAAACAGGGGGAGGAAAACGTGATGCCATTAACCTACGCGCCAATCGGAGAACCTGCGGTCATCCGCAAAATTACCGGTAAGGATGAAGTTCGTCAGCATCTGGCGGAACTGGGATTTGTTGTAGGACAGCAGGTCACAGTCGTTTCGTCCCTGGCGGGCAACCTGATCATCAACGTCAAAGGCAGCCGCATCGCACTGGATGCCGCTATGGCGCAACGAGTGATGCTTTAGGCTTTCTTTGGGCTGAAAATAGCAACAGGAGGGATATGGAATGAAAACACTCAAGGACACAAAACCGGGCGAAACGGTCACCATCGTCAAGCTGCACGGAGAAGGTGCTGTCAAGCGGCGCATCATGGACATGGGGTTGACCAAGGGAACACAGGTCTATGTCAGAAAGGTGGCTCCGCTGGGAGACCCGATCGAAGTCAATGTGCGCAGCTATGAGCTTTCTCTTCGCAAAGCCGATTGCGCTCAAATCGAAGTGACCGCCTAAAAGACAGCGTCGAAAAAGCAGGCGCTGTTTTTTCAGGAGTTTGGGTTAGCAGTAACTAATCAGACAATCTAGAAAAGAGGATGGACTATGGAGTATAAAATTGCATTAGCCGGAAACCCCAACTGCGGCAAAACCACCATGTTCAACGATTTGACCGGCAGCAGCCAGTATGTCGGCAACTGGCCGGGCGTCACCGTTGAGAAAAAGGAAGGAAAGCTGCGCACCAACAAGCAGGCAATCATTCAGGACCTGCCGGGCATCTATTCCCTTTCCCCCTACACATTGGAGGAGGTGGTCACCCGAAATTATCTGGTCGGCGAACATCCCGATGCGATGATCAACATTGTGGATGCTTCCAACCTGGAGCGAAATCTTTACCTGACCACCCAGCTGCTGGAAATCGGTGTCCCGATGGTCATTGCTCTGAATATGATGGATTTGGTGCGCAAAAACGGCGACCAGATAGACCTGAAAAAATTGTCGGAGCAGCTGGGCTGTCCCATCATCCAAACCAGCGCTGTCAAAGGAGAAGGCAGCAGCGAGGTCGCACAGGCTGCCCTTTCGTTGGCACAAAGCAAAGCAGCTCCTCCGGCTCCCCTTGTCTTCAGTGAGCAGCTGGAAGATATTCTGCACACCATCTCTCACCTGATTCAGGGACGCTGTCCGGCACAAAATCTTCGCTGGTACACCATCAAGCTGTTTGAGCGGGACGAAAAAGCGCTGGAGCAGCTTTCCCTCGACCAGTCCATCCTGGATGAGATTGAGTCGCTGCGAAAGCAGGCGGAGGAACTTTTCGACGATGATACCGAAAGCATCATCACCCACGAACGTTACCTCACCATCGCCAACCTTCTCAAAGGCTGCTACCGTAAAAAAGCCAACCGTCAGCTGACCACCAGCGACAAGATCGACCGCATTGTCACCAACCGCATCCTCGCGCTGCCGATTTTTGCCCTGGTCATGTTTGTCATCTACTATCTATCCATCACCACCGTCGGCACCATGATGACCGACTGGGTCAATGACGTTTTGTTCACCGAAATTATCCCGCCGGCAGTGGAAGGGTGGCTGGTATCGCTTAACACCGCTCCATGGCTGCAATCGCTTCTGCTGGACGGCGTGATTGCCGGTGTCGGCGCTGTTCTGGGCTTCCTGCCGCAGATGATGGTCCTCTTCCTGCTGCTGGCTCTGCTGGAGGACTGCGGCTACATGGCGCGCATCGCCTTCATCATGGACCGCATCTTCCGCCGTTTCGGTCTGTCGGGTAAATCCTTCATCCCCATGCTGATTGGTTTAGGCTGTGGCGTTCCTGCGGTTCAGGCAAGCCGTACCATCGAAAATGACCGCGACCGCAAGATGACCATTATGACCACCACCTTTATCCCCTGTTCGGCAAAGCTTCCCATCATCGGACTGATTGCCGGTGCGCTGTTTAACGGCTCCGGCTGGGTTGCTACCTCCGCTTACTTTGTCGGCATTGCTGCCATCATCGTTTCGGGTATCATCCTCAAAAAGACCACCCTCTTTGCCGGTGATCCGGCTCCGTTTGTTATGGAGCTGCCTGCTTACCATCTTCCAAGCATCAAGGGCGTACTGATTCATATGTGGGATCGTCTGAAAGCCTTTGTCCGCAAGGCAGGTACCATCATCTTCCTTTCTTCCATCGTCATCTGGTTCCTTTCCAGCTTCAACTTCAAATTGCAGATGGTGGATACCCAGCAATCTATCCTGTCCTCTTTGGGCAAACTGATTGCACCGCTCTTTGCTCCTTTAGGATGGGGACACTGGGAAGCTGCGGTCGGCACCATCACCGGTCTGGTTGCAAAGGAAAACGTAGTGGCTACCCTGGGCATCCTGTTTGGATTTGCCGAAGTTGCTGAAAACGGCGATGAGATTTGGACCTTGTTCGCCCAGAATTTCACTGCACTTTCTGCTTATTCCTTCCTGGTATTCAATCTCCTGTGCGCACCTTGCTTTGCTGCCATCGGCGCCATCCGCCGAGAGATGGGCAGTGCAAAATGGACCTGGATTGCCATCGGTTATCAGTGTATTTTTGCCTACATCATTTCGCTGATTATCTTCCAGCTGGGCAACTGGTTCACCACCGGCATCCTGTCGATTGGCACCGTCGTCGGCATTCTTCTGCTGGCAGTAATGGTCTACCTGTTGGTCCGTCCGGCTCCAGATGGAAAAAGCAAAAAGATGAAGGCTGCTAAAACAGTCGCATAAAAAGCCCGATTATCGAAAGGAGCTGTTGCGGATATGAAACTGACCGCCGGAAAATTGCGTTACCTGATGACAGTGGACGGACTGCAAGGCAATCTGCCAAAGGTGCGATGCATTGATGTTGCCGTTCAACTGGGCATCTCACGCGCTTCGGTCTGCAAGATGCTTTCCTCACTCAGCCGTGAAGGTCTGTTGGAGCAGTTGCCGGACAAATCCCTGCACATCACTCCTCTGGGCTGCCAGATGACCGAACAGTATGCGCAGCAGTATCAAAAGCTGTACCCGGTCTTTCATCAGATGGGCTTGAGCGAATTTGATGCACAGGAATGTGTGATGGCTCTGCTTTCTCAGCTGTCCGAACAGACCCTAAAAAATGTCTGCGCCTGTTTTACACCACAGGCATCCAGCTTATCTGCTTAAAACATTCAAAATCGGCTCGGTCCCATTGAGAAATAGGACCGAGCCGGTTTTATTTTTATTATGACAGATTCACGAACAGCACTCCAGCAGGCGCTGCACCAGCGGATTATTGTTTTCCGGGTGATAGATGAGCATTTCCTCCATACACAGCTCCTTTTGCGGGATGCTGATGCGCAGAAAGTTTTCCTGTTCATAGCGCATACTGGTGGTCACATCCAGGCTGAGGACCGCTGTACGGTTGATCAGTCCCATCGGGATGACCACATCCGCATCGTCTATCAGCTCGATTTTCTCCCGCTCACGCACGGTGAAATTATATCGTCCCTGCAAAAAGCACCACAACAGACGGCTGATATATACCCGTTGGACACATTTGAGAAGGGTCTCCAAACTCGGTTCCTTCATTCGTTCGTCAGACCACTCCACCGGCAGCATCAGCTGAAGAGGGCGCAGACCCAACCGGTGATTCATCAACCCTTTAAGCGAGCGCTGCGGCAGATGACCAAACCCCAAATCATACCGCCTGTCAGGCAGCAGTCGGGCTAATTGCTCGGGTTGGAGGCAGTGCTCGAGTTCGACCTCCACCTCCGGGTATCGTGCCTTGAGCCTGCTTAACACATGAATCAGACTGTCGCTGCTTCGGACACCGACCACCCCAATTTTCAGCTTATGCCGATCTCCTTCCAGCGAAATCTGCTTTGCCTGTGTGACCGCCAGCTCATACTGCTCCTGCAA
>ERZ857951.3866-NODE-3866-length-10563-cov-2.628474_pt1 | contig 10563 bp, 12 predicted proteins | sample MGYA00519759_ERZ857951 | MGnify/ENA primary metagenome ERZ857951 (study PRJEB31778, sample SAMEA3449377) | human gut metagenome | biome: human gut; feature: human-associated habitat; material: faeces | place: United Kingdom | collected 2010/2012 ... | reverse complement strand
CCCAGACGGAGAATGCCCAGACCCGGGTGACGGTGCTGGATTCCCGCCAGCGCGAGCAGTATGTCTGGAAGACTGACAATGTGGTCACCGCACTGGCGATGTCCGACAACGGCTCGGCGGTGGCGATTGCCTCCTCCTATGCACAGGCGGGAGAACTAAAAAATGTGCTGACGGTGCTGAAAAACGGGCAGGAGCAAAACCGCTATGAGCTGGCAAACCAGCTGATTCTGGCGCTGGAATTTGACGGCAGCAATGTGCGCTGCATCACCGATAAAAATGCTTTTATCCTAGGCACCGAGGGCAAGATCATCGGGCAGTTCGACTATAAAGGTCAGTCGCTGGCAGCCTTTGCCATGTATGAAAACGGGGTCGCACTGGTCTTTGGCGACTATGAGCAGGATCGAAAGTATACCTTGGCATCGGTAGCGGACGACTTTTACACCCTGAATGGGACCACCACCTTTGACGACAGCCTGCAAAAGGTCAAGGCGATTGGCAACACCATCCTGGTGCTGGGTGGCTCCTCCTTCCATGAGTACAGCGCCTATGACTGCGAGCTGCTCAAGGAGGAAACCAACGAATCCTACTACGACATTCAGCCGATGGGCAACTCCATCTATGCGATGACCACCACCCAAATTGTGCGTCTGCCGCTGGAGGAACCGTCCCGCTTTGCCCTGTTCTCCCACAAGGAGCCGCAGCAGCTGCCGGACGGCTCTCCAACCGAGCAGAGCCAGCAGGAAATTGATCTGCTGCAAAGCATTTTGGATGGCATGAAGCGGGAGGAGGAAAAAGCACAGCAGTCCCAAGGTCAGGAGCTGACGGTGGGTGAATCGCAGGAGATCATCGACCAAATTCCGTTGGAAGATACGGCGTTCGAATCCTCCCAAGCACAGGAGGAATCGTCCGAGGTAGAGGAAGAAGAGAACGAGTTTGACCCGGAAAACCCGGACGGCGTGCTCAATCAGGGATCGGACCATCTGCCGGTGCAAAACGAGGACCTCCAGCCGGAATTCTCCCAGGAGGAAGCGCCACCGGAATCGGAGACCTCTGAACAGCCGCAGCAGTCGGACAAAGCAGATGAGCAGGAAAAACAGGAAACAGAGGACAAAAAGCAGGACAAAGACGAGAATGAGAACAAGGACGAACCCCTCTTCTCCTCCAGACGACCTGCCTAAAAGCGCCCAATAAGAGAGGATGATGAACGATGGATAAGCTGGTCGTGCTGCTGTACGATCTGTCGGCAGTGCTGATTATCTTGATGACGGTGGCGTACAGTGCGCAAAAGGGATTTGCAACCGGAATTTTTCGGCTGCTTGGGCGGCTGGCTGCGCTGTTCGGCTCGGCGTTTCTGGCAAAAAACGGAGCGGAGCTGGTCTATGACCAATTTCTAAAGACGGAAGTAACCGCATTTTTAAGTCAAAATCTTCAGGGAGGGCAGCTCACCGACATCATTGCCCAGCTGCAGGCAGGTTTGCAGCAGCTGCCGAAAGTCTACTCCAACGTCATCGGAATGGCAATCGACACCGACAGCATTTCGCAGGCGCTCAACAGCGGAGCGGCGCAGCTGACGGCAGCGCTGGAACAGTCGGTGATAGGACCGGCGGTCAGAGGCGCTCTTTCGGTGGTCATCTTCTCGCTGTGCTATCTGCTGCTCAGCGGGTTGGTGCGGCTGTTGACTTCGGCAATCCACTTTGTCTTTCATTCGCCGATTTTGCTGCCCATCGACCGCTTCTTCGGCGCTGTGATGGGATTTTTGCAGTCCTGCCTGAACCTGTACCTCATCTGCATCCTGTTTAAGCTGGTGTTCTACCTGCTGGGCGGAATGAAATACTGCAACCAGCAGATTATTTTGGATACGATGATTCTAAGCCGCTTTTATACCTTCGACCCGCTGGCACTGCTGGCATCGCTATAATAAAGTAAAAAAGCAGGAGCTGATGAAAACAGCTCCTGCTTTTTTGTTATGTTTGTTAATCCAGCAGACTGGTAAAGCCAACGGCTTTTCCAAGGATGCGCACCTGTGCCAGTTCGTCGCCGGTGTAGACAAATGGCTCGTACATCGGGTTGTCGGGAGAGAGGACCAGTCGGTCGGGATATTTGTAGACCCGCTTTAAGGTGGCAGAATTGTCAATGCAGACAGCCGCAATGCAGCCGTTGTCCACATCGGGCTGCTGACGGATATACACGATGTCACCGTCGTGGATGTGTGCTCCGGTCATGCTGTCGCCGTGGCAGCGCAGCGCAAAATCTGCTCGAATGTGCTCGGGTACCTCCAGGATGGCTTCGATGTTTTCATCGGCAAGGATGGGCGTCCCGCAGGCGATGTCGCCAATCAGCGGGATGCGGTAGGTCTTGGGCAGAGGAAGCAGGTTGTCGATGACAGGCTCCTGAGCAGCGGGAGTCGGGCAGTCGGTTTGACCGAGCAGCCAGGCAGGGTCCACTGCAAGGGCTTTGGCGATGGCTTCGATGACCGGCAGCTTGATTTTTTCAATTTTTCCTTTTTCGTACCGCTGAATGGTAGAGACCGCAACACCCACCTTCTGCGCAATGTCCCCCAGATTCAGTCCCAGCTCTTCGCGTCTGGCTTGGATGCGTTTGCCGGTTTGCATATTTTTTTCCACAGGCTTCCCTCCCTTTTTCCTTATTATACCACTTATTTTTGCAGGACGCAACACCAAATGACAAAATTTGCACAGCGCTATTGACTTTGCGTTTGCATAGTGCTAAAATAAAGGCGAAATAAGGAAAGTGAGTACAAAATTTACGGATGAATTGCAAGGGATCAAAAGAAATCTGCTCGATTCATCCATTATTTTTACAAATATCTTTGCATAGCGCAATTTATTGGAAGGGGAGCGGGAAAATGGGAGCTTTTTGTGTCGCATTTGCTTTGTTTGGAGGTATGATTCTGATTGCACTGTGCGGAATAGGAGTCGAGTGGTACTGCCGCCGTGAGGAGGAGATGGCATACAGCAAAGAAAACCTGAAACCACAGGCAGTTACCCAAAACTGTCCGAAAGCACAGGAGCAGAAAACAACTGCCAGGGCGGTGGCTTTGTAAAATACAGATGTTCTGCGGATAAAAAGAGGGGAAAGCCTGTTGGAAAAATTGACCAGCTTCGCAGCGAGTGATATAATAAGGGTGTATTTTAGAGAAAGGAACTGCTTCCAAGCAAGGAAAGGGGATCATCTGATGAGGATTTTTAAAACTAAGAACTATCATATCGTTGCGATTGCAGACGGCAAATATCTGACGGCCGGCGAGGATAACCTGATTACAGCAGAGCAGCCAAATGAAGGCAAGGCACAGCTGTGGAAGCTGCTGGATGCCGGCGATAATCGCTATCGGATTCTGAACACAGCAGCACAAAAGGCAGTGGACATCATTGACGCCGGTACGATGAACGGTGCGTGGCTCCACCTGTGGGAGCAGGCAGAGGTTACCAGCCAGTTGTGGACCATCGAGGAAGAGGGGGAGCATCTTCGCCTGCGCTCGGTGTCCAGCGGAAAGTATCTGGATGTTGCTCTTCAGGATAACACCCATCTGCAAATCTGGGAAAAGGGTGGTGAAAACCAGCTGTGGGAGCTTCGGGTAGAAGAAAAGGCGGCGGACGAACCGAAGAAGGAAACCACTGCCATCAAGGAAAAAGAACCGTCTGCGCTCAAACACCCGGACCCGACCGCAATCAAAGAGAAAGAACCGTCTGCGCTCAAGCACTCGGACCCAACCGCAATCAAAGAAAAAGAGCCGTCTGCGCTCAAACACCCGGACCCGACCGCTATTAAGGAGAAGGAAGCCGCCCCTCTCCAAAAAACACAGTCGGCGCCTGCGAAACCGGCAACAAAACCCCCGGTAAAAAATTCCCGCAAAAAACCAAGGGGCAAAAAGAACACAAAGTAACAAACAGCGCGTTTATAAAAACAAAAGCCGACCTGAAACAAGGTCGGCTTTTGTTATATGGTTAGGCTTTGTCTGCCTGCTTTCGGGCAGCGACATCTGCCAGCAACTTTTCACGGTATTTTCTGGCGGCATCCTCATTTTTGTTTTCTCCAAACTGATAATAGACGGTGCCCACCAGCGCGTCGGGCAGGTACTGCTGCTCGACATAGTGGTTCGGGTAGTCATGCGGATATTGGTAAAACTGCCCTTTGTTCTCCACCTCGGCTCCGTCGAAGTGCTTGTTTTGCAGGCAGCGGGGAAAGTCGCCCACCTTTCCGGCGCGGACATCTGCCATCGCGCGGTTGATTGCCATGTAGGAGGAGTTGGACTTGGGTGCGGTTGCCATGGTGACCACTGCCTGTGCCAGCGGGATGCGTGCCTCGGGCAGTCCCAGCTGAAGGGCGCTGTCCACGCAGGCTTTGACGATGACTGCGCACATCGGGTACGCCATGCCGACATCCTCGCTGGCAATCACCAGCAGACGGCGGCAGGGAGAAATCAGGTCGCCCGCCTCCAGCAGCCGTGCCAGATAGTGCAGGGCGGCGTTTTCGTCTGAACCGCGGATGGATTTTTGCAGCGCAGAAAGCAGGTCATAGTGGACATCGTCGCTTTTGTCGTAGCGCAAAGCAGCGCGCTGAGAGATGGATTGCAGCTGCTGGGCGCTGATGGTTCGGACGTTGTTTTCGATAGGAGCAGACAGATAGGCAATCTCCAGCGTGTTGATGGATTTGCGCACGTCGCCGCCGCAGGACAGGGCGATGCTGCGCAGCAGCTGGTCCTCTATCTGCAAGGACAGTCCTTCCTCCTGTGCCTGCTGTTGCAGCAGCTTGACGCCGCGTTCGAGCGCCTTTTCAATCTCCTGTGGGCTGACCGCCTTGAATTCAAAGACGGTGCTGCGGCTGATGATGGCGTTGTAGATATAAAAATAAGGATTTTCGGTGGTAGAAGCAATCAGGGTGATCTGACCGTTCTCCAAAAATTCCAGCAGGGTCTGCTGCTGTTTTTTGTTCAGGTACTGGATCTCGTCCAGATAGAGCACCACGCCGTTCATTCCTTCAAAGGTGTCCAGCGAGGAGATGATCTCCTTAAAATCGGCGGTGCTGGCGGTGGTGCCATTGAGCTTGTACAGTTTTTTGCCCGCCTGCTTTGCGATGATGCGTGCCACGGTGGTTTTTCCGGTGCCGGGCGGTCCGTAAAAGATTAGGTTGGTTGCGCGACCGGACTGGGCGATTCGGTAAAGGATGCCGTCTTTGGAAAGAATGTGGCTTTGCCCGACCACCTCGTCGATGGTCTGCGGGCGCATGAGGTCTGCCAATGGAGCGTTCATCAAGTGCTTGCTCCCTCCTTAGTCAATGATAAAACAGATGAAATAACAGATACCTTTATTATAATCTTTGTGACAGAATTGTTCAAGAAAAAAACAAAAATTACGTTTGACAATCAAAAAACGAGGGATTACAATAAGAACAGAAATTGCGGAAAGAAGGAATCACGATGACAAAACTCAAGGCAATTTTTTTTGATTTGGATGGAACGGTCTGCAATACCCTACAGGATTTAGCGGAATGCACCAACCGTGCGCTGGCTGATTTCGGGCTGCCGCCCCATCCGGTCGAGGCATATCGGATGATTGTCGGCAACGGTGTCGATACCCAGATGAAGCGGGCAATCGGAGAGGAAAAATATTCCAAAGAACTGGCAGACAAGGTCAAGGCAAAATTTAAAGCCTACTATGACCGGGATTATCTCAAGAACACCCGCCCGTATGAAGGAATGGAGCAGGCGCTGGATGCACTGCGCACAATGGGACTCAAGCTGGCGGTCTTTTCCAACAAGCCGGATGAGTTTGCCGGAAAGGTTTGCGAGGAGCTGTTTGGAAATCGCTTTGATTTGGTGGCAGGCAATCGCCCGGGCATCCCGGTCAAGCCGGATCCGACCGGTTTGTTTGCTGCTGTCGAGCGTTTGGGCGTCCGACCGGAGGAATGTCTGTACTGTGGCGACTCCTGGGTGGATGTAGACACCGGAAAAAATGCAGGGATGCCGGTCATCGGAGCCGAGTGGGGATTTCGGGGAAGAAAAGAGCTGGAGGAGCGGGGAGCAGATTTTCTGCTTCAATCGCCCAGCCAGCTGCCGCAGCTGGTTGCACAGCTGATGAAGGAGCAGGTATAAAAAGGTCAAGCGGACAAGGAGGTGGTAAATTTGAAGGATAGGATGCGAGCAGGGGTGTCCAGCGCCTGTTTTTTTCCGCAGGAGACCGCCTGCTCGGTAGAAAAGCTGGCACAGTGGAAAATCCCGCAGATTGAAATTTTTTTTAATTCCTTTCAGGAGCTAAAGCCGGACTACCTCGAGCACTTGCGCAGTTGCTGTCAGGCAGGAGGGACAAAAATCGTTTCAATCCATCCATTTACCTCCAACAGTGAATCCTTCTACTTTTTTACCGACTACCCGGGTAGATTGCAGGACGGGCTTGCCATCTACCGCCATTTTTTGCGGGCAGCGCAACAGCTACAGGCACAGCTGCTGGTTTTTCACGGAGCATCGATTGCCAACGACCTGCCGATTGAGCAGTCTGCCCGGCATTTTGCTACCTTGGACCGGATGGCACGAGAAGAGTACGGTATCACTGTCGCCTATGAAAATGTGGTGCGCAGCCGCAGCCGTGATATAGAATATCTGGTGCAGCTGCGGGAAGCATATCCACAGCTAAAACTGGTGCTGGATGTCAAGCAGGCGCTTCGTGCAGGGTATGAGCCGTTCGAATATGTAGAACAGTTGGGAGAAAGCGTGATTCACGTCCATATCAGTGACAGCACCCAGGAGGAGGACTGCCTGCCGGTGGGAAGCGGGGATGCCCATTTAAAAGCTCTGCTGGGTGCCTTGCAGGGTAAAGGCTTTGCCGGATGTGTTTTGCAGGAGCTGTACCGCAGCAGCTATCAGGAGGAGCAGGAGGTCAGGGAAGGCTATCATTGTTTGCAGAAGATGATTGATGGACTGTACCACCTGTCGCAAAAATAGACAAAATTCGACAAATGATTAGAGAAATCAACTGATTTTCAGAGTATTTCCTGTTTATCATCCATAAGGCAGCGAAGAAATTTCCAAAAGTTAGTCTATTTAGAGAGAACTATTTTGATTTTTTAATGATATAATGAGGAACAGTGCAGACTGAATCGGATTTCATCGTTGCTTTTTTACAGTTCAAAATTTTGAGAGGTGAAGCTGGTGATGAATTTGTTTGCAGAGCAACCGGAAAAAATCGTGTATACCCTCAACCGGATGGCGGTTCCGATGGTTGCCCAGACAAAATACCGCAATACCTATGGAATCGACGTGTATCGACGGGGATACAAGCTGTACGAGGTAAAGGATATTACGGTAGATCGGGAAAAATTAGAAAATCTGATCCGTCTTTGCAACCAGGAGCAGCTCTCCCTGCTGCATTTACGGGATGTGGTCGAAGACTTTTTGACCTGCCTTTAGAGAATGAGGACATTTTATAAAAAGTTTTTGAAAAGGATTGTACAAACAGGCAAAATGTGTGATATAATGACTTTGAATCTCCCTGATAGACGTTGCAACAAACGCTGCATAGGGAAACTGTTTGTAAAAAATCTTATTGGGACAAGGGATACTTGTGGAAAGGAATCCGATTTATGAAATGTCCATATTGTCAGTACTCTGAAAGCAAAGTGATTGATTCCCGTCCAACGGACGAGGATGAAAAAATCCGTCGCCGCAGGGAGTGTATGCGTTGCGGAAAACGTTTTACAACCTATGAAATTGTGGAAACCACACCGCTGATGGTGGTAAAAAAGGACGGCAGCATCGAACCGTTCAATCGGGAAAAGCTGCTCAATGGTTTGCTGCGCGCCTGCGAGAAGCGTCCGATCTCCCTAAAGGCGCTTGAGCAGATTGTAGACCAGATTGAGCAAAAACTTAAAAATGCGCTGGAAGGCGAGGCAAGCTCCCGAAGAATCGGCGAGCTTGCTCTCGAACAGCTGCGACAGGTGGATCAGGTGGCGTATGTCCGCTTTGCTTCGGTCTATCGGGAGTTCCAGGACATCGACTCCTTCTTGCAGGAACTCAAAAAGATGCAGCAGGAGCAGCTGTCACACTAAACCAGATTGCGTAAAAGCGGAAGCTCGTTGTGGTACAGCTCATCGACCCGAATGGTCAGCTCTTTGGTCTGCGCCAGTAGCTGTGAAAGGTCGCCGTATCGGGCAAGCTGCTCCAGACGTGCAGAAATATCGGTGATTTTTTCCAGAGGCTCGTGTCGGATATACCACACCATCGAATCCTTGGTTTGGCTCCACTGGTCAAAAAATTGTGCGGCTACCTCGGCAGCCTGGTCCAGCTGTTGATTTTGTGCATAAGCGCTCAACTGCTCCAACTGTGGCAGGGCGCGGCTGCGAAAATCATAGCATTGCTTGATGGTGAACAGCGAGGTGGACACAATGACCAGCAAAAAGGCGATCGCGGCATAGATTCGTTTCAAGACGGTTCCTCCTTTTATCGTTTGTTCATCGGTACAATATAATAGTCCAGCTGCGGGGTGCAGGTCATCAGGAAAATATCCTCTGACCGGTACCCCTCTTTTTTTAATATCTTTTTAAATGCACCTTCGGTAAGCCCACAGGCTTTCAGTCCCTGGTCAAGTATCTTGCGGTCGTTGATGACCAGGACCGGAACCGGCTGCGGCGTCAGCTGGATTTGCAAGGTCTGTGCATTGAGCGTTTCATATTGGGCTTTTTTGCGGACGGAAAGCTGACCGGTTGTTTCGGCAACTGCGTAATCCACCTCCCGCAGGTCAAAGATGCCGTTGATGCGCAGCTGCTCCATCAAATCGTCCACCGAATAGCGCAGGTCGGCAAGCTCCTGCTGGTCGAGCTTCCCATCCTGGATGACCACGCGGGTGTTTCCCCAGATCATGCGGCGCAACTTGAGGTTTTTGAGCGCGCAGACCGACAGGATGACCTCAAAGCACATCAGCGTCAGAATCGGCACGATACCTAAAATCAGTGGAACGTCGCTGTTTTCTATCGGCAGGGTAGCAATGTTGGAGATGAGAATGGTGATGACCAGCTCGGACGGCTGAAGCTGTCCGAGCTGCCGTTTGCCCATGATGCGCAGTCCGAAGATGACAATCAGGTATAAAATCAGACTTCTTAAAAAGCTTATCAGCAAGCAAAACACTTCCTCTTTCTTGATTTCATACTGGTAGTATCGGTATAAAGCTTGCGTTTATGCGGATACTATACAAAGAAAAGAATGGACAAGGGTTGCAAAAAAATTGTGCCCTTGGGCAAGGAAAGGGATGGTCAGCGATTGATGACGTCATTTTTTAAACGGCTGATGCAGCCGCAGCAGGACCCAAAGCTGCTGCGGCAGGGTGGGTTGCGGGATGCTGCCCAGCCGCAAGGGACCGGCAGCCGCAAGCAGGCAAGGGTCCGTTTAAATCGGGATTTAATGGAAAATATGGTCAAGGTGCGCGCACTCAGCCAAAATTCCACCGACCTGCTGGAACGGCAGATCGAGGTCAGCGGTGTGCCGGTGGCAATTTTGATGTGCGAGGGCATGGTCAGCTGTTTACCCAGATTCTGGTTCGACCGTTGACCGAGCTTTCACTGGAAAACGCAGACGGAGAGGCGGTTGCCCGGTGGGTCAGCCGTGAGACGGTGCTTTCGGGGGACCAGAAGGAATTTTTTACCTATGACGAGCTGTTTTCCTTTTTGATGGCTGGATTTGTGGTGCTGCTGATTGACGGAGTGGACCGAGGCATCGCCTGCGGGATGCAGGGATACAGCTTCCGCTCGGTTTCGGAGCCAAGCACCGAAATGAACATCACCGGCTCCCGCGAAGGATTTGTGGAGCCGATACGGGTCAACCAGACGATGATTCGCCGTCGGCTGCGCTCGCCCAGCTTAAAATTTGAGATGTATCCCATCGGAGAAAAAAGCCGGACCGACATCTGCCTTGTCTACCTGACCGATACGGCGGACCCGCGGATGGTCGAGGAGGTCAAGCGCAGATTGGGCAAGCTCAGCTCGGATATTTTGCTCAGTCAGGGGTATCTGCGTCCGTATCTGGAAGGAAAACCGTTCTCGCCCTTTTCATCGGTAGGTACCACCGAGCGACCGGATACCCTGTGTGCGAAAATCAACGAGGGTAGAATCGGGATTCTGGTGGATGGCACGCCCTTTGCACTGGTGGTGCCTTACCTGTTTGAAGAGCATTTTCAAAGCATGGACGACTACTCCTACCGCCCTTACTATGGCTCCTTTATCCGGCTGCTGAAATATTTTGCTTTTTTGCTCTCCATTTTTCTGCCGGGAGGTTATGTCGCCATCACCTCCTTCAGTCCCGAGATGCTGCCGGACAGCCTGCTGTTTAACATCGCTGCCTCCGAACAGCAGACGCCCTTCTCGATGATGACCGAAGCGCTGGTGATTCATCTGATTTATGAAATCATGCGGGAAGCCGGTCTGCGCCTGCCCCGTCCGGTGGGACACGCGGTCAGCATCATCGGTGCGCTGGTCATCGGGGATGCTGCGGTCAAAGCGGGAATCATCGGCTCGTCGATGGTGATGGTGGTTGCGCTGACCGCATTGAGCTCCTTTGTT
>ERZ857951.3859-NODE-3859-length-10582-cov-3.330009_pt1 | contig 10582 bp, 9 predicted proteins | sample MGYA00519759_ERZ857951 | MGnify/ENA primary metagenome ERZ857951 (study PRJEB31778, sample SAMEA3449377) | human gut metagenome | biome: human gut; feature: human-associated habitat; material: faeces | place: United Kingdom | collected 2010/2012 ... | reverse complement strand
AAGGCATCCAATCGCCAAACCAGGTATTTGGATGCTGATAGTAAATTTTCATAATTTTCCTCTCTTTCCTGCCCGCAGGCATATAATTATCCTTTGACTGCTCCGGCGGTCAAACCGCTGAGCATGTACTTATTCGTAAAGAAATAAAACAAAAATGTCGGTAACACAGTGACGGTAATTGCCGCAAATGTAGCACCCCAGTCTGTAGTTCCCATAAAACCGACAAAGTCATTCAGCCCCAACGTAACAGTTTTCATATTGGTAGATCTCGTAAACGTATAGGCATTGATAAAATCATTCCATGTAAAGACACCCTGCATCGTTGCTACCGTCAGCAGCGAGTTCGTCGACATCGGAAATACAATCTTGAAACACGTCCGCATCGGTGAACAACCATCAATGATTGCAGCCTCGATAATCTCATCCGGCAGGAATTTACTGAATGAATAAAACAGCTGAATCGAGTATGACAGAGAGAACGCAATCTGTGGCAAAATGACTGCCGGATAGGTGTTGAGGATTCCCATCTTACTAAAAATAGTGAATAACGGAATCAATGCAACCTGAAACGGAAGCATCAATCCAAGTAAAAAGTAAGACAAAATCTTCTTATTTCCCCTGAATTGGATCTTACTCAACGCAAACCCTGCCATAAAACTGATCAACAGTAACGGAATTAAAACTCCTACTGTGATTATAATACTATTCTTAAAATAGTTCAGCATTGGACTCGTTGTAAGATTTTCTATTATATATTCAAAAGGAAGCAAAAAACGCTCTCCGTTTTCCTGATTCCTTTCATTTTCCATATGTATCCGTTTATACCTGCGGAAATACCTCTGTAAACACCGCATCCATCAGTTCCTGGTCTCTGCGGCATTCTGCGATAACAGTGATAACCGCGTTTTTCTCCCGACTGATGATGGACCACTGGCAATATTTTCCGTCGGCTCGGAAAGTGTTTTCCCTGCCGCCCCAGAACAGGTAGCCATAACCGAAGCTGTCTTTGTCATTTTCCACCTGTTTGCTGGTGGCTTCCTTTACCCAGCTTTCCGGTACCAGCTGTTTTCCGTTCCAGTTTCCGTTCTGCAGATAGAGCAGGCCAAGCTTGTGAAGTTCATCCATTGTCAGGAAAAGTCCGCCGGCACCGAAGACATGACCATAGGGATCCAGTTCCCAGGTCGGACGGGCGATGCCCAGCGGTTTGAACAGTCGCGGATACAGGTAGGATACCAGATCACATCCGGCTCTCCGCTCTACCAGAACACCTGCAAGATACGGACCTACGTTATTGTATACAAACTTTGTTCCCGGCTCGTAGACAAACGGGAAGGCAAGACTCATCTTTACCCAGTCCTCTTCCTCATAAACCGGACGCTGTGCACCCATCAGTTCTGCTTTTTCCTGTCCGAGACACATGGTCAGAAGGTCTTTTACTGTTGCCTTTGCCAGATTGTCACTGACAGTTTCCGGAAGATCTTCATCAAAACAGTCCACCAGTTTTTCATCCAGAGATAGCAGACCTTCTTTTACTGCGATTCCCACAGCTGTGGAAGTGAAACTTTTACTTGCAGAATATACATTTCTTCTGCACTGCTCATCCCACAGTTTCTTGCCGATTTCTTTTCCGTCTTTCGTCACAACGATTCCCAGAACACCCAGTTCCTTTGCTTTTTTCTCGAATACATCAAAATTCATGAAAGTTCCTCCTGTCATATGATACCGGATTGTTCCCCTGGTATCCTTTACATCTTATGTTTACCCATTTTCGCGTAACTGTCGGTCCGCGGCAGCCAGTCCAGGAATTCCGGCAGTTCCAGCTCCCAGAATCTCCATTCATGTTCATAACCATCCACCCGGTCAAAGCGGTGGTCGATCTTTAATTCATTCAGATATTCTTCAAAACGATCCACCGATTCAATCAGGAAATCGTTGTTTCCCACACAGAAGAAGATATCCGGCAGCTTCTTACCCGCATCCACATCGTCACGGATGATCTGGTACAGATCCATCGGTTCCGGGAACTTATGGCCTACTTTTTCTTCCAGATCTTTCGCCCATACCGTTGCCGGTGAAAAAGCACCGACCGCACGATACTGCTCGGTATCTTTCATCGCATGGACAAGTGCTCCGTAGCCGCCCATGGACGCACCGGCAATATACGTGTGTTCCGGCCGGTCTGTGACCGGGAAATATGCCTTCACGAATTCCGGAACCTCTTTTCCGATAAATTCATAGTATTTTTCTCCGTAGATGGTATCCATGTACAGGGTATTTCCTACCGATACCGAGACTACTGCGATCCGGTACTCTTCCGCATAACGGCTGACGCAGGTAAAACGCTCCCAGGAAAGATAATCATTTCCATGACCGTGTAACAGGTATAATACCGGGAATTTTTCCGGCATCTGATGCGTCAATAACGCCGGATCATCCATATCACAGGGACTTACCCCCGGCAGGGTGATCGTAAGATCTACTCCGTGTCCCAGGGAGTAGGAAAAAAAATTACAGTGCATCTGTGGCATATTTCATTCCTCCTTTTATTTTACAAGCAGCCAGGCCATGCTCTTTGCAGCGATCTCCAGCTGATGATCTTCTGTCTTTTTCGGTGCCCCTCCACGGCAGATCAGCTGTTCGGTCTGATCGATGCCGAAGTCTTCAACAAAAAGTGGCTGATCGAACGGATTCAGCACCACGTATCCGCAGCTTCCTTCTTTTTCTCTTTTTAACACGATTGGAGAGCATCCTTTTTCCGCTTTGACAAATTCCGCATACCCGTCATTTCCAAAGCAGGGATACGCTTTTCTGAGTACGATCAGCCGCTGGATCCAGTGATATAAGCTGTCTTCCTGCGCCATCTGGCTTTCCGCGTCCGGACGGTCGGTGTCCGGATCCATCGCCATATATAACATCCGGGACGGTGCACTGGAAAAATCTCCGTTGACTCCCTTCGACCACTGCATCGGGGTTCTCGAACCGGTACGCTCGTAACCGCCTTCCACAGAGATCATATCCGGGATATAACGCATCCCGATCTCATCGCCATAATATAAGAACGGTGCTCCCGGAAAACCATAGATAAATCCATAGGCCAGACGCATCTGCTCTTCATCCAGCTGATAAGAGATCCGGGCCATATCGTGATTGCCGCTTGGCATACACATCATGCCTTTCCCCCGCAGATTCTCCTGATTTTTTGCAAAGATCCCTGCAAATACAGAGATATCACTCTCCGGATCTCCACCAAAATAAGGATGATCTCCCCGGAACAGATCCATATAACCGGTATCTCCAAAATGCAGATAAAAGTCCATATCAAATCCCGCTTCCAGTGCCACCTCCGGTTTTCCCCACTCGGATACCAGCGCCGCTTCCGGGAATTCTTTATTCAAAAATGCCCGCACATCCTGCCACAGGCGGATCGTCTCTTTTTTATCTTCATCGTTTTTCACCAGCGAACCGGCCATATCCACACGGAAACCGTCACAGCCAAGTGTCAGCCAGAAACGCATGATGTTTTTCAGTTCTTCTCTGGTAGCCATCGGTCCCGGCGCATCGGTCGGCTGCTGCCAGCCGGCATCGGTAATATTAGCAAATCCATAGTTCAGCGCCGGCTGCGTGGAAAAACAGTTGACGCCGCAGCTGGCCGGACGTGGGGAGATGCCACGCAGGACACTGACGATTCCTTTGACATCTTCCATTCGTTTATACAGACTGTCGGTCCATACATAGCGGTCGGTATATTCATTTTTCTCCGCTTTCATCGATTCCTGAAACCACGGATGTGTCACAGCGGTATGTCCCGGCACCAGATCCAGAAGTACGTGCATCCCTCTTTGGTGTGCCGCTTCAAATAATTTTTTCAGATCTTCATTGGTTCCATACCGCGGAGCCACGCTATAATAATCTTCCACATCATATCCCGCATCGTAAAACGGTGAGGTAAAACAGGGATTGATCCACAGGGCGTTACAGCCCAGTTCCTGAATATACTCTAATTTTTCTGTAATTCCCGGGATATCCCCGATTCCGTCTCCGTTGCTGTCGCGGAAACTCTGTGGATATACCTCATAAAACACTGCATCTTCCAGCCACTTTATCATCTCAAGTCCTCCATTATTTTTCTTCTGTCACAAGCGTTTTCGTTGTCGGTCCCTCCTGAAAGCTCACCGGAATCTTTGTATTTCCTTCTGTTTTTCCATTCGCGATCAGTTCGTTCAGGCACCTTACAGCCTCTTTTGCAATCTCATGCACCGGCTGCGCGATGCTCGATACGATTGGTTTCCCCTGATTTAAGAACTGCAGACCATCGTATCCGATAATCTGGATATCTTCCGGAACCCGTTTTCCCATCTCTTCGAGTTCTTCCCGTACAATCGTTGCGAGGTGATCCGAACTGGTAAAGATTCCATCAATGGAATGTTCTCCCATGGAAGGGGAAATATAAGCCCGCAGCATATTGTGGATCAGTTTTCTGGATCCGTAGGATTCATAGACCGAAACAATCTGTTTTTCTGACATTTCTACACTGTTACAGGAAAGATCATGTTCCATACAATATTCAGTAAAACCGACTCTTCTTTTTCGGACTTCACTGTCTACGGATGACATTGTCATAAAGCACAACAGGTTGGTGGATCCTCTTTTATGCAGATTCTCTGCTGCAAGCCAGCCGCCCTGCCAGTTATCTCCTGCCACACATGGGATGTGTGATTTGTAATGACGGTCGATGGAAACAAAAGCCATGTTTTCGATCCGTTCCTCTTCTACCTTACTGTAAGTCACACCAATGATTCCGTCAACTTTATTTTGTTTTGCCATATCCATAAATGCCACTTCCCGTTCGGCATCATCACCGGACAGGCATAGCAGTACCTGTTTTCCGACTGCTGACAATTCGCTTTCCAGAGCATCCAGCAACAGTGCAAAATACGGATTGATCAGATTCGGCAGAATGACAACCACATAATCGGTCTTCTGCATCCGCATTCCCTTTGCCAGAGTATTCACCTGATACCCCAGTTTTTCTATGGACGCTTCTACCAGCTTTCTCCTCGCTTCACTGACACGTCCTCCATTCAGTACATTCGACACGGTTCCCACCGATACACCGGCATCCCGTGCAACGTCTTTGATTGTTACCATTTGATTTTCCTCCTCCACACCATCCTATCAGATACTCAAGTTCGACACTGCAAGTTTCTGACATGACGCGTCCTTCATCGGAACCTGAAAAGGCTATATCTATTTTTATTAGAGAATTATTTTCTCGTATTGTCTATGTATTGTTATGCACTTTATTTTCTATGATACCAGGATCGTGAGAGTACGAAGTACGGATCAATCCGGTATCAAAGGGGGGGTAAAATACCTTTTGACCCCAACGTCTTTCCGTTTATATAAGAAAAGGTGAGTGTATCTTTTCTTTATCAGATTCAGATACACTCACCTTTCAGTACCGCTTTATTATGATTTTACTGCACCGGCAACTACACCAGCGATAATATATTTCTGTAATGCGATATACAGGATGATTACCGGGATGATTGCCATAACCAGTGCCGCCATCAGAAGATCCATATCATTGCTGTATGTTCCCTGGAACAGCTTGGTTGCGATCGGGATCGTGTACAGAGATTTATCTGTCAGGATCAGGCTCGGCAGCAGGTAATCGTTCCACAGAGACAGGGCATACAGGATAACCAGTGTTGCTGTGGTCGGTTTTAACAGAGGGAACACAATCTGAAAGAATGTTCTCAATCTTCCTGCTCCGTCAATCTGTGCTGCCTCTTCCAGTGAGATCGGTACACCGCCTTTGATAAATCCATGGAACATGAATACCGCCATAGATACCGAGAAGCCCAGATGCATGAATATCAATGTTGCTCTGTGGTTCAGGATTCCAAATGTTCCACCGTAGATAGAGATCAGCGGGATCATAACTACCTGGAACGGGATTACCATGGAAAACAGCATTACCATGAAGATGATCTGGTTGATCTTCCATGCTTTTCTTACGAAGATGTAAGCTGCCATGGAGGAGAACAGAATGATCAGGAACACACTCACACAGGTAATGATCAGAGAGTTCTTCAGGATGTTCATGAAGTTCATCTGCTGGAAAGCATCTACAAAGTTATCTGTTGTAAAACCTCTTTTACCACCCCAGCTCAATGGCATTTTGATAATATCACGTTTGTGTTTGAAGGCATTCAGCACGATCATGTAGAACGGGAACATATAGATGATAAACAGCACTACAGTTACCAGTGTTTTCAGGAACGTTTTGATGCCTCTTACTGTCTTTTCCTGTCCTTCCATTATGCTTCAACCTCCTTCCGTTTGTTGATGATTGTCTGAGATACTGCAATAACCGCTGTAAAGATAAACAGGATGATTGCTTCTGTCTGTCCGACACCATACTGTTTTGCAGAAAAGGCTTTCTGAAATACATACATGGCAGCCATAACAGTAGATCCGTAAGGACCACCTTCTGTCAGGGACAGGTTCACATCGTAGATCATGAAACATCTGGTGATGGTCAGGAACATACAGATCGTGAAAGATGCTCTCATCAGCGGAAGTACGATATATCTTGTTGTCTGAGATTCGTTACAGCCATCGATCTTGGCTGCTTCTTTCAGGTCTTCGGATACACCGGTCAGACCTGCGATATAAATTAACATCATGTAACCGGAGAACTGCCATATTGTTACCAGTACCAGTGCTGCGAATGCAGAGGCACTTCCTGACAGCATGGATTTCTGCAGAACGGTAACGTTCAGTGCATCACCAAAGTAAACAATAACTTTGTTAAATACGAACTGCCAGATATAACCAAGGATGATACCACCGATCAGGTTCGGGGTAAAGAATCCGGCACGGAAGAAATTCTTTCCTTTAATTTTTCCGGTTACCAGCAGTGCCAGTAAAAATCCGATCACGTTTACCAGTATTACGGAAACTACCACATACAGCAGTGTCAGTCCCAGGGACTGCCAGAAGCTGCTGTCTGCAACTACTGCCGCATAGTTTTTCAGTCCTACAAAAGGTTTGTTGCTGGATACGCCGTCCCAGCTTGTAAATGTCAGATATACACCATATAAGAATGGTACGATTACCACGGCCAGGAATGCGAAGGTTGCAGGACCTGCAAATACCAGGAACGTGGAAACTTTGCTCCATAAGCTTTCTTTTTTACTATTCATCTCGTTGCCTTTCTTTCCCTCTTTTAGTAGCAGTTGCCGGGTCAGTGTTCATTACTCTGCCCGGCAACTTCTTAACTAGCAACCAATTATGTATCTGCCTTTTTGATTATTCGGAAAGGTTTGTCCAGTAATCCTGAACTTCTTTTGCGAATTCGGCACGGTCGATCTGTTTGTCCAGATATTTCTGCATGATCGCACCAACTTCTGACCAGTGATCTCCAGGATAATTAGAAGGCTGATCAAACAGTTTTCCTTCTACTGTGTATCTCTGGATACTCTGTCCCAGCATATTTGTAGCTTCTTCTGTGATGTTGGAGAATGCAGGTACTAAAGAGCAATCATCAACCAGTACTTTGTTTCCTTCAGCTGTGTTTGCCAGCCAGTCAAGGAAATCTTTTGCTGCTGCCTGCTGTTTTTCATCGTTACATTCTTTATCGATCATAACCTGTTTGGTAGCACCACCACAGATGTAATCATTTACGTTAGCATTTTCTTCTGTTCCGTTCTGCGGTACCGGCATGATTCCGATTTCAGTATCGTCTTCAATGTAATCAGAAATCTCTGCCCATGCCCAGTTTCCGTTGAACCAGAATGCCACATCACCTTCTGCCAGGTCTGCAGCGTTTTCATCGTAATCAGCAGCCAGCGGGTCTGCTTTATTGATGTTATATTCCATCAGCAGATCGTAGGTATCCATCAGAGAAGTAAATCTTTCGTTGGACATCAGATCTACGCTTCCGTTTCTCAGATCTTCCATAATCTTTTCTGTACCGGTCAGTGTTCCGTCCTGCTCTTCATATACCTGTGTGAAGTAATGTCCTGCATTGCTCCAGTCTTCCTGGTTCAGAGCTACCGGATTTTCCATACCGTTGTCTACCAGTTTTTTCAGCAGTGCTTCGAAGTCATCCATGTTTGTTACAGAAGCCGGATCCCAGTCTTCTCCCAGAGTATCCTCGATTGCTGTTTTGTTGTAGATCATACCTCTGCCTTCGATACAGAATGGGAAGCTGTACAGTTTTCCGTCATTACCTGTGATACCATACTGTGTACCACCATTTGCAGCCCAGGATTCATCACTCAGATCTACGCCTTTTTCTTCGCAGATAGAAGCAACGTCCTGTGGGTCACACATGATCAGTGTCGGTGCATTCTTTGCTGCGTATCTTGCAGATACTTCCTGAGAAGGTGTACCACTACCGATGGTGTAAACTTCCAGTTTTGCTCCTGTCAGTTCACCCCACTGTTCAGCGGCAGCTTCCAGCTGAGATTCGATCTCACTCTTTGTGTTCAGCATGGTGATAGATACACCGCTGAAATCTTCACGCGCGCTGGCTGTGGAATCACTGCTTCCGCTTTCATCTGTTGTTGTGGTTTCGCTCTTGGAAGAAGAGTCATCGGAAGAAGAGCTTCCGCATCCTGCCAGCAGGCTTCCTGCCATTGCCATTGTTAATACTGCTGCAACTACTTTTCTTTTCATATCAGATATCCTCCTAAAATAGTTTATGCACTTTGCTACTTTGAAACGGTTCATTTTCGTTACTTCGTAGTTCCTTTCGTTGTATTTACTATACTACAACATCTTGTACAAAGCAATTGTGATTTTTGATCAAAGTTACCGGTTACTTTTTGTGCATTTTTACCTTTCCTCCCATTTTCCTATTTAGTTTTTATCTTCTTTATCTTTGAACCGTTTCATTTTATATGGATCAATCGATAAAATCTATGGTTTTTAATTCGATTTTTTACGTATATCTCCCAGTATCAATATGTGTTCAAATTTTCATTCCTCTGCTGGCTAAATTATTTCACTATTCAATTGCCCCCTGTTTATACAGCTTTTTTCCCAATTCTCAATTTCTATCTTTGTGTATTTTTACTACTGGTACTTTTTGCGGATTTATCCTATGATTAATTTATATATTGAATCATTTCATTTTATAAAATAACGTAACGGAGATAACAAGGAGGTTATCCAATGGCAACTTTAACAACTGTATCAAGTAATTATGGAACTATTAACGGTATTCAGAAAGATGGATATTCTGTTTTTCGGGGCATTCCATTTGCAAAGGTTCCCACAGGTGCTCTTCGTTTTGCACCACCTCAAAAACCGGAAAGCTTCAAAGAAGCTTATGATGCGTTTACTTTCCGTTCCATCCCCATGCAGCATTTCACCGACCCGGACGGTTTATATCAGAAAGAATTCTATGATAACCCGGACTTTCATTTTCCGATTTCTGAAGACTGTCTGTATCTGAACATCTGGACGCCGGCACATACTGCTTCTGAAAAACTTCCGGTAGCAGTATGGATTCACGGGGGTGGCTTTGAACATGGGTTTTCCACAGAACTGGAGTTCGATGGGGAAGCTTATGCAAAAAAAGGTGTGATCCTGGTGACTATTTCTTACCGCGTCAACGTGTTTGGTTTCCTTTATGATCAGAAACAGGAAAAGGAACTTGGTTTTAGCGGCAACCAGGGACTGCTCGACCAGATTGCCGCACTGGAGTGGATCTCTGAAAATATCGCTGCCTTCGGTGGGAATCCGGATAACATCACAATCATGGGCCAGTCTGCCGGAGCCATGAGTTCACATGTACTCACATTTTCTCCGCTGGCCACACCGATGATCCATCAGGCTATCCTTCAGAGTGGAAGCATTGCCTGTTTTCCGTCTCCAATGGTATTTACCAAAACACAGGCGCAGGCGGTAACGGATAAGTTCTATGAACTGTGCGGTGTTTCTTCTATCGAAGAGTTACGCAGACTCCCCGCAGAAGACCTGCTGGACAAATCCGATGAACTGATGACTCTGTACCCATCCCTTCCGTTTCGTCCGGTCGTCGACGGTCATGTACTTCCGGATACTCCGGATGTTCTGACAAAAGAAGGGGGCATGGCCCGTATCCCTTATCTGATGGGTGTTACCAAGGATGATCTGTTTATTCCGGAGGGTGCTTCCCACAGAGAGGGTGGGTTCTTCACTGCTGCCGTTTCTTTTGCAAATGCCTGCCGGAAACAGAATCTCCCGGTATATCTCTATGAATTCTGCCATGATCTGCCGGGTAGTGATGACGGTGCTTTCCACTCTTCGGAACTGTGGTACACCTTCGGAACTCTGAACCGTTGCTGGCGCCCGATGACCGATGAGGATCATGCACTGGCTGAGGAAATGGTGACCTGCTGGACGAGCTTTATGAAGCAGGGAGATCCGAATGAAGATGTGAAGGAAGAATGGAAGGCCTGGACAGAGGATGGAGGCTTTATTAAAACCTTTGCTTAATCGTTAAACGCTTCGCGAATTTGACTCGTTGGTGCGGCAGTCGTCAAGGTCTCATGCAATGCAAAAAAATGGAACCAGGCATTCATTT
>ERZ857951.3857-NODE-3857-length-10586-cov-15.232362_pt1 | contig 10586 bp, 7 predicted proteins | sample MGYA00519759_ERZ857951 | MGnify/ENA primary metagenome ERZ857951 (study PRJEB31778, sample SAMEA3449377) | human gut metagenome | biome: human gut; feature: human-associated habitat; material: faeces | place: United Kingdom | collected 2010/2012 ... | reverse complement strand
CTCCGCGTTTTTTAGATAGTTTTCCGGCTTGAGAAAGCCCGGCAGCTCCTTGAAGCCCCAGGAATCGACGTAATGACAGGATACCACGCCGTTCTGCTTCAGCGCTACGATGTCGCTGACGGACAGACTGTGACCGCGAAAATCCTCCGGGCGGCGGATATTGAAGGTCTCGTACAGCTCATTCAATCTGTCCTGCGTATCGCCCCCGCGGTCAAGGTCGCCCGCATAGACGGCGGCGTAATTCTCCTTTTGGACGGAAAGCCCTTTCTTCTCCAGATACTCGGAGTTCATATAGCGGAGCCGCGCCGTGTCATCATTATCCCGAAGCTGATAGATGGCAAAGCTGTCGGCAGGGTTATCAAGGAACGCTTTCTCATAGTCCTGCGGCACGAAGCGGTCTTTGACCGTCTCCCATTCGGAAGCCTCCACGCCGAAGATTCCGTCAAAGCTGCGAATCTCGTCGGCATCGAACGCCATGGCCTCGGTGTTGTCGCCGTAGAGCAGGAACACGGGAACGTCCTGCATGAACAGCTCCATGGCGCGCTCCTTTGTCAGCGGCAGCATGGCGTTGCCGTCCGTGTAGCCGTACTGATACATTTCCAAAAAGCCGATGCCGGTATCCGGCATGGGATAGCCCTGCTCCAGCTCCGGAGGGGGCGGCAGCTCATCCTCAACATTCGGCGTTTCCGTTTCGACCTCCGGCTGCGGTTTCTCCTTTGCCCGCCATTCCTGACGGAACAGGCCGTTGAAGCGTTCCAGCAGCCCATGGGAGCCGTCGTCGATGCCGATCTCGTCTGCCAGCTTGACGAAATCCTCCAGCTCCTTCCGCAGCTCTGCGTCCTCACCGGCAAGCAGCCGGTCCGCCACCGCCTCCGCCGTGGGTCTGTCCGCGCTGTCGGGAACATTCAGATCCCGGCGCAGGAACGCCGCGTAGTCGGCGGCAAAGGCCAGCGCATCAGTGCGGGAGGGCGGGATGGTGACAAGCTCATATTCCGTGTCCTTGGGAAGCTCGATGCCGCGCTCCTTGCAAACCTCCGCGAAGTGCTTCTCCACATCGGTGATGATGCCGTTTGCGGTTTTGCTGATGGTGTCCAGACTGGCGCGGAACTCCGGCAGCTCGGCGTTTTTTGACCACGTTGCCACATAGCCGAAGCTGTTCGCGCCGGTTTCAATGCCGAAATAGGCGCAGACCATGAAGGAGATGCTTTCGGCCTCCACTTCTTCTGTATTGCGGCTTTTGGCCTTGCGCTCCGCCGCCTGCTGCAAGCCGTAGTTGTGGAGCTTGGCGTGGGCGATCTCATGGACGGCGGCGGATACCGTCTGCACCTCGCTCATGCCCTCCCGCAGCGTGATGCTCTGGAATTTGGGGCTGAAATAGCCGTCCATATCCGCAGACAGCGGCTTGAACTCCACCGGCACGGGAGAGGAACGGCGCAGCGCCTCCATGAACGCCTCGTAGTTCTCAACGCTGCCGGTCAGGTTGGCGACGGGGCTGGCCACGCGCTCCGGCAGGGGCTTTCCGTCCGTCTGGGCGTAGTCGAACACCTTTACCGGACGGAACATGGGTATTTCAATTTCCTTTTCCTCGGTGACGATTTTGCCGTCCGCGTCCAGAATGGGCAGCTTCGTGTCCGGGTCGAGCTTTTCCTGCTCGATTTTCTTCTTATACGGCGTGGGCGCGATGATGGTGATGCCCTTCTCGCCCCGCAGCACATGGCGGGAGAACTTGTCCCGCCAGCGGTTGTAGCCCGCCACAAGAGTGGCGTCCGGGCGCTGCAAGTGGATGAGCGCCTGATTGTTGAGGGAATAGTTGTGAAACCGGCTCATGGTGCGCAGGTAATTGCGGTACTTATCCATATCGCCGGATTCAAAGATGTCGCGGATACCCGCCTCGATGCGGTCGGTGATCTCCTTGAGCTGTTCTCTGTTTTTACCGGGTTTCTCTGGCATAGGTTCCTCCTTCCGTCAGGTCGATACGCAGGAGCTGAATCCCCCGCGAAAGATATTCCCGTAAATCCGTTTTTCCGCAGAGATAGCGGATGTCGCCTGCCTTGTCCTGCTCACGCAGCGTCCACAGGTCCGCCGCCCACCGGACAAAAACCGCGTCCGGCGCGTTGAAGGGCTTTTTGCGGCGAAGATAGAGGCTGTGCCGCCCCAGCACCATGATCGTGCAGACGGTATTGACCACATCGAGAGAACATTCGTTGAGAACGGCGATCCTCCGTTCATACGAGGCCGCTTCCAGCAGCTCGCGCAGCGCAGGCTTGGCATTTTCAATCAATGCCGGATAATCCGCTCTTGTCGGATACGGAGATTTTCGTGTCATAGGCACTTCCTTTCATTTCATGGGCTGTTTACCCCTAAAATGGCAGCGCCCGCGCAGGGGTAGGCTTTCCTGTACGGTTCTTATTCGTTTTCGGAGTATATACTCCTTGCGGGCGGCGTATATCCGGCGTTTTTGGCGCGTTCGCTGGCGGCCCTGCGCCGCTCGTCGCTGAACGGCTCCCGGACGCTGACGCAGCTTTTCGGCACGGCGTAACTGACCGCTCCGGCATGGACGGTCCTATCCGGGTACACCTTGTCCGGGTATTTCTCCGCAAGGCGCTTGAGCTTGCGCTTCAGCTTCGGGTCGTGGGTGTAGATGCTGGAGGTGGATTCTTCCTCGTTGTAGAGGATGATACTTTCCTGCTCCAGCTTGGAGAGCTTCATGTCCTCGCCCCCTTGTCAAATTCCAAACGGAAGCGGACGCTCTCGCCGGTATCCTCCAGCACGGCGGTGGCGTCGTAGGTGCCGCCTGTCTTTTCGGAGTAAAGGCCGGTGAGCTTCACCCGCCCGTCTGCCAGCAGCGCGGCGGCGACCTTTTTTGTCAGAGCGGCGCGCTGGGCGGCAAAGAACTTGTTGTCCCGCCACAGCCCGAAGCGGCAGTCGTTTTTCTCGCAGAAGAAGCCCTTTTTGCTCTCGGTCACGTCGCTGCCGCAGCGGGGGCATTTGCCAATGACCTCACGGCCGGAGGGGAACAGCACCTCCGCGCCGGAGATGACCTTGTAGGTTTTTACCAGCTCCGTGAGCATATCCGCAATGCCGGTCATGAACTCGTCCGGGGACAGCTCGCCGCGCTCCACCTGCTGCAAGCGGTATTCCCATTCGGCGGTGAGAAGCGGGGACTGTAACTGCTCCGGCAGCACGGTGATGAGGGAAACGCCGGTATGGGCAGGCACAAGGCTGACGGCCTTCTTCGCCCGCTTGCGCTCCACAAAGCCCGTGGCTACCAGCTTTTCGATGATGGCGGCGCGGGTGGCGGGTGTTCCCAGCCCCTTTCGTTCCGCTTCTTCCGGCATATCTTCCTTGCCCGCGTTCTCCATAGCGGACAGAAGCGTATCTTCGGTATATGCTTTCGGGGGCTGTGTGTAACGCTCGGAGATCTCCGCTGCCGGATTGTCAAAGGTCTGCCCCTCGGCAAGCGGCGGCAAAACGGTTTCCGGCTCTGCGTCCTCGTCCTGTTCCTCGGACGCGGCGCGGGACAGTTTTTCAATCTCACGCCACCCCTCGCAAAGCGTCGTCTTTCCCTTTGCGGTAAAGGTATAGCCGCCGCAAGAGATAACCGCCGTAACCGCTTCATATTCATAGGGCGCGGCTGCGGCGCAAAGCAGCTTCGCGCACACAAGGGTCATAAGTTTTGTTTCGCTGTCGGCAAGGGAAGAAAAGCCCGCTTTCAAAAACTCGGCTGTCGGCAAAATAGCGTGGTGGTCGGTTACTTTGCTGTTGTCGCAAACCCTTGTAAGGTCTGCTTGCAGCTTCACGTCCCGCATAAAGGGAAGCAGCGAACAAAGCCCGGTAATGAGTTCCTTTGTGCTGTCCTGCATATCGGAAGTGATATATTTGCTGTCGGTGCGGGGATAGGTCAAAAGCCGCTTTTCATAGAGGGCTTGCGCATAATCAAGGGTCTGTTTCGCCGTAAACCCGTACAGGCGGTTGGCTTCGCGCTGCAACGCGGTAAGGTCAAACAGCTTCGGCGGGGAAACAGTCTTTTTCTCTTTTTTGAGGGAAGTACAAACGGCTTGCGATTTCTCGCAAGCCGCTTTCATCTGCTGCGCTGCCGCTTCGTCGTTCAACCTTTCGGACAAAGCCGAAACACCGCCCGCGTCCAGACGGACAACATGATATTTTTCTTTCTTAAAGCTGCTGATCGCATAGTCGCGGTTTACCAGCATGGTAAGGGTGGGCGTCTGCACTCTGCCGACATTCAGCGTTTTGTGATAGAGGATAGAGAAAAGGCGGGTCGCGTTAATCCCGACAAGCCAATCTGCCTTTGCTCTGCAAAGCGCGGATTGATAGAGGTTGTCATAGCTGCGCCCGTCTTTGAGGTTTGAAAAGCCCTCGCGGATTGCGCTTTCTTCCATACTGCTAATCCAAAGGCGGGAAAAGGGCTTTTTGCAATTTGCCTGTTCATAGACAAATCGAAAAATGAGTTCTCCCTCGCGCCCGCTGTCGCACGCATTGACAATCTCGGAAACGTCGCTGCGGTGCATAAGGTCTTTGAGTACGGAAAACTGCTGCTCCTTGCCGTTGGCAACGGTAAACTGCCAATCCTGCGGGACAATGGGGAGATCGTCATACTTCCATTTTCGGTACTGCTCGTTGTAGGTCGCCGCGTCCGCAAGGCTAATCAAATGCCCGATACACCAGGACACAAGGTAGCCGCCGCCCTCAAAATATCCGCTGCGCTTTTCATTCGCGCCAAGTACGGCGGCAATCGCCGCCCCGACGCTCGGTTTCTCTGCAATTACAAGTTTCATACTTTCTCGTCCTCCTGCTCGGTTTCTAATTCTTCCTCGTCCTCGTCGTCCTCGTCAAAATCGAGATCGTCAAGGTTGCTGCTGCCTTTTGCCGCGTCCTTTTTGGGCTTCATAATCTTAAAGTAATAGAACGCGCCGCCGCCCACTGCGGCAAGAAGCAGCACGACAAGCAGAATAGCACCGCCCATGCCGCCGCCTTTATCTTCCTCCGGCTCCGGCTGCTCGGTTTCTTCCGGCTCCGGCTCGGCTTCCTTGCCCGCGCACTCGCTCATATTGACGCTGCAAACGGGGCAATCGGTGTTGACGCTTCCGGCAACGCATTTTTCAGTACAGCTACAAGCGGGGGCTTCGGTCTGTTCGTCCTCCATAAGCTGCAAAAGGTCTTTTTCATCAACTTGATTGAGGAAATGGACGGTGTTTTCTCCGTCCTCGGCGCGGTCAATGATGATGTAAAAATAGTTTCCGTTTTTCGTAACGACGGTAATAAACTGCTTATCGCCGGACGCTTCGCCCGTTATGTCGTCCACAAGGCTCATGTTGCCCTCCGGCGTTAAGGGCTGCGGCTCATAGCCGCCCGTCGTTTCTTCCGGCTCGGTTTCGGTTACGGGGGTAGGCGGCTCGTCGCTCACATCACCGCCGCCCGCAAAAGCGGTAACAGAAAAGCCGCCCATGAGTACAAGGGCGGCAAGCAAAGCGGTAACGCTGCGGAACAGTTTTTTACGCTTCATCTTCGGTTTCCTCCTGTTCGTCGGTATAGTCTGCGTCCGGCTGCGGCAAGGCAATTTCGCCGCTGGCGTAAGCGGAGAGGAACGCGGCAAGCTGCGCCCCGTCAAGGTGTACCGCTTTCACCATTTGAACGATCTGCGCGTTTTCTTCCTCGATTTTCTGCGCTTCAAGGTCTTTCAGCCTTTTTTGGTATTCAAGGATTTTCGTCCTCGTTTTCTTAATATCCCGTTCGATACGGTCAAGTTTCGTGTTTGCCATAGAAATAAACTCCTTTCAAAGTCAGTTGTAATGTAGCCGCCCATAGGCGTAAAAATGGGATTGCCAATAGCTTGTATCAAGTTTTGCGTATTGTATCGGGTCGCCACAATGCAGCATGACGGGGCTTCCGTCCCCGTCCTCGCCAACGTAGATACCCACATGAGATACCCCCGGTGTGTCATATGTACCCGTAAAGAAAACCAAATCCCCCGGCTGCGGGTTGGAAACGCGGGTTGAAATGTTGTAAAGCCCCTGCGCCCCAAGTCTGCCCGTATTGTATAAGCCGCTGTTCGTCAGCACATAGCTAACAAAACCGCTGCAATCAAAAGAGGTTTCCGGGCTGCTGCCGCCCCACACATAAGGAAAACCGACATACTTTTCCGCTTCCTCAATGAGCCGCGCAAACTGTTCATCTTCCAGATAGGCGGGCGGGATTTCATAATCCGCTGGCGGGTTTTCATAGTATTTTGAAATATAGCCGGATTGCGGGAAAAGATCGGGTCTGTTTCCCAGCGACGACATATACATAGCGTACATGGATAGCTGTTCCTCGCCCATAATGTAAACGGGAACATGGGAGAGGTTGAAGTTTTCCAAATCCACATTGAGAATGTAATAGTTATAGGCTACTTCAACGTCGTATTCGTTGCCTTCGCTGTCCGTCCGCGTTTCGGTGCGGTAGCGTACCTCGACTTCCTCCGTAACCGTCAAGATATACTGTTTATCAAAGAGCATTTCAAGGGTGCTTTGCGCTTCATCGAGAGTAAACACGCCCTCATGCCAAGCGGAGAGGATAGAGATTAGCACATACGGGTCATGCTCGATCTCGTCAGCCGTTACCCGGTATTCGTCATAGCCGGGGTATTCGCTTTCGATGTTATCCAGCATATCCTGTAACTCGGCTTCCATAGCGGCATACGCGCTTTCCGCGCCTGTAATATCCGCGTCCTCGGAGAGATAGGACGACGCAATCAAGCCGCTGCCGCTGTTGCCGCCGAACAGGGAACAAGAGGACAAGCCGCCGAAAAACAGAAGCACGATAAAGGCAATCCCGCCCACAATCAAACAGCCTTTCCAATGCCGGACGACAAAGAACGTCGCCCGTTTGGTTTCCTGCGCCGTTTTCTTCGCCGCCTTTGCGGTGGCTTCGGCGGTCTTTTTCACCTTGCCGCCCGTTTTCAACGCCTTTGCATACTGCTTTTTAATGCGCTGTTTTTGCCAAAAACGGGAAATCGGGTTGGAGTGCGCAAGGGCGGGGTTATCATGCAGCGCCTTTTGATAGAGGAAATCGGCGTTTGCCTTTGCTGCCTTTTTCTCGGCTGCTGCCGCCGCCCGGTAAGGTTTCAGCTTATGGCTGCGTATGCCGCGTTTTACCGCCCGCGTCGTCATGCCGCCCGTTTTCTCGCCCACAAGTTCTATCCTGTGTCCGCTTTCCACACCGACGTTTTCTTTCTCCACCTCATAGATTTTTCCATGTACGGCGGCGTCCAATTCCTGCGCCGGACGGGATAACGGGTTATGACGCAATTTACCGTTTGGGGGCTTATCCGTCTTTTCAAAAGCAAGGCGCGTCTTTGCTTTGCCTTTGGCTTCGTCAAAAACGCGCTCTTTTGTGATTTTGGTCTGTTTGGGGATAGCTGCCCGCGCTTTGTCTAAACGGTCAGCCGCCGTATCGGATTTTTTGATTGCCTTTTGCAGGTCCGGCGTTGCCCGTTCCGCTTCGGAAAACTGCAAGCGGGACGTATGGGTTTTAAGCTGTGCTGCGTCAAGGGTCTTTTTCTCCGCGCCCTTTTCAAAGTGGCGGCTAACCTCTGTGCTGATACGTTGGGTTGTCTTTTCTGCTGCTCCCGCTACGGGGGCTGAATAGTTTTCCTCCGGCGGTCTTTCGCTGATACTCGTTGTTTCGCCCGTCGTAAGGTTTTCCGCAATCGCCCCGTCGCGGGTCATTTTCTGCGTTACCTTGTCGGGGGCTTTTAATTCCTTGCTCAATGTTCATCACCTCCAATACGCTGTTTTGCAAGGGTGCAGTATTCGGGGTTGATCTCTATACCCACATAGCGGCGGGAAAGGCTTTTTGCCGCCGCTGCGGTCGTGCCGCTGCCTAAAAACGGGTCAAGCACAATCCCGCCGACAGGACAGCCCGACAAAATGCACGTTTCCGCAAGTTTGGGCGGGAACGCTGCAAAATGCCCGCCGCGATAGGAAGTTGTGTTGATCTGCCAAACGTTGCGGCGGCTGCGGACGGGGGAAATCATTTCGTCGGTGTATGCGCCTTTCCTGCGGGGGCGGTTGATTTTCTGCGGCTGGTTTTGCCCCGGAACGGTAGCGGCATATTTGTTGCCTTTCCCAACTCCGCTTTTCAGCCGTACCGCCGTTGTGGGGGCTATCGGCTCGGCTACTGCCTGCCAATCGTAGTAATATTTCTTTGACTTGGTAAGCAGAAACACATATTCATAGCAGCGGGTCGGTCTGTCCCGCGTGCTTTCCGGCATGGCGTTTCCCTTGTGCCAAATGATAGAACTTCGCAAATACCAACCGTCGCCCCGCAAGGCAAGGGCTACAAGCCACGGAATACCGATTAGGTCTTTCGGCTTGCAGCCGGGGGCGCGGTGGTTTACCGCCACTTGCTGCCCGTTCCTGCCTTTGGGGTATTTCGGGTCTTGGTGGTCGGCTTTGCTGCCTGTGCCGCAATAAGTGTCCGCGATATTCAGCCAACAAGTACCCTCCGGCGTAAGCACCCGCTTTACCTCATGGAAAACCGCCGTAATGCGGGAAACATATTCCTCCGGCGTTGCTTCCCGCCCGATCTGCCCGTCTGTGCCGTAATCGCGCAAAGCATAGTAGGGCGGGGACGTTACGCAACAATCCAAACAGTTATCCGGCAAGGTTTGAAGCACCTGCAAGCTGTCGCCGCAATAGATTTTATCCGTTTCTATCCTCATGCCGACACCTCGCCGGGCTTGGTCGTCATTACGCGGTAGAGTTCCGTATCTTTCGGGAAACGGTCAATAAAGGGCAAAATCACGTTGCCATAGAAGATAAGTCCCTCGCCCGCTTCGGAATGGGTTACATAGGTCATTTGCTGCTGCGAAATGTTAAGCTGCTTGGCAAGGATTTCCCGGTCGCCCTGGGCTTGGTTGAGCATATAGACAAAATCGCTGTTTTCAAAAACGTTTGAAACTTCTCTGCTCGTCAAAAGGTCTTTGACGTTCTGCGTGATACCTGTCGGAATACCGCCCCACTTGCGAAAACGCTTCCAAATCTCGACGGAATAGGCGGCGGTCTGTTCCTCTTTCAAGAGCAAATGAAACTCGTCGATGTAATACCGCGTCGCCTTGCCCTCGCTGCGGTTTACCGTTACTCTGTTCCATACTTGGTCTTGGACGATAAGCATACCGACTTTTTTAAGCTGCGTACCGAGTTCCTTAATATCAAAGCAGACAAGGCGATTATGAATGTCAACGTTTGTCCTGTGGTTAAAAATGTTCAAGCTGCCGTTTACATAGAGTTCCAATGCCGCCGCGATACGCTGCGCTTCCTTTTCCGGCTGCTTCTTGATTTCGTCGTAGAGGTCGCCCAAAATCGGCATATTTTCAGGCTTCGGATCGGCAAGGTAGTTGCGGTACACGCTGATAACAGCGCGGTCAATCAAGGTCTTTTCAACAGCTTCCAGCCCGTTTTTACCGCCCATAATCAACTCACAAAAGGAAAGGATAAAATCGCTCTTTAAGGCTATGGGCGTGTCGCCCTCGCTGTAATTGAGGTTAATATCCATATGGTTAATGTACTGCGTGCTGTTCTGCGAAACCTTGATAACCTGTCCTTTCAAACGTCCGACAAGGGGGTAATATTCGGCTTCGGGGTCGCAAATGATAATATCATCTGCCGTAATAAGAAAAGCGTTTGTGATTTCGCGTTTTGCAGAAAAACTTTTGCCGCTGCCCGGTGTGCCGAGTATCAAGCCGTTGGGGTTTTTCAGCTTCTTTCGGTCGCACAAAATCATGTTGTTGGAAAGGGCGTTTAAGCCGTAATACAATGCTTCGCCGCTTTGGAACAGCTCTTGCACCGTAAAGGGAACGAAAACGGCGGTGCTGCTGGTCGTCAAGCCGCGCTGGATATGGATAAGGTTTTCCCCCAACGGGATAGAGGACATAAGCCCCTGTTCCTGCCGGTAGTCAAGGCGGGTCAAAATGCAGTTGTATTTCTGTGCGATTGCCGCCGCCCCAAATACTTCGTTATCCAATTTCTGCTTGGTATCTGCAAGGTTTAAGACAAGCAGCGTGAGCAGAAACATTCTTTCGTTGCGGCTCTGCAAATCGCGGAGTAGGTTTTTTGCTTCCCCGCCGTAGGTGGCAAGGTCGGACGGAATAATATCCATGTCATAACCGCTGCGGATTGCTTTCTTTTGTTCTTCAATCTTCATGCGGTCAAGGTCGGTGATCTTGCGCTTAATCGTCTTGATTGCTTCGTTGTGGTCGATACTCTGAATGTGCAGATTGACGATAATCCCGTTTTCCGCGTCCATGAAGTCGGCAAGCATACGGTCGGAGAGTTCCGGCGCGACGATCTGCAAAAAGGAAACCGCACCAAACTTGCCGCCCATTTGAAACATTCGCCCGTCGCCAAATCGGAAAGAGGACGGGGCGATAAAGTCCTTGACGGAAAGCCCGCTTGCGGGTAGCCATTCCCACGCAAAGTTAAAGCGTTCCCCGTCCGGGTGAAAAATCCCATGCAGCACTTCAAGACGCTGTTTCCCGTCCAATACCCGCGCCGCCGCGCCGATCACCTTAAAATGGTTGAGGGTGT
>ERZ857951.3849-NODE-3849-length-10609-cov-2.767576_pt1 | contig 10609 bp, 7 predicted proteins | sample MGYA00519759_ERZ857951 | MGnify/ENA primary metagenome ERZ857951 (study PRJEB31778, sample SAMEA3449377) | human gut metagenome | biome: human gut; feature: human-associated habitat; material: faeces | place: United Kingdom | collected 2010/2012 ... | reverse complement strand
ATAAAACTATAATCCGCATATTTTCTCTCGAATGTTTTCATTACCTCGAGGCGTTCTCTCTCCTGAACAAGTGCCTGCTGCTTCTTCCGATATCTTGCTGTCAGATTTTTTACACCTGTTCTGGAATCCGTCTCGTATTCCTGACAAAGTGCTTCCCACTGTTGTTCTCCTGCCTGTTCAAATTCTATCTTGATCTCGCTAATACTTTTACTCATGATATATCACCCCAATCTGGCTCAATGGCCACACGCGAATCCATGCCCTTCCGATCAGATCTTTTCTATGAATCAAACCGACATCTGACGCTCTGCTGTCACTGCTGTTATTCCGATTATCTCCAAGCACAAAATACTCATCCTCACCAAGTGTCAATGGTTCCTCTGCAATCCCCGGATTCTCCATTAGTTCATTTCCGTAATGTTCATCCAGACGCATCCCATCAATGTAAACCATTCCGGATAAAATCTGTACCGTCTCTCCCGGCAGCCCGATGATCCGCTTAATGTAATAGGTATTGTCCTGATATTGATATGGAAATACTACGATGTCATATCGTTTCGGATCTCTGAATCGGTAAGTCATTTTGTCAACGATCAGCTGATCCTTATCTGACAGCGTAGTTTCCATAGAAGAACCACTGACTTCTGTTCTCTGCCCCACAAAGGTAACCACGGTCCAGGTAAGAGCAATGATCAGTACAATATACAGAAGCCATCCCGACAGTTCTTTTATAATTTCTTTCATACCGTATTAATTCTCCTCTGGAAGCTCCAGTGTAAGCCTTCCAAGGCGGCCATTACGAAAATCATCCAAAAGAATTGCCGCTGCTTTTTCCACATCTAATTCGCTTCCTCTGACCAGACAGTGTCTGCTTTCTGCAATTCTTCTTAACACTTCATAATTATCTTCTGAAGATTCTATCGTGTACTTCTCTTCAAGAACTCCCGGATATGACTGATTTAAAAATTTCACAAGCTCACTTGCCAGTTCTTCTGTCTGAAGAATCTCGTCTTTGATCGAACCGATAAACGCAAGACGCAAACCTACTGTCTGGTCTTCAAACTTCGGCCAGAGAATTCCCGGTGTATCCAAAAGTTCTACATTCTTATTCAGACGGATCCACTGTTTTCCCTTTGTCACTCCAGGCTTATTTCCTGTTTTTGCACAGGCTTTTCCTGCCAGCGCATTGATAAAGGTAGATTTTCCTACGTTCGGAATTCCTACGACCATGGCACGTACCGGACGGTTCAGGATTCCACGCTTTCTGTCACGTTCCATCTTCTCCTTACATGCTTCCTGGATCACAGACTGGATCGACTTGATTCCGCCGCCTTTCTTAGAATTCACTTTCACGACAGAATATCCCTGCTTCTTGAAATATTCCATCCACTCATCATTTCTTCTGTCTTCCGCAAGATCTGCCTTATTCAAAAGAATCAGTCTCGCCTTATTCTTTCCAAGCTCATCAATGTCCGGATTACGACTGCTGAGCGGCACTCTTGCGTCCACCAGCTCAATAATCAGATCGATCAGCTTAATATTCTCCTGCATCATTCTTCTGGCCTTTGTCATATGGCCAGGATACCACTGAAAATGCATTGCATTCCTCCTGTTATTTTTTCATTCTATTTTATCTTTTTACAAATCCGAAATGTTCCCCGGAGCTTACATTGAACCAGACCTTTCCATAGATCTCATCTGCCTTTACCACTCCGACCGTCTCAGATCTGCTGTCTTCGCCTGACTCTTCATTATCTCCAAGCACAAAGTACTCGTCTTTGCCAAGCTTTATCTCATCAGAAGCTATCCCCGCATCTTTTATCTCTGATACATGAATATGTTTCTTCTGCTCTTTCCCATTAATATAAACAGTTCCATCCTTGATCTGGATAGTCTCTCCCGGAAGACCGACAATCCTTCTAATTAAAAGATGAACTTCGCGGTTTCCGTCTGGTCGAAATGCCACCACAGTTCCTCTGGAAGGTGTCTTCATATCCACGATCAGACGATCTACAAGAACAACCTCTCCATTCTCAATTGCCGGACTCATGGCATCTCCCGCATTGCTTACACGATGCCCGAAAAATGCGATTAAAAGTACTGCCACCAGGCACACACACAGTATCTCTCCTGCGAGAATCAAAGAATTTTTTGTTATATGATAATTCTTCTTTTCAAACTTTAATTTCTTACTTCGGTTTGTGAATTTCAGATGGTTTTTCTTCTTCATCTGCGGCTTCTTCTTTTTCTTTCTTCTGTTATTCTTTCGAAAACTCAGATTCTGCCCCATAGGTTCCTTATTTTCCTTCCCAACTATAAGAAACACGCTCCGCGAGTTTCTCAAATTATCGCGGCAGTCACCAAGGTCTCGTGCAAGCACGGACTTTGGCTTGTTGCCCGCGTAAATAAAAGCAAAAAAATGGATTGTGAGGAAATGATCTTCACAATCCATTTTTTGTTTAAACGTTTTTTATGCCTGCAGCCGTGCCAGATCCTGGTAGAATGTCGGATACGAGATATCCACACAGCCGGCGCGCAGGATTTCCGTCGGTGTCTCTGCGGCAAGCGAAGCGATTGCAAACGACATCGCAATGCGGTGGTCGAGGCGGCTGTCGATTTGGGCGCCGTGGAACGGTTTTCCGCCCTCAATGATCATGCCGTCGTCCGTGCCTTCCAGGGAAACACCCATCGCGGTGAGTTCGTTTACCATGATATCAAGACGGTTCGATTCTTTGACTTTCAGCTCCTCCGCATTCCGGATCACGGTTGTACCGTTCGCTGTGGCGGCAAGAACCGCGATGATCGGGATTTCATCGATCAGGGTCGGGATCAGTTCGCCCTCGATGACAGTGCCGGAAAGAGACGGCGTATAGCGCACGAGAAGGTCTGCAACCGGTTCTCCGCCGGAGTTCTGCTCATTCAGAAGTGTGATGTCAGCACCCATGGCGCGGCAGACGCGGAGCATACCGTCGCGGGTCGGGTTGATGCCGACATTTTTCAGGAGCACCTCAGAGCCTGGAACTATCAGCGCGGCGGCGATGAAGTAGGCGGCGGAGGAAATATCTCCCGGCACACGGACGAGATTTCCATGGAGATCCGGGTCCGGCAGAACCGATGCGGTCAGCCCTTCGGAGGCAACGTCGGCGCCGAAGAATTTCAGCATCAGCTCCGTATGGTTTCTGGAAAGAGCCGGTTCGGTAACGCTTGTTTTTCCGTCAGCATACAGTCCGGCAAGCAGGACACACGATTTGACCTGTGCGGATGCGACCGGCGAAAGATAGGAGATGGCGTGGAGCGGATGGCTGTTGATTGCAAGCGGCGCACAGCCGTTTTCCGGAATACTGCGGATGGAAGCGCCCATCTGGGTCAGCGGATTGATGATGCGTCCCATCGGCCGTTTCTGAATGGAGGCGTCACCGGTCAGTGTACTGGAAAAGTTCTGGCCGGCAAGAATGCCGGAGATCAGGCGTGTCGTTGTTCCGCTGTTTCCGCAGTCGAGAACGGCGGACGGAGCCGAAAGCCCGTGCAGACCTTTTCCATGAATGAGGATGCGCTCCGGCGTGTTCTTGATCTCAATGCCCATACTGCGGAAGCAGGAGATGGTGGAGAGACAGTCGGCACCCTGTAAAAAGTTTGTGACTTCTGTGGTTCCCTCTGAAATGGCACCGAACATGACGGCGCGGTGGGAAATGGATTTATCGCCCGGCACGGAGATTTCTCCGCGCAGAGGACGTACTGCTTTCTGGAACTGCATAACGTAACTTCCTCCTGTCAAGATATACGCGCTTTTAATTGCGGATATGAATGGTATAGCCATGGTCTTTTAAGACCTTCCGGGCAAGAATGCCTGCCTGCTCTTCATAAAATTCAATGCGGAGAGCACCCTCTTCGAACTCGCGGTTATGCGTAATGCCGATATTTTTAATACTGATCTGGTTGATGGCAAGAATTGTTGTAACGGCTGCGATTCCGCCGGCTTCATCGAGCAGGTCGCAGTAAACGACGTATTCTTTCTTTGTCGGTCCATAGGAAGAATCTTCCATGGAATTCCGGTATTCGCGGGAACTCTCAAACATATTGTAGAGCTCGTGGCCTTTTTTGTTGTCAACCAGGTATTTTGCCTGGACGAGAAGGCGGATATAGGAATCCAGCACATTCGAGAGCTGCTTCTGGTTTGAGAGACAGATCTGCTGCCATACCTCCGGGGAGGAGGAAGCGATGCGGGTGATGTCCTTGAAGCCGCCTGCAGCAACGGTTTTCATCTGCTCTTCCGGTGTGTCCAGGGATGCGAGTGCATTGACCAGGGTAGCGGCAACGATATGCGGCAGATGACTGACACCTGCGGTGATGTAGTCGTGCTCTTCGTATGTTAAAACCATCGGGATCGCCTTTAAGGACTGGACAAGATCAACGAAAGCGGAAACTGTCGCGATCTCAACATCTGGTCCGGGTGTAATCATATAGTAAGCATTTTCCAGCAGGTAATCGGTGGCGCTGGAATATCCCGTCTTTTCGGAGCCTGCCATCGGATGGCCGCCGATAAACTGGTGCGTCATGCCGAGGGTCTCAACCGCCTGATGGATTTCTCCTTTTACACTTCCGACGTCTGTGATGATACAGCCCGGTTTTGCGATGCCTTTCACGAACGGAAGATAGGAGATGTTGGTGCTGACAGGAGCACATAAGAAGATATAGTCACAGTCGGCAAAGCGGTCGTCCCGTTCTTCCAGCGCGATATCAATCACGCCTTCCTGAATTGCCTCTTCGATCGTCGCTTTGGTGCGGCAGTAGGCCATCAGTTTATACTCCGGGTGAACCTTTCTGAGGGTTTTTGCAATGGAGCCGCCGATGAGGCCAAGGCCGATAAAGCCGATACAGATTCTTTCGGATGTATCACACATAATTCAAGTAGTCCTTTCTGACAATTTTCGTATGTAAATCGTATAAAAGACATTGTAAAGCATCTGAAATCAAATGTCAAAGATTTCTTGCTTTAAAGTGACAAAGCATTTTTGAAAGGCAGCAATTTTGCTTGTTTTGCAAAATCCGGCAGATTCCACAGAAAAGCCAGACAGAAAAGCGGAAGAAAGGCAGAATAACCAGCTAAAATACATATAAAATTTAAAAATTCAGAAATATACTGTGAAATATGAATAATATACTTGCAAAAAAGCAAAAACTTTAGTAGAATAGTGACTATGATAAGAGGAACGGAAGACGTGAATCTTGATAAAAAGCAGAAAGGCGAATAAGAGCGGCCTTACAATCTGCAAATTTACTTACATGGGAGGTATTACATATGGACGTTTTTAGAACTGACCGAATCAGAAATGTGGTGCTGCTGGGGCACAGCGGCTCCGGAAAGACAAGTCTGACCGAAGCTATGGCTTATCTTTCCGGTATGACAAACCGTCTCGGAAAAGTGACAGACGGAAATACCGTCAGCGATTTTGACAAAGAAGAAATCAAGCGCAAATGCTCTATTTCCACAACGCTTGTCCCGGTCGTATGGGGAAAAAATAAGATCAATGTTCTGGATACTCCTGGAATGTTTGATTTCGTAGGAGAAGCACAGGAAGCCGCTTCCGCAGCAGATGCCGCTGTAATCGTGGTATCCGGAAAGGCCGGCGTGCAGGTCGGAACCCAGAAAGCATGGGAACTCTGCGAGAAATACAATCTTCCGCGTATGATCTTCGTAACGGAAATGGATCAGGACGATGTCAGCTACCGAGAAGTCGTTGAGCAGCTCACCGAACTGTACGGAAAACGAATCGCACCGCTTCATATGCCTCTGCGTGAAAACGGTAAATTTGTAGGATATATCAATATTGTAAAGAACAAAGGCCGCAGATATATCGAAAAAGATAAAAAAGAAGAATGCCCGATTCCGGATTACTCCGTAGAATATCTGGAGAAGTACCGTGAAACCCTGATGGAATCCGTGGCAGAAACAAGTGAAGAGTTTATGGACCGCTACTTTGGCGGAGAAGAGTTCTCGGTAGCAGAGATTTCCGCAGCGCTTGCCATGAACGTAGGAGACGGCACCATCGTTCCGGTATGCATGGGATCTCCGGTGAACCTGCAGGGCGTATCGAACCTTCTGGATGATATCTGCGGATACTTCCCGGATCCGTCTGCCCGTCCGTGTGCCGGCATCAATCTCGATACGAACGAAATTTTCGAGGCAAATTACGACTTTGCGAAACCGAAGAGCGCGACCATTTTCAAGACGATCGTGGATCCGTTCCTTGGAAAATATTCAATGATTAAGGTTTGCTCCGGCGTTATTAAAAGCGATGATGTGCTCTATAATGTAGATCAGGAATCCGAAGAAAAACTGAGCAAGCTGTACGTGCTCGAAGGCTCCAAGCCGATCGAAGTACCGGAGCTTCATGCAGGAGATATCGGTGCCATCGCAAAACTCGGCGATGCAAGAACCGGCGATTCCCTTGCGACAAAGAACAATCAGGTCCGCTACGGAAAACCGGATGTTTCGACTCCGTACACCGCAAAACGATATAAACCGAAGAACAAAGCCGATGTAGATAAGATCTCCCAGGCCTTTGCCAAGATGATGCAGGAAGACCTGACTATGAAGGCAGTCAATGATTCTGCAAACCATCAGACATTGCTGTACGGCATGGGCGACCAGCACATCGATATTATCGTCAGCAAGCTGCTGGAGCGCTACAAAGTAGAAGTAGAGCTGTCCCGTCCGAAGGTAGCCTTCCGCGAGACGATCCGCAAAAATTCGGATGTAGAAGCAAAATACAAAAAACAGTCCGGCGGCCACGGCCAGTACGGTCATGTAAAAATGCGCTTCTCCGCTTCCGGAGATCTCGAGAAACCATACGTTTTCGAGCAGGAAGTTGTCGGCGGCGCCGTTCCGAAGAACTACTTCCCGGCTGTTGAAAAAGGTATCCAGGAAGCCGTACAGAAAGGCCCTCTGGCTGCTTATCCGGTAGTCGGCGTCAAAGCCGTTCTGTATGATGGTTCTTATCATCCGGTAGACTCCTCCGAGATGGCATTCAAGACCGCAGCGATCCAGGCGTTCAAGAAAGGCTTTATGGAAGCATCCCCGGTTCTCCTTGAGCCGATCGTTTCGATGAAGATCACTGTAGACGATAAATACACCGGCGATATCATGGGCGATCTCAACAAACGCCGCGGCCGTGTGCTCGGCATGAACCCGGATCACAAGGGCCATACGATTATCGAGGCTGATGTTCCGGAACTTGAGATCTACGGATACGGCACAACACTCCGCTCCATGACAGGCGGAAGCGGTGATTTCTCCTATGAGTTTGCGAGATATGAGCAGGCTCCGTCCGATATCCAGGCAAAAGAGATTGAGGCAAGAGCTTCGAAGGTTGAAAAAGCAGAAGAATAAAGCTTTATAAAATAGTGTGATAAAACAGAGAAAATCCGGTTTCGGGAGCAGAATTCGCCCGGAAACCGGATTTTTCTGCGGTTTTTGAAGAAAAACGGAGGATATAGGAAAAAATAAATTGTAAAAACAGGGAAAGAGTGATAGAATACAGCTATATGTTCAAATGCGCATGCTGTCCTATGCGGCGGTGTGAGAAAAAAGAACTTTGAACTTGAACATGCAGGAGGTTACCTATGAGTAAAAGATATGAGCCACAGGACATTGAAAAAAAGTGGCAGAAGATCTGGCAGGATGAAAAAGCCTTTGCCGCCACAGATGATTATACAAAACCGAAATACTACGCACTCGTTGAGTTTCCGTATCCGTCAGGACAGGGACTTCACGTAGGCCATCCGCGTCCGTACACTGCACTGGACATTGTAGCCAGAAAGCGCAGAATGCAGGGTTACAACGTTCTGTATCCGATGGGCTGGGATGCATTTGGTCTTCCAACGGAGAACTATGCGATCAAAAACCACATTCATCCGAAGATCGTTACCAAAAACAACGTACATCACTTCAAAGACCAGCTTCAGTCTCTTGGATATTCCTTCGACTGGGACAGAGAGATCAACACGACGGATCCGGAATACTATCACTGGACCCAGTGGATTTTCCTGAAACTTTTCAAAGCCGGACTGGCATATAAAAAAGAGATGCCGATCAACTGGTGTACTTCCTGTAAGGTAGGCCTTGCAAACGAGGAAGTTGTAAACGGCGTGTGCGAGCGCTGCGGAAGCCCGGTTGTCCGCAAAGTAAAGAGCGAGTGGATGCTGAAGATCACCGAGTATGCAGACAAGCTGATCGACGGTCTGGACGGCGTTGACTATATTGAGCGTGTCAAAACTTCCCAGAAAAACTGGATTGGACGTTCCCACGGAGCAGAGGTTGATTTCTCCCTGAAAGATAAACCGGAGAAGCTGACCATCTACACCACACGCCCGGATACCCTGTTCGGTGTTACGTACATGGTACTCTCCCCGGAGCATCCGTACATCGACCAGTACAAAGATGAGATCAAGAACTGGGATGAGGTCTGCGCATACCGTGAGATGGCAGCCAGAAAATCCGATTTCGAGCGTTCCGAGCTTGCAAAAGACAAGACCGGTGTCATGATCGACGGACTTTCCGCAGTCAACCCGGTTAATGGAAAAGAGATCCCGATCTGGATTTCCGATTATGTACTGATGAGCTACGGCACCGGCGCCATCATGGCAGTACCGGCACACGATGAGCGTGACTGGGAGTTCGCAAAGAAATTCAACATGCCGATCATCGAGGTCGTTGCAGGCGGCGACGTACAGAACGAAGTTTACACCGACGTTGCAGAGGGAACTCTTGTCAACTCCGGTTTCCTGAACGGACTTTCCGTTGCGGAAGCAAAAAAGAAAATTCTTGAGTGGCTCGAAGAGAACCACGTTGGAAAAGCAAAAACAAACTATAAGCTGCGTGACTGGGTATTCTCCCGTCAGCGTTACTGGGGTGAGCCGATTCCGATTATTCATTGTCCGGATTGTGGACCTGTTCCGGTTCCGGAAGAAGAACTTCCGCGCGTCAAGCTGAAATTTTATAAAGGCAGTTCTAAAGCCCGCGGCAGCGGCATCGGACTTGCCGTCTGCGAGGAGATCGTTACCATGCACGGCGGAATGCTGACACTGGAAAATGCGGAGGGCGGCGGCACGCTTGTTACGATCAGCATCCCCACTGGGGAAGAATAAGAGGTTTGCATGAAAAAAGAAAGCAATCCTGTCAGTCAGGAAAAATTTAAAACACTCATCGGCGGTCAGGCACTGATTGAAGGCATTATGATGCAGGGGCCGGACAAGCGTTCTATCGTCGTGCGCGGCCCAGAGGGCCTTGTCAAAAAGGTCGAGCCGCTTAAAAAGCGCACTGGTATTGCCAAATGGCCGCTGATCCGCGGCGTAGTGAATTTTGCTTCGTCTATGGTGTCTGGCGTGAAAGCACTCATGTATTCGGCGGAGTTCTTTCCGGAAGATGAGGCCGATGCACAGCCATCCAAATTTGAACAGTGGCTGGAGCAGAAGCTTGGCAGTGAGAAGCTGGAAAAAGCAGTTGTGTCCTTTTCTGTGTTTCTCGGCGTTCTGTTTTCTGTCGGCCTGTTCTTCCTGTTGCCGACACTTTTGAGCGGTATTTTTGACCGTTGGATCCATAATGCTGTCATCCGTAGTCTGATTGAGGGCGTCATTCGCATCGCAATTTTTATGGGCTATATGATCCTGATTTCCCGGATGAAGGACATGAAGCGCGTCTTTTCCTATCACGGCGCGGAGCATAAGACCATCCGCTGCTACGAGGCTAAGCTCCCCCTGACGGTCGAAAACGCGCGCAAAATGACCCGCCTGCACCCGCGCTGCGGCACAAGCTTCCTGTTTGTTGTCGTTGCGATTTCGATTTTGCTTTTTGCGCTTGTAAGCGCTGTTTTCCCGACCAGCAATATGCTTGTCCGTATGCTTATCCGGCTTGCACTCCTGCCGTTCGTCGTGTCGATCAGCTATGAGTGCAATCGTTTTGTCGGCCGCCATGACAATGGCCTGACGCGCGCGCTTTCTGCACCCGGTATGTGGTTCCAACACTTTACGACCAACGAGCCGGATGATTCCATGCTGGAAGTTGCTATTGAGGCGCTGAAACTCGTCATTCCGGACGAGGCTGGTACTGACCGATGGTAAAGAAGTACGGCGACCTCTATCTTCAGGCCCGCCGGACGCTGCTGCCATCGGAAGGGGAGAATGCCTCCATGGCCGCACGGGAACTGTTGGCATTTGCCTCTGGAAAATCCGTGACGGCCGTGCTTGCAGACTCGAACTTATACGCCAGCGAACAGATCGAGGATAAGTTGAATGGGTATGTAAACCGCATGCTTGCACATGAACCGCTGCCTTATATCCTCGGACAATGGGATTTCTATGGAATATCACTGGAGGTCACGCCGGATGTGCTCATCCCGCGCGATGACACCATGGCGGTTACTGATCTTGCGCTCGATGTCCTGCGCGGCAGAACAGAACCGCGTGTACTGGATCTTTGCTGTGGCAGCGGCTGTATCGGCCTCGCCATTGCACACCAGCTGCCTGATGCCCATGTGACACTTGCAGATATCTCGCGCCCCGCGTTGGCGGTTGCCAAGCGCAACATCAAGCGGCTGAAGCTTATGAACCG
>ERZ857951.3847-NODE-3847-length-10613-cov-2.682326_pt1 | contig 10613 bp, 12 predicted proteins | sample MGYA00519759_ERZ857951 | MGnify/ENA primary metagenome ERZ857951 (study PRJEB31778, sample SAMEA3449377) | human gut metagenome | biome: human gut; feature: human-associated habitat; material: faeces | place: United Kingdom | collected 2010/2012 ... | reverse complement strand
CCTTCGACGATCGGCTGGTTGCCGTTGCCGTCGAAGCCGTTGGCCAGCAGGATCATCCATTCGACTTCGACGCGCATGCGCTCGCGGTTCAGCGCCGGCTCGCTCAGATATTCGACGAGAGGTGCGGTCTGCTTGTGGTAGCGTCCGTCGAGCGGGGTCAATGCAATTGCGGGGGTGATGTCAGTAAGCTTCATAGCATCCCAGATTACTTCCAGCCGTAAACCTGATGCGAAACCGATGCGTGTTCGTTTCGCCCCCGTTCCTGATGCCTTCTTCGTCCCGGCATGTCGTTCTCCTCTCGTTTTCATCTGCTGACTGCTGTTTCCCCCGTGTTTCCGGTGCGTGCACGCCCGTCAGTCATGCGACATGCGCCCCTCGTAGTATCGGGTGTCGATGAGTTCGCCGTCGATGATCTGCTGGAAATGCCGTTCGTGCGCGTCCACGGCGGGCGAGCCGAGATCGGTGGCGTTGCGGTACGCGGCCTGATGATATTTGAGCCAATGGGATATCTCCTTGGTCTTCGGCGCGTCGGCCACCAGTGCTCCGGCGTAGTTCGACTCGACCGAACCGGTGTTCTGGCCGGGCGTGCACGACCCGTCGGCGTTCACCGTCGGCGGCGTGACGCCGGTGGTCTGCGTGACTTTGCCCCTTACGGTGAGCCATTGTTCGGTCGAAGGGTTGCGGCCGCCATCGAGCGAGGCGACGAGCTCGTCCTCGATCTCTATGCTGGTCACCCAGGTCTTGGGCGGTATCGGATGATTGGCGACAGGAGAGCCGGCGGTCACCACGTGATCGATGGCGTAGGAGTCCTTCAGGTCGGAGGCCAGGGCCGCGGCCACGATGCCGCCCTGGGAATGCCCCACCAATGCCACCGGCTCGTCCTTGCCGATGCCGGCTTGTCTCATGGCTTCCTCGACCATGCGGAAGCTGTCCGCGTTCCTGCGTCGGTTGGCGTTGGAGCTCATGAGTTCGAGGTTCTGCTCCCATCCGAACGGCGAATCGTCCTGCCCGTCCGTGCCCGGTATCAGGATTAGCCAGCCTGTCGTCCCATCGGAACGGCGGTATCGCTGGACCGCTATCGTCGCATAACTGAGTCCGCTGTTAAGGGTGATCTTGCCTAGGCGTTCCTCGGCGAGCCGTCGGAGGTTTTCCATGGACGAGGCCACGGAATGCGAGGCCCCGGCCACATGAGACGTGGATTGCACCTCACGCACGGTGAGTTTGTTGCCCTGCATGGCGTTCTTGAACTTCGACGTGTACTTTGCGATGCGTTCCGCGGCGCCGGCGACCTGGGTACCGCCGAGGATGTGCGCGATGCGGTTGTTCGTGATGCGTCCCGCCAGCGATGCCAGCAGCTCCTCATCCATTTTCGATGTGGCATCGAGCGCCCGCACGGGGTTGAGCTTGCCGTCCTTGATGGAGCCTGAGACGAATCCGTAGAGCGACAGCATCCCCAGCGTGTTCCATCCGACGCTGGGCAGCACGGTCGTCATGATCTGCGCGGCCTTGCGAAGTTTCGTCTCCGCTTTGGTCTCCGCTTCGTCATACAGGCTGTGGGCGCGGGCGATCAGATCGGCGACCTGTTCCAGGTCCCCGGCGAGCGTGGCGCACTCCCGCGCGTGGGTGACGCATTGCTCCAGCAGACGCGCATATGGCATGGAGACGTGACCGGGTTCTCCATCGCCGCCGCTGCCGGCCAGCGCAGGGCAGAGCGCCGCGCCCGCACGGTCCTTTCTGAGCTGGTCGTGGACCACCGACCAGAAGAACCCCGCGCCCTTCATCTCCTTCGCCTGATTGCGCAGCGATGCCACAGCGGCCGTATATCGTTCACGGGTTGCCGGGGCGTATTGCGTGCCTCCGTGTATCGACGAAGTGACCATCCAGTTCATGATGAGCCTCCGCTCCAGGCGAGTTGCCCGGTCTGCCGCACGCGGTCGTCGATGGATGCCGCCAACCGCGTATCGCGGTCCAATGTTCGTGCGCACAGTGTCGCCGCATTGCCGGTCCAATCCAGGTTCTTGGCGGCGGCCATCGCGGTTCTGGACTGTTCCAGCGCGTTGGAGGTCAGCCGTTGCAGGGAGCCGATGCGCTCCCGGCTGGACCCGACAGCGGTGCGGCAAGGGCAGTCGGCGCCGGCGATCGACGCCATCGCGTTCCCCCATATCGGGAACGCGCCGTTGAAGATAGTGCAAGTGTTCATGGTTCCATGAACGCATGCACGGCCATCCGCGCGCAAGCGAAGCGGAACATGTGGTCGAAGGCTCCCGACTTATCCACACACTCGGCGTGTCATCCACAGCAAATGTGGACGACGAGACCGGCGCCGTCGCGGAGCACTGAATGGAGTGATGCGCAATGGCGCCCTCGCTGGCGGGCTGAGCCGTGAAGCGAGTAGAGGGGCTGTTTGCAGGCGAAGCCGCCTGGGGCGGTCCCGGGTGCCTCTCATCCGCAGCGCCACTTGTGCCGTGGCCCGTCTTTCCATCAGGGGAGAATCGACCTGACTTCGCCGCCGATTGCCGTGCTAAGGATGCCGTGCCGGGATGGCCACACCAGGGGAAAAACATGGGAAAAATGCATTGTGTGGCTTTTGTTGTGCCACACAATGGAATGTGAGCCTTCTCATTACGTGGTGTGGCAGAAAGCGAATCACAGAAACCGCCATTTTCCAATGATTCGGGAAAACGCTCTGATACCGGCGTTGCCACACCAGCCCAAAAACCGTCGATAATCGTGTGGTGTGGTACACGGACAACCGGAACCGGACAGCTGGAACCAGGCGGCGCCCGGGCCAATCACCATGGCTTGGTGGTGGAGTTTGTGTTGGAGGAGCTTTTGCCCTTACCGCCTTTGGAGCCGTTCTGCGAGTTGGACTGCTGATTCGACTTCAGCAGGTCGTCCACTTGCTTGCGCTGCTCCTGCGTCAGACCGCCGCTCTGCTTGGCGTTGCCGTCCGATCCGGGCGCGGTCTGCGCGTTGGAGGTTTCGGTGTTTTGCTGCTTCTGGAGCTGCGCGTTGATGCGTTCGGTCAGCGTGGCGGAGACTGACGCGTTGGTGTCGATCACGTTCTTGACTTGCGGCAGTAGCAACGCGGACCATGCGGCCGCGTCTGCGAACCTGGCGTCGGCTTTTTGCTGGAGTGCGCTGAGCGTCGACAGGTCGGCGTCATCCTTGGAAGCGGCCTTCAGATTGCCGTTCAGTTGCGAGGTGGCATCGTCGAATGCGGTGACAGCGATGAGGTTCGCGCCGGCCGCGATGCCCGCGCACAGGCAGGCCATCGCGACGAAGCCGATCAGGATGCGCGACCATAGCGGAGTGCGCGCTACTGCGCGGTCTTTCGCCTCGCGGCCGTTCGCCTCGCGCTTCTTCACTGTGTTGCTTTTCATCGCACTATTCGTTGATTTCCGGGATTTCATAGCATCCTCCGTGACATGGCGATCCATGCGCCGATCTCCCAGGCGAGCAGCAGGCCCAGCGCCACGGCGAACGGCCATATCACGGGAATCGTACGCTCCCGCCGTTTGACTGTCTGGGTGAGCCTCCACTGTCTTGATGCCTTGGCGGACACGGCCTGTTCGATGGTGTGCGAGGCGTCCACGTGCAGGTATGAGCCGCCCATCTCATCGGCGATGGATTCCAGCGTGGCCTCGTCGAGCTTGGATATTCCCGGCTTGCCGGTCGTCGGGTCGGTCACCCACTGCCCGTCGGATTGCTGTCCCGTTGCTGTGCCGTCGCTGGCCATCGGTATCTTGCCACCCGCATCAGAGCCCACGCCGATGGTGAACGAGTCGTCAAGGTACCGCCTCAGCGCAGAATAGCTACGGCGTGCGATGTCGGAGGTCTGCTCGCCGTCCGTGATCACATACAGCACGATGATGTCATCGGGATGTTGATCCCTGATTGATTTGAGCGACAGCATCAGCTGGTCGAGCGGCGTGTCGAGACTCGATCCGGCCGATGTGGACGTGGATTCGACGGCCAGCGTGTCGGCCCAGCCGTCAATGGCGATGGAGTCCGGAGTCAACGGCACATCCAGGGTGCCGCTCGCGCCGAAGCGCAATGCGGCGAAACTGGAATCGGCGTACGTCGACGTGATGCCCTTCACGATGCGCTTGGCCGCGTCAAGACGGCTGATTGTACCCGAGGAGCCGTATTCCGCGTCCTTGACCGCCATCGATCCGGTGACGTCGACCGCCACCATGACATCGGTGGCATTGATAGCCCGGCTGGTGGTGGTCGTCACGATGCTGGGCGTCAGCATCATCACGGCGGCGAACAGGAACATTATCACCCTGCGTATGCAGGCGGTCAGCGTCTCATCGCTGGAGCGCCTGCGCCGCACATGCACGACGACCACCGCGACCGCGAACGCCAGCATGAGCGCCGCGATCGCGCCGCCCGCGATCCAACCCAGAGCCGGGGCGAATGTCATCGGTCTCATCGTCTCAACCTCCATGCCAGCATCATCCATATCGCAAGCAGCACGACCAGCATCAGCGTCCACCATCCCGGCGCGTCGATCAGCGCGGCCTGGCTTGACCGTCGGCTTTCGCTGGTACGCCGGCTGTCAATCTGCCTCACCAGCTCGTTGATGTCGGATGAGCCCGACTGGGTGAGGAACGTTCCGCCGCGGGACTCGATCTGCTGCTTCATCTCGGTGGTTGTGGCGTCGCCCTCGCTCTGGCGTGGCCCGGAGAACAAGCCGTCCACGCTGATATGCGAAGCTTCGGCCATATCGAGCGCCTGGACGAGTGAATACGTCGGCGTGCCGGACGCCACGTTGTCGGTGGCGAGCACGATCGAGGCGGGGCGGACGTGTCGCCATAGGCGAAGCCGGGTATCATCGCGGCGCAGCTGACCAGCCCGTCCCCGATCAGTGATGTCGAGTTCTTGCGGTTCTGCGTGCCTTCCAGCCAATCGGCGATCTTTTGGTAGTCCTTGTCGCTCATCTTGTCGATGTCGTCCTGCGATTCGACGCCACGGAGCGCGTCCGCCGCCTTGGTCAGCTGGCTGGAGACCAGGTCGTAGTCGTCGGTCAGGGGGAACACCGTGCGCGATGTCGAGTTGAAGATGCTCAGGGCGATGCGTTCTCCCTGGAAATGGCTCACCAGTTCCAGATATGTTTCGATGACCGCCCGGTCATAGGGGAGCGCCGAACCTGACACGTCGAGGCACAACACGATGTCGCGACTGCTGGAGCGTTCCGCGTCACGGTCCACATGCGCCGGTCTGGCGATAAGAACCGTGCAGATGGCCAGCGCCGCCACCAGCGCCGCCACGGCGATCCGCCCCAGCAATCGCCACAGATGGAACAGATGCGATGCATGCTCGGTATTGAGGTCGTCGTCAAGACTGTATACCGGCATGCCGTCCCGCGGGGGACGCCTGCGGCCTCGGAAGATCGCGATGACGGCCACCAGCACTGCCGCGACGAGCACGGCCGCCACGGCGGCATACGGCCACAGCCAATGGATGCTCATGTCGTTCGTGGTCATCAGCGCCACCTTTCCACGAGGTTCAGCACCCAGTCGGCGGCCTGTTCCACGGTGGCGTCCTTCGCCTGCGCGTTGAACTCGGCGTTCGCGAACTCCGGCGGATACAGCGCGGCTATGGTCTGGCGCAGCAGCGTGAAACCGTGGACTCCCGAATCACTTGCCAGAGAGCCTGCGGAACGTGACGCGATCTCCTGCAGCGTCGTCGAACCGAGCTCCGCGCTGCTGGCCTGCGACGCGAAGTCCCTCGCCACGGCGGCGAGCTCGACGAAGGCGTCCTCGCGCGAAAGCTTCCCGGCCCCGTTGCGCTCCACGATGTCGTGCACGCGGCTTTTCCATTGCGAGACGGGGGCGAAGGCGTTGTGGGACCCTCGGGGAGCGGCTACGCGTTTCGCACGTCGAGGACGGGACATGATGACGATCGCCACAATCAGGATCAGCAACGCGATGAAGCACGCCATCGTCACTATGGGCAGCAGAGACGCGACGGGCACGTCCGTCACGGGATGCAGGTCGTTCACGTCCACGGCTGCGGCCAGCGTCGACGAGGTCACGAAACCGTTCATGACGTTCATGCAGGCACCTCCGACGTCAGGTTCAGCGATGGCGGCACGCGCAGCTGATTGCGGATGGAACGGCCGAGCGAACGCGACACCAGCCGCACGAAGGCATCGAACATCATGTCGCTCGACGCGGCGCGGATCATTCGCGAACCACGTTTGGCGAGTTCGTGCTCCAGAGCGGCGCACACGTATCTGCGATGCAGCGCCACCTCTTCCGTGGCCTTCGCGTTGCGCAGCAGGGCGGGGATGCGGCGCCCGGATTTTCCGTCATAGCATTCGCGGGCGGCCTCGGATGGGTCGAAGGGGTTGGCCGTCGCCACGGTGATCAGCACCACGGGGTGGGTGGCGGCTATGGCGCCGATGACGTCGATGTGACGCTTGCGCAGGGCCAGCTCGTCGGTGGCAAGCACGATGAGCGCCTGACGGTCGCGTATGCGGCGCGCGTAATCCAGCAGAGCGTCGATGTTGCGGCCGTATGACCAATCCCGCCGCAAGGCGTCGTCCAGCGTGCGCTCGAACTGCGCGAACCCGCCGTTGAACGGCATGCGCGTGATGCTGTGGGCGTCGGCGAACACCAGGGAGACGTCATCGCTGCGCCGCAGCGACAGCGCGGCGAACATGCGCAGCGCGTTGCCTGCGACCGCGTAGGCCGGCTCGCCTGACGCGCATCCTCCGGTCATCTCCTCGCCGACATCGCACAGCAGCCACACCTGGCTGGTCGCCTGGCGCGCATGCTGCACGACCATCGGGCGGCCGAGACGGGCGCTGGCTTTCCAATCGATGAGACGCGCCTCGTCCCCCGGCCCGTAGACGCGGATGTCCATCGGGTCGTCATTGCCTCCACGCCGGTTCGAGGCGTGCTCGCCCTCCAGGACGCCCAGCGCCTTGCGAACGGTCGGAAGGCTCAGCGAATTGCCCAGCGCCTCGATCTTCCTGCGGATCCGGTCGTCGGAAGATGAGGAGTGTGAGGAGTGTGAGGGGTGTGAGCCATCGATCATGGGACGTGAACCGTTTCCACGATCCGATCGATCACCTGGTCGCTGGTCACGCCGTCGGCCAGCGCCTCGAAGGTCAGGATCACACGGTGCCTGAGCACTTCGTGGACCATCATCTTCACATCCTCGGGGATGACGTAATCCCGGCCGGCGAGCAGCGCGTTGGCCTGCCCGCTGCGGATCAGGGCGATCGACGCGCGGGGGCTCGCACCGAGGCGGACCGTCGAGCTCAGGCCCTTCAGCGGCTTGTTTCCGGCACCGCGCGAGGTCGCCACCAGATCGACGGCGTAGCGCATGATCGCCTCCGACACATGGACGCGCCGCGCCGATTTGCGCAGAAACTCCACATCCTGAATGGTGATCGTGTCGGACGGCAGCGATTTCGGATCGAACATGTCGGTGCCGCGGCGCGTGAGCATCGCCAGCATGCTCGTCTCCTCGTCGGCCTTGGGATAGGTCATGACGGCCTTCATCATGAATCGGTCCATCTGGGCTTCCGGCAGGTTGAACGTGCCCTCCTCCTCGATGGGGTTCTCGGTGGCGATTACCATGAACGGCTTGGGCAGCTCGATGCGTTCGCCGCCGATCGTCGTGGCGCCTTCCGCCATGGCCTCAAGCATCGCCGACTGCGTTTTGGCGTTGGACCGGTTGATCTCGTCGAGCAATACGAAATTGGCGTGGATCGGGCCGATCTGGGTGGAGAACCGCTGGGTGGAGAAGTCAAACACCTGGGTGCCCACCAGATCGGACGGCATGAGGTCGGGCGTGCATTGCACTCGGCGGAACGTTCCCGAGACCGAGGTGGCCAGCGTCTGGGCCGCGGTGGTCTTGGCCAGGCCGGGCACGGATTCGATGAGGATGTGGCCGCCTGCGACCATCGTGGCGATCAGCGCTTCGCGCAAGTTGGACTGTCCGACCAGCGTCTGGGCGAATCTGGCGCGGATGCGGTCGGTGAGCTGCCGTGCGCGTCGCAGGTCGTCCTGCGTCAGCGCGGCGGAAGGCGCCGGCACGGGCGTGCGCATGGGGGCGGCCGGCATGGCGCCCGTCGTGGGGATCGCGTTCGCGAGCTGGGACGGCATTGAAGGTTTCGAGGTGAATAAAGCCATGCTGCCCACCTTACCGTGACGAAGCAACCGCGGAGTGGGGATCGGGCCGATCCGCCTGCGCCGATGGCAGTGACCAGTCGACCGGTTCGGCGCCCATGGAGACCAGCGCTTGGTTGGCGCGGGAGAACGGGTGGGAGCCGAAGAACCCGCGGGATGCGGACAGAGGGCTGGGATGCGGCGAGGCGATGATGGTCGCGTTGGTGAGCAGTGGCGCGAGGCTCTGCGCGTTGCGCCCCCAGAGGATCGCCACCAGCGGCTTCGGCTTGCCGTCCGCGTCCACCCGGGCGTTAAGGGCGCGGATGGCGGCCTCGGTGATGGTCTCCCATCCCTTGCCCTGATGGCTGTTGGGGCGTCCCACGCCGACGGTCAGGCACCTGTTCAGCAGCATCACGCCGCGCTGGGTCCAGGGTGTCAGGTCACCGTTGGCGGGCATCGGCACGTGCATGTCGTCGACGAGCTCGCGGTAGATGTTGACCAGGCTCTTCGGCAGCGGTCGGACGTCGGGCGCCACGCAGAAGCTCAGGCCGACCGGATGCCCCGGAGTCGGGTAGGGATCCTGCCCGACGATCAGCACCTTGATCGAGTCGAATGGAATTGTGAAGGCTCTGAGGATATTATGGCTTGCGGGCAGGTACTGACGTCCTGCCTGCAGTTCGGAGCGGAGGAAATCGCCCATGTGATGGACCTGCGGCTCCACGTCCTGCAGCGCGGCGGTCCATCCGGGCTCCACGAGCTGCGACAATGGTTTGACTGGATGTTGACTCATGGTCTCTACTGTAGCGAGCGTGTCGAAGCTGTGCATATCCGGTGCATGACTGACGGCCGCCGCGCACTTGGGACACCATGGCCGGTAGACTTGACGAACGATACGGAAGGGTGATTATGGCCAAGGACAAGGAAACATACGATTCGTATGCCAAAGACGTGTTCGACAATCCTCCGGCAGGTCCGGTGGGCGTGCATCGGGGCGCGCGGTCGGCCGGGGCGCGCATGACGCCTTTCCTGATCGTGCTGCTTGTGGTGGCCCTGGCGGGCGTCGGCACATGGGGTGTGCTGTCGGGAATGTTCTCCGACGTGCTCTTCGGGAACAACGGCACGTCGCAGGCGGCTGACGACAAGGCGTCCGACAGCGACGAAGTCCGGCACGGGCGAGCAGTCCACTTCTAGTTCGACTGACGGTTCCTCCGACACGGCTTCCAATACCTCCACGGATTCCGCCCAGAGCGATACGACATCGAGCAGCAGCGACGGTTCGACCGATGCCACCGACACGAACGGGCAGGGGACGGACTCCACCGCCTCGTCCGACGCGCAGTCGACGCCGCCGGCCACCGCCGAGGCGAACAAGGCCACTTCCGTCCGCGTGATCAACGGAACCAAGATCTCCGGTCACGCCGCCAGCCGTGCGTACACGCTCAAGCAGGCCGGATACAAGAACGTCGTCTCCGCCAACCCCTCCGGTACGTTGCCCGCGAGCACCGTGGTCTGGTACCAGAACGAGACCGATGCGGCGACCGCGAAGGACATCGCCGTGACCTTGGGCATCTCCGACGTGCGGCAGATGTCGGGCATCTCCGCACCCGTCGTCGTCGTGCTGATGCAGTGACCGTACATCGGCCGAGAATCCGCGTCCCCGTAGGCTTTGTGCGAATGTCCCCTAGTACCGTACAATGATATGGAGTCGCGAGGTGGGGGATGCGGTGCGGTTTTGAGCTCTCTTCCGTTTGTTCGCGGCATAGGAACAAGGGAAAGAATATAACAATGGCACAGGGAACTGTGAAGTTCTTCAGCGCTGGCAAGGGTTACGGATTCATTACCTCTGATGCTGGTGGGGATGATGTGTTCGTGCACTACTCGGTTATTCAAGCCGATGGTTTCAAGACGCTGAACGAGGGCGATAAGGTCGAGTACGAGGCCGAACGTGGGCCGAAGGGAATGCAGGCCACGAAAGTGGTCAAGCTCTGAATCGTGCGAGGCTTTGCGCGTCATCGAAGCTCCGGTACCCAATGGGTGCCGGAGCTTTTTCCTTTTCTTTCGGCTTTACCGGATCGGTATCGGCATGCTCCGGCCTTCGCGGATCACGCGATGATTTCAAGCCAACAGCGCAATCCTCATGAATATGTTGGCACTCGGGCACCGAGAGTGCTAATCTCCCAATTAGCACTCGGGGAGTGAGAGTGACAGCCGGCAGCTGACGGTCGGCGGCCACGCCTCGCCCCCAGGTGAGATTCAGTACCGTGAAGCCATTTGGAGGATACACAACCATGGCAAAGATCATTGCATACGACGAGGAAGCTCGTCAGGGCATGCTTGCGGGTCTCGACAAGCTCGCCAACACCGTGAAGGTCACTCTGGGTCCGAAGGGCCGCAATGTGGTGCTCGACAAGTCCTATGGCGCACCGACCATCACCAACGATGGCGTGTCCATCGCCAAGGAAATCGATCTTGAGGATCCGTACG
>ERZ857951.3839-NODE-3839-length-10642-cov-65.699632_pt1 | contig 10642 bp, 12 predicted proteins | sample MGYA00519759_ERZ857951 | MGnify/ENA primary metagenome ERZ857951 (study PRJEB31778, sample SAMEA3449377) | human gut metagenome | biome: human gut; feature: human-associated habitat; material: faeces | place: United Kingdom | collected 2010/2012 ... | reverse complement strand
CCGTTCATACGTTCGTCATGCCGGCGAGAAACGTCGTGTTGCAAGCACGCTTCGAGCAAGAAACAGTTGCACCCGCCACGGCGGAAGCCGTCGATTTGGGATTGAGCGTAAAGTGGGCTTCTTGGAATGTCGGTGCATCGGCTCCCGAAGAGTTCGGCGGCCGCTACGGATGGGCCGACCCGACGGGCGAGAAGCGGACGACCGAACTCGACGATTATCCGAGCGCAACGCCGCCCGAGAACATCTGTGGCACGGAGTACGATATCGCCCGTGCGCAATGGGGCGACGGATGGCGCTTGCCCTCGCAGGCCGAATTTCAGGAGTTAGTCGATAACTGCACCTGGGAATGGACGGAGATGAACGGCGTGACGGGACGGCGTGCAACCGCTACCAACGGCAATTCGATATTCTTCCCGGCTGCTGCATCGCGCGACGGCGAAACCGTCTCGAATCAGGTCGGACAGCGCGGATGCTACTGGAGCGGTACTCTCTATCCCGGCAACGATGCCCGCTACGCCTATTATTTCTACTTCTACGAGGGCAACCAACAGCCCACCCGCAACAACCGTCGTTATATGGGCTATTCGGTGCGTCCGGTAAAAGATTAGGATAAAAATGAGACTGATTATCGCGTCGTTCATCCTGTCGTTTGTCGTTGCAGCCGCAACGAGTTGTGACGACAACGACAGTGTCGCTTCTTCCGGTTATGGCATCAGGGTCGAGACTGCCGAGGTAACGGCCATCGCTTCCGACAACGCTCTTTCGGGCGGTAGCGTTATCGACGAGACGCAATCAGTTATGGAGTTCGGCATCTGCTGGGCAACGACCGACAATCCGACCGTGTCCGACAGCCGTAATACCGGAGCCGGCGATGCAAGTTCTTTTGCCTGCTATGCCACGGAACTCGTAGCTAATACGACCTATTATCTTCGGGCGTATGCTACGACACCCGAAAGTACGGTTTACGGTCAGTCCCGACGATTCACGACACTTGCCTGTTCGGATGATGATACGCCTCCTGCCGGTGGGGATGACGAGCAGAATCCGTTGGCTTCGACCATCTATCTGTGGCCGGAGGGCAATATGGCGAAGGTCACGAACTATACGGGCAGTCAAGGCTCTTATCAAGATCCGCCGTCGTTCCGCCCTTATATGAACTACTTTCCGGTTGCGGAAGGCACGACGGTAAAGGGTGCTGTTCTCGTCTGTGCTGGCGGTGCGTTTCAGTTCCGCTAAATTACTAAATTTTAAGGATTTTTGCAAACTTAATCGACTAAAAATTAAATGTTTAACAGCTTAAATTTAATTTTTGTCATCTACTAAAAAATAGCAACTAAAAATGAGTACCAGATTGAATTTGTTTGCGGTAATCAGTTTTCTCTTCTTAACAGTGGCCTGTTCGGAGGATAATACGACTGTGGAGCCGGAACAAACTACCTATTCATTAACACTTATAACCGAAGGCGGCGGAGCAGCCGAATCCGAAAAATCGGCTTATCCGGCAGGGGAAGCCGTACTCGTAACGGCAATACCCAATGAAGACTTCACTTTCAGCGCATGGTATGAAGAAGAGAATAGACTCTCCGGCGTTGCCGCCTATTCTTTCTCCATGCCGGAAAGGGATTTAACGCTCCGGGCTGTTTTTTTAGCGATTGTTCCCGAACCGGAACCGGACGTTCCGACCGAAGGAACCTTAGATATGTCGCAGACCATAGCGAGCGAGATATTAGGCGGGCAGCAAAACTATACCATTTACCTGCCGCCGAGTTATCAGACTCACCCTAACAAAGAATACCCCATTCTCTATCTCCTGCATGGACTTGGGCAGAATTACAGATCGTGGGAAACCAACGGCAACCTGAAAGCCATTGCCGACGATGCTATCGCTAATGGGATATGCGAAGAGATGATTATCGTCTCTCCCGAAGCATACGGCTCGTTTTATTGCAACGGTTATTCTCAGAATATGAATTACGAAGACTATTTTGTGAATGAGTTTATTCCGGCAATAGAATCTACTTACAGAGTAAAGGCAACCAAAGGCGGACGATCCATTTCCGGACTGTCGATGGGAGGTTACGGTTGTGCTTTCCATGCGTTCAAACGCCCGGAAATGTTCAGTAGTTGTTTTGCGATGAGCGCGGCATTCACCGTTACAGGGTCGAACAGACCGCCCATTGCGCCGCTTGTAACGGAAAGAACGGAGGCGGAACTGGCCGACTTTCCCGCTTTCGTCATGGAATGTGGTACGGAAGACTTTGCAGCCTATCCGATGAATAATACACTGAACAGCATATTGGAGCAAACAACACTCGACTATATCTATACCACCCGCCCCGGAAGGCACGACTGGGCTTTCTGGCAGGAGTGCTTGCCGAAGGCGTTGAAGCTGGCGAGTGATAATTTCGAGTAGATAAACACAAAATATAAGCAACTAATATTCATTTATAAATTTTCGACCCATGAAAAAGAAAATGACACAATTCTTGCACGAGTTAAGTACATGACAAAAATTTGAAAACATCGAATTTTGGGATATAAGCCGGACGCAGAAGTATGGTCGAAATCTCCTCTAAACCATACTTGACAAGCGACTTTGCCTTTCTTCCATGTTTTAGAATCTTTATCGGTTTAATATTTATATCTTTATGTTCGCCAACGAGATATGTCCATACAAGAGCCATGCAGAGCATCGCGAGAAGTCTTGCGATGCGCTCCATATCACGCATATGGGTGTCCTCGATGTTAAAGCCGGAAGATTTCATGGCTCTGAAAGCCGTTTCTATCTCCCATCGCTTTTTGTATGTCAAAATCGCGTCCTCGGGGCGGTTGAAGCATATGAGAATCTGAAATTCCGGAACTCCTTTGGAGTTTTTGATTCGACTGCCGGCAAGATAGACATACTCACCTTTGTGAAGAAAGAGCTTATGGAAGAATTTCTCTTGACCGACCTTCAAATCATTGAACAGCCACCATGCACGGATTCTCTCAACGGTGGAGGGCTTGACAATCCAGAAGTCCTGACGTATTCGGATGTAATACCGTATGCGACAGCTGTTGAGCCATCCTGTCCATTCCTTCCCGATGAATTCGCGGTCTGCCACAAGGCAGTCGATACATTCCGCTCCGAAAAGACGGATAAAGCGTTCCATAATCTTCTTGCGTTCCTCCCAGTTGGAGTTGCCACGTTTAGGGAGAAGGTTGAATATCAAAGGGAAGGCAATCCCTTTATAGGTGATGCCCAACATGAGAATGTTGATATTGAACTCTCCGAACTTCCAGTTGGTGCGATCCATGCTGAGCACAAGACCGGTCTTGACAGGAAGCAGCGAGAAAATCATACGGGCTATGATGTCAAGGTCAAGAACATACTTGGCAAAGAATCTTTGGAGACGTCTGAGGTTGGAATCCTTGTCGACAGCCGTAGGCATCGCATCAGCCAGTTTGTGGAGGCTGACAGTCTGCACCACACAGAGTGCGTGGAGCAGCAACGCCATAAGTTTTATGCGTGTCAGATTCATATTTTGTCCAAAATGCTCTTGCATAATCGGGAGGATTTGGTTAACTTTGACCGAGTCCTTGAAATTAGTAGTTTTCATGAGAAAAAGCGTCCAAACTTTTCCTTTAAATTACTAAATTTCAAGGACTTTCGCAAATTTAATCACTTGAAAATTAAATGTTTAACAGTATAAATTTAATTTTTGTCATCTACTGAATAATTGAATAATAAAAAAATGGAGAATATGAAAAAATGGTTTTATCAAGTGATATTGCTGTCGTTCATTTGTGGTCTGATAGTAGCTTGTTCGAAGGATAACGACTCCGATACTCCATTATACAGGAATGACACTATCGAGTACGATGCAAGTCGTAAAATTCTTGTTGCTTATTTCAGTTGGGGCGGTAATACCCAGCACCTTGCCCAAACCATAGCTGATATTACCGGAGCCGATCTTTTCCGTATCGAGACTGTCAATCCCTATCCGACGGATTACAACGAATGTACTGTATTGCCCGAGAAGAACTGGATAATGGTATTCGTCCAGAATTAAGCGACACAGTGGAAAACCTTGATGACTATGATGTAGTTTTCGTAGGATGTCCTGTTTGGTGGCATACTGCCCCTATGGCTATATGGTCGTTTCTTGAAAATTCGGAACATGACTTTTCAGACAAGATTATCGTACCGTTCTGTACCTATGCTTCGACCTATCGGGAGGAAACACTTGCCAAAATCGTAGAACTCACTCCCAATTCCCTTCATCTGCAAGGATTCGGAACAACCGGAAGAAATACAAATGGAGTGGAAAATTGGCTGAGAACGATTCAGGTTATACGATAAACAGCCAAAATATCGTTAAAAACAGTAAAACTCATAATCGCATTGACATTGATTGTGAGTTTTTTGTGAATTTATTTGTAATTTTACAAGCGGAAATCAAGCGGTTACGGCATGGAATACCCCAAAGATATCATCGTCGCTGACAAGTTGGGCGTTGTGAGAACGGATTCCGAGAAGGAATATCTGGCTCATTTGCTCTGCTTGGGCGGAACGTGCCGTTACCGTTTTAACGAGCGGGACTTCGAGTTGCACGCCGGGGATTTGTCAATTATCCGCAAACGGAAAATGGTCGAGAAGGTCGAGCCTTCGGATGACTTCCGATGCAAGATAATTTATGCCACGCCCGGCTTTATCGAGTTGTGCACGCCGCAAAGCAATTACGGTATGAAAGGATCGCTGGCTCTGTTCCTCAATCCCGTGATGCACCTTACGCCGGAGCAGCAAATCGTCTGCCGCCGGGATTTTGATTTGTTGGAACTGCGCATCCGGAATAAGGAACACCGTTTTTATCAGGAAACGCTCATCAACGCCATGCAGGCAGCTATCCTCGATTTCTTCGACTTTCACGCCACCCTCTACGGTCAGAGCGATATTTCGACGCAGAACGCCTCCATCATGAACCGTTTTCTGAAAATGCTGGAAGAGGGAACCTATCGTGAACACCGGGAGGTTTCCTATTACGCCGATTGTTTGTGCGTCACGTCTAAATATTTGTCGGAGGTGTCGAAAAAGGTCAGCGGATATGCCGCCAACTATTGGATTAACCGTTACACGATTCTCGATATTTCGCGGCTGTTGCGGGACAAGTCGCTGACGTTCGTCCAGATTTCCGATATGTTCGGTTTCTCGTCACCCGCCTATTTCAGCCGTTACGTGCAACAGAACCTCGGGCTTAATCCGACGGATTACCGGAAATAATCATCTATCAATTCTTGTATAATCGGTAAAAATCGCAGTTTTTACCGATTTTTTTGTATCGCCGTTTCTCTGCCGTCCCGCTACCTTTGCAAGGTAACAATTAAAAATCAGAGCGATATGAAATCATTGGTTATTACGGTATTGCTTTTTCTGACTTTATCGGTCGGAGCAAAGGCGCAGGAGAACGCAAAAACATTTACCCCCGAGGAGCAAGCCGTCATCGATTTGTCGAACAACAAATGGGACTGGATGGCGGAAAAGAACGCCGATAAGCTGGCGGAGCTGTTTCACGAAAGTGCACAGTTCGTCCACATGGGCGGTTATTGGGGCAAGGAGCAGGAACTGAACACGATTCGTTCTGGGGCCATCTGGTACAAGAAAGCCGAGATACATGACGTGCAGGTCAAGTTTGCCGCAGGTACGGCAACGGTTTACAGCCGTATTCATCTGAACTCCGAGGTCGGGGGTAACTCCGTCCGTTTCCCTTTTATAGTGACGGAAGTCTATGTGATGGAAAACGGCCGATGGCAGCTCTCCGTGCTTGCCTTTACGCGAACGTTGGGTGAATAATGGGCAATTTGGTTTATGCCGGATGTTTCGATAATGAAAGAAATAATAAATTCAATTGAAAATGAAAAAGATAAAATTTGCAGTATTTGCTATTGTATTCTCAACGTTGAGTTGTTATGCCTGTACGGAAGAGGGGCCGAGGCAGCCTGCCGAGCAACCCGAAACACCCGTAGAGAAGCCCGAAACGCCTCCTGATACGCCGCCTGAGGCGACAACGATTCAGATGACGACAGACGTGCCGGAGGCTTATTTCAGGGCGGCCGAACAACAGGGAATAGTAGAAGTCGTCGAATATGAATCGAAAGATTACACCGGTTCGATGGCTCCCACGACCAAGCCCGCTTATGTGTATCTGCCTTACGAATATGACGATACCGAGAAGTACGATATCATCTATCTGATACACGGCTGGACGGGAACGGCCGAGCAGTATTTCGGTCTCGCGTCCTGGCCGCAGATGAAGAACTTGTTCGACAATATGATTCAAAACGGAGATTGCAAACCATTCATAGCCGTTTCGCCCACTTGGGATAAGGATAACCGCAGCAAAGACTGGGGAGAATCGACAAGAGAAGTTGCCGTATTTCACAACGAATACCAAAACGAGTTGATCCCGGCCGTCGAAAGCCGATATTCCACCTATGCCGAGACGTTCGATAAAGCCGGTATTCTGGCGTCGCGCGACCACAGGGCTTTCGGAGGATTTTCGCTCGGTTCGATTACCACCTGGTATATTTTTGAGCACTGCTTCGACCTGCAAAAGTGGTTTCTGCCTATGAGCGGCGACAACTGGCATATCCAAATGTTCGGAGGCCAGTATGAGCCGGAAGCCACCGCTGCATTCCTGTCGGAAGTCGTCACTGCGTCCGATTATAAAGACAATTTCTACGTTTGGTATGCGGTCGGCACACGTGATTCCCGATTCTATCAGACGCACAATCAGGCGTCGGCCATGATAGCGTTGCCCGAAACATTCAACGCGAAGAATTTCTCCTATCACCAGAAAGAGGGCGGGCAGCACGATTTCAATTCCGTTTGGGAGTTTTGCTACAACGCTCTGCCGTTTTTCTTTCCGAAATTAAGCGATGACAAATAAAAGATTAAATCGAATAAAAATAGTAACAGATGAAATATAAATTTACCTCTCTGCTCATAGCTTTGCTATGTAGCATTATCAATGTATATGCACAGAATGAAATTGTTATTAATGGCATTGTCAGAGATCGAATTAACAAAAACAAACTGGAGAATGTTACCGTCTCCGTTGCAGGTTCATCTATTGGAACCGTAACGAATGCCGAAGGGGTATTCTCGTTAAAATTATCTCAACAGCTATCTAACTCCAAACTTGAACTATCGCATATCGGTTATCAGAACACCCAATTCGCAATGACAGTTCCCGACAATTCCTCTCAATTGTCGGCTACAATCTGGATGACTCCTGTCACACAGCAACTGGACGAAGTTGTGGTATATGGCGGTGACGCACGCCGTATCGTTAAAGAGGCTTTGAAAAAAATACCTGTCAATTATCCAGCCCATGAAAGTATGTTGAGTACTTTTTATCGAGAAACTATTCAAAAAAGGCATCGCTATATCGGTGTTTCCGAAGCTATGATGGATGTGTATAAAACAGCTTACACGAATCGGAATACCAATCATGACAAAGTACAGCTCATCAAAGCACGCCGTTTAGTAAGCCAAAAGCAAAGTGACACATTGGCTGTCAAAATGGAAGGCGGCCCCAACCAATCTATTTTCTTGGATATTGCAAAGAATGAAGATGCCCTGTTAGATCAGCAGTCTATGGAGTATTACACATTTACACAAGAACCTTCCGTTTTATTAGACAACCGCCCACAATACGTTATCCGCTTCGCACCTCGCGTAAAATTGAGCTATGCGTTGTTTACCGGTAAGTTATTCATCGACCGAGAAAAGCTGGCTATCACACGGGCTGAATTTTCGCTCGATTTGTCTGACCGCGAAAAAGCCACTCGGGCTATTCTTCGTAAGAAGCCTGTCGGATTGCGCTTTCGTCCACAGGAAGTTAATTTCCTTGTGACCTACCACGAACGAAACGGTCTGACCTATCTGCATTACATCTGTAATGAAATGCGTTTCAAATGCGACTGGAAGCGACGTTTATTTTCTTCCCCTTATACCGCTCGTTCTGAAATGGTTGTCGTGGAACAAGACGAACAACCGGATCGTATCATTGCTCGACGAAATGCCTTTAGTCCGAAGCAGATATTTTATGATGTAGTAGAAGAGTACTGGAACGAGGACTATTGGAAGGAATATAACATCATAGAACCGACCGAGACATTGGATAATGCAGTGAAGAAACTAAAGAAACAATTATCACAAGGTAACAATTGAGAAAGAATCAGATATGAAAATCAGTCATTTATTTATAACGATTATGTCGTTTTTATCATCTGTTGTTGCAACGGCCCAGACCGCAGAAACATTCCGTCAGCCTTATCCGCCGGGTGAAAAAATATCTCCCAATTCTAATTTTACGGGTGAAGTGTGGCTTGCGCCGTTGAGCGAACACCCCGAATTGAACGTCCCGATGTTCAACGTTACGTTTGCTCCGGGCTGTCGCAACAGTTGGCATTCGCACAAGGGCGGACAGATCCTGATTGCTACCGCAGGCATAGGCTACTATCAGGAGAAAGGGCAGCCCGCCCGACGGTTGTTTCCGGGCGACATCGTTGAAATCGCTCCCGATGTGGAGCATTGGCACGGAGCGGCGGCGGACAGTTGGTTTGCACATATTGCTATCGAGTGCAATCCGCAGTCGAATGCGGCGGTATGGCTCTCTCCGGTAAGCGATGAGCAGTATCGTGAAGCCACGACCGAAGCGGAACGCCGTTATGCCGAGGCCAACAAGGTATTGACCGCTCGTGAGCAGGCTATCGTAGCGGTAGCATCTTATACCGGCAAAGGTGATTTGGAGCATCTGAAATCGGCACTTGCGCAGGCTTTGAAGGCAGGCATGACCGTCAACGAGATAAATGAAGTGCTGATTCACGCCTACGCCTACTGCGGATTTCCGCGCAGCCTGCGGGCTATCCAAACCTTTATGCAGGTGGTGAATGAGCGCAAAGCGAAAGGCTTTGACGATCCAGTAGGTCGGGAAGCAACGGCTATCGATGGCAGCCGCAGCCGTTACGAACGCGGACGTGACGTTCTTGCCGAAATATCGGGCATATCGGCTGATGCCCCAAAAGCAGGATACGCCGTGTTTGCACCCACCATCGAACGTTTTTTGAAAGAACATCTTTTTGCGGATATTTTCGAGCGCGACCTACTGACCTATCGGGAGCGGGAACTTGCAACGGTATCCGTTCTTGCTGGCGTCGGTGGTGTGGAGCCGATGGCATCCGGACACATGGCAATCTGCCTACATCTGGGCATCACTGCCGAACAGCTTTCGGCATTATTGAACATCATGGAGACAAACCTTGGTAAAACCTATTCGGATCCGTTGCGAGGAGTGTTGAATCAACTGACAGAAAAGAGATGAAGAAGATGATTATATCGGCATTGCTGCTGTCCGTTACAGTTATAGCCGGGGCGCAAAATATAACGATTACCAAACAAGGACATTTTTCGGTGGGCGGCCGGGCCATACAGCGAGAGGGCGAATACGACAACAGCAAATTCGTCGGCTGGGCGGAGCAGGAGGAGACGGGACAAAGCTACCGTGCCGATCATGCGTTCGTGGACTTTCAGATACCCGCAGACGCTCATCGACTGCCATTGGTATATGTACACGGTTACGGCGGTTCGGGCGTCTGCTGGCAGATGACGCCTGACGGTCGCGACGGATTCGCCACCTTGATGCTGCGCCGCGGGTGGAGCAACTATGTCATGGATCTGCCGGGGCGAGGACGCGCAGGCAGAGCATCGGCAACCACTGCGGTCAAGCCTGTGGCCGACGAGATGTTCTGGTTCGACATATGGCGTCTCGGCATATGGCCGAACTATAACGACGGAGTGCAGTTCCCGAAAGACTCCGTGTCGCTCTCGCAGTTCTTCCGCGAAATGACGCCCGATCTGAGCGACCACCGGCAGGACGTTCCCGCTCTCGGCGCATTGGCCGACCGCATCGGCGACCATGTCCTCGTTACCCACTCGGCCGGCGGATTCCCCGGCTGGGCGGCAGCTATGCAAAGTCCGCAAGTTAAAGCGGTAATTTCGTATGAACCGGGCGGATTCGTATTCCCCGAAGGCGAAGTTCCGGAACGCATCGACGGGCTGACAGGAGGTGTTGCAGGAACGCCCGTGCCGATGGAACAGTTCAAGCGACTTACGGAGATTCCCATCGTCCTCTATTTCGGCGATTATATTCCCGAAACTCCGTCCGAAAATCTGGGCGACGAGAACTGGCGGGTGCGCCTTCAGATGGCCCGCAAGTTCGTGGAAACAATCAACCGACACGGAGGAAACGCCACATTAGTGGAACTGCCTAAAATTGGCATTTATGGAAATACGCATTTTTTGATGCAGGATTTGAATAATGACAAGTTGGCAGAATTACTTGACGAATGGCTAACAAAGAATTACTTATCAAACAAATAGTTAGATATTATGTCATTGTTGTTGCAGCATAAGATAGTTGCCGGATATTTATTATTGATGGCGGTCATAGGTTGTATGGTCGCCATCGTTTTACACGAGCGTAAACGTGTGGCGGAGATAGAACAGGAGTCAATAACCATCTTCCAGACACAGAACAATATCAGTTGTAGCTAACACTTGAAAAGGGACCCGGAACAACATTTAAAAAGTGCCCCACCC
>ERZ857951.3834-NODE-3834-length-10658-cov-3.042818_pt1 | contig 10658 bp, 6 predicted proteins | sample MGYA00519759_ERZ857951 | MGnify/ENA primary metagenome ERZ857951 (study PRJEB31778, sample SAMEA3449377) | human gut metagenome | biome: human gut; feature: human-associated habitat; material: faeces | place: United Kingdom | collected 2010/2012 ... | reverse complement strand
GCCGTTGCAACCTGCTGGGAGGAAGGACCAAAAGCATATCATACCTGCAACAACTCCTGGTATACCTTATTTGATGGAGGTCCATGGGCACCATGGATCCCATCCAGACAGAACACACATGCACCGGCAGCAAACAAGGAGGAGGACAGTGGTATTGTAGCGATTCCACATCTCTCCCGTGACCTGATTGCATGTTACGATGGAAATGGTTCCAACTTCGGAACACATCCACAGAACGTACTCCGTGGAATGATCTACGATACCAAGACATGGGAGTATCCATATCTTTACAACTTGATCGACCAGTACCGTTCTCTGGAAAAATACAACAACGGATATTCCTACAACATGATGTTCGTTGGACCGGGCTGGATGAACAAGATGGGACGCTGGGAGCAGCCGTATGAGCTTCTCTACAAGTCTTACAGCGACGGCTGTGCATATTACGGTAAGCTGAAAAAAGAGGGCAAGTTAGTCGATATGACGATGTCCGAGTTCGCAGATTACTACCGCGAGAAGAAGGGCGTGGATGCCGGCAACTACAATGAGCCGGAGTGTGCGCTCTGGAGAGATATCCTCTACGGATCAGACAAGCAGCTGTTCTGGTACTGCGATCCGTACATGAGAGCCTGCGTCAATATGGATCAGGGCGGCGCAATCGTTGACCTTCGTCCGTATGCAGCGAAGCTGGAGTGGCCGGTTGGTATCGGCACAAAGCACGTACAGGATGCATCTTATCCGTTCCTGATCCAGGAGAAGTACCGTGCAGGTTATTTCACACATTACGCAGGAGAGGGAACAGTAAGAAGTGCGAAGCTTTCCTACAAGGGTGAGGAAGTAGATCTCTGCCTCTGCCCGACACACGCACATTTTTCACAGGAAGGAAAAACACGAATCCTGACACTGGATCCGGTAACGATCGAGTTCAGAGACCTGACTGTGAAGCTTCAGACAAAAGAATACTTTGAGGAAGGCTCCTCCAACATCAAGATCGAGCGTACCATCCTTGAGATGAGTGACCCGAGTGCAGAGGTTACCTTAAACGAGTATATGGTTGCATGCTACGGCACAACCGAGTATTCCGAGGATATGTCCCATATCACCTTAAAGATCGACGGACCGGAAGAGAAGACGATCCATTATGAGTACAAGTGCCGCGAGGAGGGTGTCAAGGGTGCGACAGAAGTAAGCGCCGTGATTCCGGAGATCGAGACACGCGTATCCATGACTGCATCCAACGCGGACGCGGAAGGATATGTAAAAGAGGGATATGCATTCTCACCGATGTTTACCCTGGGATACAGAAAAACAATCTCAGATAAGGAGGTATTTGCAACATGGCTCAACTTGGCAAAGGCAAATTAAATTATAGATGCCCGTCCTGCTTTTTAAGAGATCTGGACATTGATATGTTTTACAATAAGGAAACAGGTATTTACAGCTGTATCCGCTGCCAGTACAGAGGAACAGAAGAAGATGTCCTGGAGAAAAATGAAATGATCCGCTTCCGCTATAAGGCAATGCACCAGCGGTTCGACAAGTTCGACTTTGATTAAGCTACGAGCAGTGTAGAGAAAGCCGGCTGCGGCAGAAGAAAATTTATTTTCTTTCAGACGCAGCCGGTTTTGTCTATAGGGCGACAGCCCACAGCGAGAAGAAGCGAAGCGGAATCGAGCTGTCACGGCGAGGAGCTTTACGCTGCCACAGCGGGGAGAAAATGGAGTAATTATGGGGAAAAAGAAGAAAGATACCATCGAGCTTCGGTTCTATGAGATACCGCAAAATGAATATGTTCTGGCACTTCTTGGAGAAAACTGGATCCGGGATTATGGTCATGATGAGGTACATCTTCATTTTCACAATCTGATGGAGATCGGAGTGTGCAGAAACGGTACGGGGAAACTGATTCTGGACGAAGAACAGCGCCCCTATCAGCCTGCCATGGTGAGTATTATACCGAACAACTATCCTCATGTGACGATCAGCAATACAAAAGAAGGACCAAGCTACTGGGAATATCTGTTTTTTGATCCGGCGCAGATTATTGCGGAAATGTATCCGAAGAACGAGCTGTTCTGCCGGGAACTGATCCGGAAAGTCAACCGGAGAGCGCTGTTTCTCCATGAATGGGAGAATCACAATCTCGCGTTTCTTGTCCGGCAGATCATGGAGGAGATGCGGGGACGGCGTAGCCATTATACGGACAGCGTGAGAGGTCTGTTGTATTCTCTTGTGATAGAGATTATCCGGCTGAATGAGGAGCAGGAGGCAAAGCAGGAAGTGCAGGGTGTGGAAATGCAGAAACATTCGGGAGTGACGCAGATTGCGGCGGCACTCGACTATGTGCGCATGGAATATATGCACATGATCCGGGTGGAGGAGCTGGCGCAGGAATGTCATATGAGTGAGACGCATTTCAGAAGGCTGTTTGAGTCCTGTATGAACATGTCTCCGGTGGATTACATCAATCTTGTCCGGATTCAGAAGGCATGCGATCTGTTGAAAAAGACGACGGATTCGATGGACATTGTGGCACAGAAGGTAGGCTTTACGACAACATCCACATTTAACCGGAATTTTAAAAAGTTTTTAAACACATCCCCCTATCAGTGGAAAATCAATCCGGAAAATTACGAGACAAAGCTTTTAAATTACAATATTTCCGCGCGAAAAGGATGGTAATAAATAATGGTTGAAAATGCGCGTTTTGTGCCGAAAAATAAGTACAAAATGCGCATTTTTTCGCTATAATGAACTTAACAAACGCAATAACAGCAATCATAAATTGGGGGATGAACAGTATGGGAGAATTTTTGTTTGAGAGATTAAGTGATCCGGAATATTACGAGGAGAACCGCGTGGCGGCGCACTCCGACCATGTGGCGTACCGGAACTGGGATGAGGCGGACGTGTGGCTGGATCCGCTCGGAAGAAAGAGCAGTTTCCGCCTGTTTTTAGACGGATCATGGAAATTCCACTATGCGAGAAACTATGAGCAGACGATCCATGGATTTGAAAAGCCGGAATACGACTGCAGGGGATGGGATGACATCCGCGTGCCGGCACATATCCAGATGGAAGGCTATGACAGTCCGCAATATGCGAACACGCAGTATCCGTGGGATGGAAGGGAAGACGTCTGGACGGACGAGATGCCGACGAAGTTCAATCCGGTTGCAAGTTATGTGAAATATTTCACATTGCCGGAGTCCTTTTTGGGAGAGCGTGTGTTTATCTCGTTCCAGGGAGCGGAGAGCGGCATGGCACTCTGGCTGAATGGAGCGTATGTCGGATACAGTGAGGATTCTTTTACGCCGTCCGAGTTTGAACTGACGCCTTATCTTAAGGACGGGGAGAACAAGCTGGCGGTGCAGGTATTCAAGTGGACGATCGGAAGCTGGTGCGAGGATCAGGATTTCTTCCGGTTTTCCGGTATTTTCCGCAGCGTCTATCTCTACATGATTCCAAAGACGCATCTCTGTGACATTAAGATCCGTCCACAGGTGGCGGAGAATCTGTCCTGCGGCACGCTGGAGCTGGATCTTCGCTCCTGCGGCAGCGGAAGTGTGCGCATACAGCTTGTGGAGCGCGGAAGACTTGATCTGGCGGAGAGCCGCTATGAGACACCGGAGGGCACGGAGGTGTTTGCTCTGGAGGAGAAGATGGAAGGAACCTTACATGTCTCGCGGGAAGTGGCGGATGTGAAGCTGTGGAGCGCGGAGGAGCCGTATCTGTATGAACTTCGGATGGAGGTGTATGACGCGGCGGGCGCTTTGCAGGAGGGCGTCGCGTCGAAGATCGGCTTCCGTCGGTTCGAGATGAAGGACGGACTGATGCTTTTAAACGGAAAGCGGATTGTGTTTAAGGGCGTCAACCGCCACGAATTCAGTTCCCTGACCGGACGTGTGGTGAGCATGGAGGAGACGCTCACCGACGTCGTGACCATGAAGTGGAACAATATCAATTCCATCCGTACCTGCCATTATCCGGACAATATCGGACTGTATGAGCTCTGCGACATCTACGGACTCTACATGATTGCAGAGAATAATATGGAGTCGCACGGAAGCTGGGATGCGGCGGCGATGCGTAAGATTGCCGATCCGCGGACGATTGTGCCGGGGGATAATCCGAAGTGGGAGGCAAGAATGCTCGACCGCGTGAATTCCTGCTATCAGCGGGATAAGAACCATCCGGCGGTCTTAATCTGGTCCTGCGGCAATGAGTCCTACGGCGGAAGTGTGATTTATCAGATGTCCGAGAAGTTCAGAGAGCTGGATCCCGACCGCCTGGTTCACTACGAGGGAGTCTATAACGACAGACGCTACAACGGAAGCAGCGATATGGAAAGCCAGATGTACCCGCCGGTAGAGCGGATTGTGAAAAATCTGGCAGAGCAGAAAGAGAAGCCGTTTATCTGCTGTGAGTACACGCACGCGATGGGCAATTCCTGCGGCGCGATGCACAAGTACACCGATCTGACCGACACAGAGCCGCGCTATCAGGGCGGATTTATCTGGGATTACATCGATCAGTCCATCACGAAAAAGGATCGCTACGGGAAGGAATTCCAGGCGTACGGCGGTGACTTCTTAGAGCGGCCGACGGACTATAATTTCAGCGGCAACGGCATCTGCTATGCAAAGGGGCGCGCCGAGTCACCGAAGATGCAGGAAGTAAAATTCAATTACCAGAACATCAGCGTATCCTTTACCGAAGATGGTTTTACGGTAAAAAATAAAAACCTGTTTACCGATACGGCAGAGTATGACTGCATCCTTCTGCTGGAGAAGAACGGCGTGGCGGCAGGCCGCAGAAAAATAGCGCTGTCTGTGGCACCGCTCTCGGAAAAGACGTTTGTTCTGGAAGAACTGGAGGGCTGCATGGCTCTTGCCGATGAACTGGAACATGCGGGAAAGGAAGCCGGGGCGGAATACGCACTGACCGTATCGTTTGTACTGCGCGGAGAACTGCTCTGGGCAAAGCCGGGGCATGAGATCGCATTCGGACAGAAGATTTTTGCGGCAAAATCACCTGCAAATGGTGGGACAATCGGCGATGCCGCGGCAGAATATGAAGGAAAGTGCGTGACGAACCGTAAGGCGGGACTTCAGATCATCCGCGGAAAGTGGAATCTGGGGGTGAAGGGAGAGAATTTTGACGTACTGTTTTCCTACAACAGCTGCGGACTGGTGTCCTACCGCTACATGGGAAAAGAGCTGATTGAGAAGATACCGATGCCGAATTTCTGGCGTGCGCCGATTGACAATGACTGCGGAAGCCGCATGCAGGGGCGGATGGCGCAGTGGAAGATCGCGAGTATGTATGCCGGCATGAGCAGCAAGGGCATGTTCGATTATGAGGAACCGGTTGTGAGAGAGGCGGAGAACAGCGTCTCCATCACATATACCTACCTGCTTCCGACCACGCCGCAGGCAAAATGCCGCGTGACCTACACCGTGACGCCGGATGCGTATGTGCAGACCGAGCTGACCTATGACCCGGTGGAGGAGCTGGGCGATATGCCGGAGTTTGGAATGCTTTTTAAGCTGAATGCGGATTACGACAGACTGGAGTGGTACGGACTTGGACCGCAGGAGACGTATGCGGACCGCAGATGCGGCGCGAAGCTCGGTGTATATAAGAACCGCGTGGCGGATAATATGGCGCAGTATCTGGTACCGCAGGAGTGCGGCAACAAAGTAGGCGTGCGCTACGCGAAGGTGACGGATGAGAGAGGAAGAGGCATGCTCTTTACCGGAGACGAACTGTCATTTTCCGCACTGCCTTATACACCGCATGAACTGGAAAATGCAATGCATGCGTATGAATTGCCTGAGGTACATTACACGGTTGTCCGTGTGGCACTGGCACAGATGGGCATCGGCGGAGACGACAGCTGGGGAGCTCCGGTTCATCCGGAATATCACATTGATGTGACAAAGCCGTTAACACTGCGGTTCGGTTTCCGTGGAATATAAAAAAACAGAAAGGAGAGAGCGGGCATGGAATGAGATCTGTGCCCGCGAAGAGGCATATGAAGTTTGTAAAAGGAATGGATCTGTCCACACTGCTCGAACTGGAGCGGTGTGGTGCAAAGTATTACGATAACGGGGAGGAGCGGGATCTCCTTGCGATCATGAAGAGCTATGACGTTGATACCATCCGTATCCGTCTGTGGAATGATCCGTGGTCGGAGACCGGCGAATCTTACGGCGCAGGGGAGAATGATTTGAAAACTTCTCTTGAGATTGCAAAGCGTGTGACGGCGGCAGGGTTCGGCGTGCTTCTCAATTTTCACTATAGCGATTTCTGGGCAGACCCGGGCAAACAGATCAAGCCGAAGGCATGGGCAGATTACGGTGTGAAGGAGCTGGAGCAGGCGGTCTATGATTACACCCTGGAATCCATGCAGACATTCCTGGATGCCGGCGTCAATATTACCATGGTGCAGGTGGGAAATGAACTTTCCAACGGTCTGCTCTGGCCGGAGGGAAAAGTCCCGAACTATGACAATATTGCGACGTTTGTCAATGCGGGAATTCGTGCGGTGCGGAAAGCGGATGCGACGATTCCGGTGATGATTCATCTGGATAACGGCGGAAACAATGCGCTGTACCGCGAGTGGTTCGACAATTTTACAAAGCGGGGGGAGGATTTCGAGATTATCGGACTTTCCTATTATCCGTTCTGGCACGGATCACTGCAGATGTTAAACGACAACATGAATGACATTGCAGAGCGCTACGGCAAGGATCTGGTGATTGCCGAGGTTTCCATGGGCTATACGATGGAAGACTACAAGAATTACGAGAAGCTTTCCGATGAAGAGCGCAAGGGATATGCGACCAGACCGGCGCTTGTGGAGAAGATCGAATATCCGATGACAAAGCAGGGGCAGTACGATTTCATGGAGGATTTCTTGAACCGCATCAGCCACATCAAAGGCGGAAAAGGAAAGGGATTCTTCTACTGGGAGCCGGCATGGATTCCGGTACCGGGCTCCGGCTGGGCAACACCGGCATCCTTAAAATACATGAACGATCCGGGACCATGTGGAAACGAGTGGGCAAATCAGGCGCTGTTTGACTACGATGGCAACGCACTGCCGACGCTTGCACTGATCCGTGATTTTAAACCGGAAGTATAAAAAACGGGGCTACCGCTTGAACGGAGATTGTGATCGATGGCATTGTGAAAAATGATAAATGACAGATCAGAAAAACATGCAACTTTGTTGCATGTTTTTTTGATTATGTTGCAGTTTGAAAAAGGTCTATTGCAAAGGAACACAGAGACGTTATAATAGAATTACAACAGGACGGTAACAGAAACCATTCATAGAAAAAATGATGTATAAGGAGGTAACGCATGATCTGGGAACCAGTACTTGCAAAGTTTAAAGAATTATTTGGGGATGAGGGAGAGATCGGAGTTTATTTCGCACCGGGACGTGTGAATATGATCGGTGAGCATACCGATTACAACGGAGGACATGTATTTCCATGTGCGCTCACGATCGGTACCTACGGTGTGGCGAGAAAAAGAGACGACAAGAAGCTTCGCTTTTATTCCATGAATTTTGAAAATCTCGGTGTGCTGGAGTCTTCCGTGGAGGGCTTAAAGCCGGAGAAGGAAGCAGACTGGACGAACTACCCGAAGGGTGTGATGTGGGCGTTCGGCGAGAAGGGCATGAAAGTGGAGTCCGGTATGGATCTCGTGCTGTTCGGCAATATTCCGAACGGTTCCGGATTGTCTTCTTCCGCATCGGTGGAAGTGCTGACCGGATTCATCCTGCGCGATATGTTCGGTTTTGATGTGACGAATCAGGATCTGGCATTGATCGGCCAGTATTCCGAGAACAAGTTCAACGGTGTCAACTGCGGTATCATGGATCAGTTCGCCATTGCGATGGGCAAGGCAGGACATGCGATTTTCCTGGATACGGCGACCTTAAAATATGAGTATGCGCCGATCAGGCTCGAGAATGCGAAGATTGTGATCTCCTGCAGCAACAAAAAGCGCGGACTCGGCGATTCCAAATACAACGAGAGGCGCAGCGAGTGTGAGACGGCACTTGCCGAACTGCAGAAAGTGGTAAAGATCAATGCGCTCGGCGATCTGACAGAAGCGCAGTTTGAGCAGTATCAGGATGCGATCACAAGTCCGGTGTGTAGAAAGCGCGCAAAACATGCCGTATATGAGAACCAGAGAACGATCAAGGCGGTGGAGGCACTGCAGAACAACGATGTCGCGCTGTTCGGAAAGTTGATGAATGACTCCCACGTATCTTTGCGTGATGATTACGAGGTGACGGGAATCGAGCTGGATACCCTGGTTGAGGAAGCATGGAAGATTGACGGTGTGATCGGTTCCCGCATGACGGGTGCGGGCTTTGGCGGATGCACGGTCAGCATCGTGAAGGATGACGCGGTGGATGCGTTTATCGAGAAGGTTGGAACCGCCTATAAGAACAAGATTGGCTATGCCGCAGATTTCTATGTCGTAGAGATCGGCGACGGCCCGGTAAAATTGGCGTAGTGACAGAGTATATTTAGAAACGAGGTTGGATCATGATACAGGAAAGAATATTGGAACTGACAGAATACGGACTGGTGACGGGACTCATAGAGCCGCAGGATAAGCGGTTTACGATCAACCGTCTGCTGGAGCTGTTTCACATTGACGAACTGGAGGATGAAGTCACGGCGGCTTATGAGAAGCGCACGCCGATGACGCAGGAGAGCGCCGAGGAGGCACTGCCACAGATCCTTGCAGAGATGCTCGATTACGCGGCGGAGCAGATGCTGATTCCGGACAATACGATTACATACCGCGATCTGTTTGACACAAAGATCATGAGCATGCTGGTTCCAAGACCGAGCGAGGTGGTACGCCGTTTCTATGATCTTTATGAGAAGGAGTCTCCGCAGGCGGCGACGGATTATTTTTACAAGCTGTCCAGAGACACGGACTATATCCGCAGATACCGCGTGAAGAAGGATCTGAAATGGACGGCGGACACAGAGTTTGGAACGCTGGATATCACGATCAACCTGTCGAAGCCGGAGAAGGATCCGAAGGCGATTGCGGCGGCGAAGTTAGCAAAGCAGAGCGGCTATCCGAAATGCCTTCTGTGCAAGGAAAACGAGGGATACGCAGGACGTATCAACCATCCGGCGAGACAGAACCACCGCATCATTCCGGTGACCATCAACCAGAGCGACTGGTTTTTCCAGTATTCTCCGTACGTTTACTACAACGAGCACTGCATTGTGTTCAACGCAAACCACACACCGATGAAGATCGAGCGCGCTACCTTCGGAAAGCTGCTTGATTTCGTGCAGCAGTTCCCGCACTATTTTGTCGGTTCCAATGCCGATCTGCCGATCGTCGGAGGATCCATCTTAAGCCACGATCATTTCCAGGGCGGTCATTATGAGTTCGCCATGGCAAAGGCGCCGGTGGAGCGCGAGATCACATTCAAAGGATATGAGGATGTAAAGGCAGGCATTGTAAAATGGCCGATGTCTGTCATCCGTATCAGCGCTACGGACAAGGATCGTCTGATCGATCTGGCAGACAAGATTCTCCTCGCATGGAGAGGCTACACGGATGAGGCGGCATTCGTCTACGCCGAGACAGACGGCGAGCCGCACAATACGATCACACCGATCGCAAGACGGCGCGGCGATGCGTATGAGCTGGATCTGGTGCTGCGCAACAACATTACGACAGAGGAGCATCCGCTCGGTGTATATCATCCGCATGCAAAGCTTCATCATATCAAGAAGGAGAACATCGGTCTGATCGAGGTTATGGGCTTGGCAGTTCTCCCTGCGCGACTAAAAGAAGAACTGGAGCTTTTGGAAGAATATATTCTGGATGGCAAGGATGTTGCTTCTAATGAGAAGATTGAAAAACATGCGCAGTGGGTAAAAGAATTCCTTCCGAAGTACGATCATCTTGATAAAGACAATATTGAAGAGGTTCTTCATAAAGAAGTTGGAAATGTGTTTGTTCACGTGCTGGAAGATGCTGGTGTTTACAAATGTACAGGAGAGGGCAGAGCTGCATTTATGCGTTTTATTGAAAATTTGTAACCAAATCATAAAGACAATCTTTTGGGGTTGAAAGAATGTGTCCGTTTGATTATACTGAAGACAGTACAGAAGATGAAATAAGAACTATTTATTTTCTGTGCAGATGATGAAAGCAGGAGAGACATTAAAAAGCAGAGGAGTGCCTATGAAAAATAAAACAAAAAGAAAAAATAGGATTTTCCGGGTTCTGTTGGCCACAATGTTGATTTTGTTCGGAGTTTCATTTAGAAATGATGGAAAAATTGGGATTAGTGGTGTTCAGTCTGTACAGGCGGCCACTAAGAACGTAGTTGTCAGATTCTGGAATCAAAGTGGAAAAACATCTTATTCCAAGCTGCGTATAAAGGTAAGTGCCGGGAAAAAAATTAAGCTTCCGGCAGTTCCTGCAATTACCGGATACAAAAATCTTGGCTGGTCCACTCAGAAAAACGATACCAAAGCGGTATATGCCGCGGGGAAAAAAATACGTCTGAAAAAGAATATAAATCTGTACGCGGTGCGTAAAAAAGTTGGTATATATAAAGTTTATTTCTATGATAATACCGGAAGCACCAG
>ERZ857951.3831-NODE-3831-length-10668-cov-4.236031_pt1 | contig 10668 bp, 8 predicted proteins | sample MGYA00519759_ERZ857951 | MGnify/ENA primary metagenome ERZ857951 (study PRJEB31778, sample SAMEA3449377) | human gut metagenome | biome: human gut; feature: human-associated habitat; material: faeces | place: United Kingdom | collected 2010/2012 ... | reverse complement strand
AAATTTATTGAGAAATAATATTATCATTGCAAGCAGGTATGTTCCGGCCATATTGAGCCTCTGTCTCGGAATAAATTTAAAACAGCTTCTTAGATTCAGTAAAAAATCCGTGGGATAGACATGGATTTTAGCGATGAAATCTTCGCAGACAACCTCATTCCAGTCTTTTCGGAGAAAGGTCGAAAAGATTAATTGTGGAGTTTAACCCCTTCACCCTGAGGGCACTCCCCCTCTATTTCCTACGGAGTCGATATCCCCACCAATTATCGACTGATCCATTCCCCCTACCTATCGACCGAGCTATAAACGACTGTCGAGGCATATAAATAAAAAAAGGAGAGACCTTCCCAGCCTTTCCTTTTCTATGCCATAATAAAATAAATGCTTATTTTACTTTGTCTGCCAATTCTGCACCGGCTTTAAATTTAACCACTTTCTTAGCAGCGATAGTGATTTTCTGTTTGGTTGCAGGGTTGATACCCGTACGAGCTGCTTTTTCAGTAACACCGAAAGTTCCGAAACCGATAAGGGCCACTTTGTCACCCTTAACAAGAGATTCAGAAACAGCTTCTACGAAAGCATCCAATGCTTTTTTAGCATCAACTTTGCTCAAACCGGCTTTTTCTGCCATGGCATTGATAAGTTCAGTTTTGTTCATAACGCGTATAATTTAAAGTTAAGTAAATAATTCTCCATGAAGAGCAGCACCGCAAATGTAAAGATTAAAATGAAATACTGCAAACAATAAAGTAAAAAAATATAATAAAAGCCTCGATTTTATAATATAAGCAAGCTATATTTGACTAAATACTCGAAAAATCATTACTTTTGTCCGCACAATCAGAGTATAATACATTTACCCTGCTTGGAATGAATGGTTTACACTTCGTAAGAAAAGTACATTTGATATATGCAAAACAGGTCATTTTTGGGATCTATACCACCGGTGACACTCAACTTGATTATCGTTAACTTCATCGTGTGGCTGGCAGCTTTAACTCTACCTAAAATTGCCGGAATAAATTTGAACTATTGGCTGGGGTTACACTATTTTGCAGCCGACGATTTCAATGTCGTGCAGTTGATTACCTACATGTTTTTACACGACACCAGCGGAATAGAACATATTTTCTTCAATATGTTCTCCGTTTTCATGTTCGGTAGAACTCTCGAAGCCGTATGGGGAGGGAAACGTTTTCTATTCTACTACATTACCACAGGAATGGGAGCGGCATTGGTGCAAGAAGCGGCATGGTACTTCGAACTACGTTCAGCCATATCGGAAACCGTAGCATTGTACGGTTGGGAACAAACGTCCCAACTACTCAACAACTTTATAACCGTAGGAGCTTCTGGCGCAGCATTCGGTATTTTATTGGCTTTCGGCATGTTATTTCCGAATGCTCCATTGTTCATCATATTCATACCCATTCCCATTAAGGCAAAATACTTTGTCATCTTTTACGGGTTACTCGAATTATTCTTCGGTGTCAGCGGAAGCATGAGCAGCGTGGCTCACTTTGCACATTTAGGCGGCATGCTCTTCGGATTCTTCTTGATTCGTTATTGGAAAAAGAAAGGAATAGGCGGTGGCGGATTCTATTATTGACAAACTGAAACAGCAATTCCGGCAAGGCTCCGTATTGCTGAAACTCATCTATATCAACGTAGCGATCTTTCTGCTACTGAGACTCACATGGGTCGTTTTGATGCTGTTCAATATCGACGGATATGTCATACTGCCCTTCATCGAAATGCCATCGATACCCTATGAGTTCATCACCCATCCGTGGACTCTGCTCACATACATGTTCGTCCATTACGATGTATGGCACATTCTGTTCAACATGCTTTGGCTATATTGGTTCGGGCAAATATTTCTCATGTCGTTCAGTGAAAAACAAATGGTAGGGCTATATCTTTTAGGAGGTATAGCCGGTGGTTTATTATATCTGCTTTCGTACAATTTGTTTCCCTATTTCGATGGCAAAGAAGGATTGATGTGCGGAGCCTCTGCCTCGATAATCGCCATTGTCGTAGCCACGGCATTCCGAATGCCCGACTACAAAGTCAACCTGCTTTTTCTCGGAGCTATATCTTTGAAATACATTGCTCTGGTTACTATCATCATTGACTTGTTGAGTGTCACATCGGCCAACGGAGGAGGGCACATCGCTCACCTCGGAGGAGCCCTCCTCGGTTACTGGTTTATTGTGCGATGGGAAAAAGGGAAAGATTTGACGGCGCCTGTCAACAAACTCATCGACAAAATCGTAACGGGATTCAAACCCCGCCCGAAAATCAAAGTGTCACGACCTTCGTACCGATCCTCTTCCCGGCCCGAGACCGATATGGAATACCGAGCCCGCAAAAAGAAAGAAAACGACGAAATCGATTCGATTCTCGACAAAATAAAAAAATCGGGGTATACCTCGCTCTCTGCCGAAGAAAAGAAAAGACTGTTCGAAGCCGGGAAAAAATAACGTGGTAATGAAACATGTCGTCAAAGTCATATTATTGCTGCTCAATCTGCTATGGGGGCTTTTGCTCGTCATCGGCTCCTACTCGGCATACTTTCCCTCCCGCATAGGTACACTGGTCGAGCTCTTATTTCCGCTGAATCTGTTTGCCTGCATAGCGTTCTTTTTTATATGGCTCGCCTATAATCCCCGTTATATATGGGTTCCGCTCGCCGCACTGGTCATCTCTTGGGGAGGAATAGCCCGATACTGTCCGGTACATAAACCACAGCCGATAGACAACAGCCAACCCGGTTTTTCCCTAATGACTTATAATGCCTACTTCTTCCTCGATTATGAAGGAACAGATACCCGGCAAAACCGGACTCTTTCCTTTATCCTCTCGCAAAACGCCGATCTCGTTTGCTTGCAGGAAAGTCCGGGTCTGATCGCTCCGAATCCGGGATTGAAAATCACCGGGGAACAAATAGACAGTATACACACTCTGTATCCCTACCGCATTCCTACGACCCACGGTATGAACTTCCTGTCGAAATACCCAGCGACATTGTTGTTCGATACGGTATATTCCGAGTCGAGCGCCATCGCCATTTACCAAGTAAAGATAGAAGGCCATACAGTCACCGTTGTCAACCAACACATGGAATCTATCGGATTGACTCAAACCGACAAAGAACTATATCATGAAATCACGGCACACCCGAATACCGACCGACTGGACGAAATAAAGAAACACTTGTTATCCAAACTCATGAACGCAGCCGAGATTCGAAATCGCCAAGCCGACCTGACAGCCGAGAAAATACAAAACATTCCCGGTAATATCATCGTCTGCGGCGACTTCAACGACTCACCCTTATCCTATTCCGTCCGGAAGTTCCACAGTATGGGTTTTCGCGACGCTTACAACGAGTTGGGATTAGGACCGGGAATCACATATCACGCCAATCGCTTCTGGTTCCGCATCGACCATATCCTATACAAAGGCAATATGGAAGCCCGATGGCTTGTCCGCCAACGACATAAAAGTTCAGACCATTATCCCCTTGTCACAAGGTTTGTATGGGAAAATTCCGAAAATCATTAACACAGTAATATTATACCTCATGAAAAAACTTTTAGTAACATCGTTAACTTGTCTTATGATGATCTCTTGCAATCAAAAAGAGAATCCGCTGCTTAGCGAGTTCAGCACTCCTTTCGGGGTTCCACCGTTCGAACAAATAAAGCCCGAGCACTACATGCCGGCTTTTGAAGAAGGTATCCGTCAGCACGATGCCGAAATTGCTGCAATCATTGCCAATCCCGAGGCTCCTACATTCAAAAACACCATCGAGCCGCTCGAATTCAGCGGTATGCTACTGACTCAGGTCAATCTGATATTCAGCAGTTTGACCGAAGCGGAAACGAACGACGAACTCCAAGCCATCGCCAAAGAGATTTCGCCCAAACTGACCGAGCATTACGACAACATCTCGCTCAACGGAGAACTTTTCGCCCGAATTAAAACGGTATACGAGAACCGGGATAAAGAGAACCTCGACACCGAACAGATGAAAGTTCTCGAAAACCACTACAAAGACTTTGTTCGTGCGGGTGCTCTTCTCTCCGAAGAAGATAAAGCCACGCTTCGCGAGATCAACAAAGAATTGGCTATGCTTTCCATACAATACGGAGACAATGCCTTAGCCGAGTCAAATGCTTTTGAACTGGTCATCGACAATGAAACCGACCTCGCAGGCTTGCCCGAGGCAGTAGTCACGGCAGCTGCCGATGAAGCGGCTGCTCGCAACAAAGCCGGTAAATGGGTATTTACCCTCGATGCGCCCAGCCGCATCCCATTCCTGCAATACGCCGATAACCGCAATCTGCGCGAAAAAGTTTATAAAGCCTATATCAACAAAGCCGACAACGACAACGAATTCGACAATAAAGAAATCGTATCGAAAATGGTCAACCTCCGTTTAAAGAAGGCCAATTTACTGGGATTCAATACCTACGCCGACTTTGCCCTCGACGATCGTATGGCAAAAACCGATGCGAACGTCAACGATCTCATCAATCGGGTATGGGCCTATGCGATACCTCGTGCAAAAGAAGAAGTAGCCGACATGCAAAAGATCATCGACGCAGAAGGCGGCGGTTTCAAACTCGCCCCGTGGGATTGGTGGTACTATGCCGAAAAAGTACGCAAAGCCAAATACGATTTGAACGAAGACGAACTGAAACCCTATTTCAGCCTCGACAACGTACGTGAAGGTGCGTTCATGGTTGCCAATAAATTATACGGAATCACTATCACCGAATTGAAAGATATGCCGGTCTATCACCCCGATGTCCGCGCATTCGAAGTGAAAGATGCCGACGGCAAACATTTGGCCGTATTCTATACCGATTACTTCCCCCGTGCCGGGAAACGTGCCGGAGCTTGGATGTACAACTTCCGTGAAGCCTATGTACAAGACGGTAAGGAAGTACGCCCCATCGTTTACAACGTGGCAAACTTCACCAAACCTACCGCCGATACTCCCTCTTTGCTTACCATCGACGAAGTGCAAACCCTTTTCCACGAATTCGGACATGCCCTGCACGGCATGCTCACCCGTTGCCACTACCCCTCGGTAAGCGGAACCAGTGTCGCACGCGATTTCGTAGAGCTACCGTCGCAAATCAACGAACACTGGGCAACGCACCCCGAAGTATTGAAATTATATGCCAAACATTATCAAACTGGCGAAATCATTCCCGACTCGTTAATCGCCAAAATGGAGGCAGCCTCTAAATTCAATCAAGGATTCGCCACCACCGAATTCTTAGCTGCGGCTATCCTCGACATACGTTGGCACGAAATAGACGAAGTTAAAGAATACGATGTGCGCCAATTCGAAAAAGAAGTAGCGCAATCCGTCGGACTCATCGACGAAATCACCTATCGCTACCGTAGCACCTACTTCTCGCACATCTTCACCAACGATTACTGTGCAGGATATTACAGCTACATCTGGGCCGAAGTTCTCGATGCCGATGCTTTCGACGCATTCAAAGAACACGGTATCTTCGACCCGGCGACAGCCAAAGCATTCCGTGAAAACATTCTCGAAAAAGGCGGGAGCGAGGATCCCATGAAACTTTATCGCCAATTCCGTGGAGCAGAGCCTAATCCCGATGCCCTGCTTCGCAACCGGGGATTGAAATAATAATTTCCTCTATACAGGAAAAGGGAGCTGTGCCGTGGCACAGCTCCCTTTCTTATAAAAAATATCGATACCCTTTCAATTTATCGATATTCCCATTATATTTGTACATAAACAACAGACACATAACCTCGGAAAAACGATCCGATTTCAAATTGCGATGGACATAATCATATCAAGTTGGCTCTTGTGGCTCATTATTGCGGCCATACTTGTTATCATAGAACTGCTCACTTCCATGATAGCGACATTCTGTTTGGCAACAGGTTGCCTAATAGCCATGGTATGCGCCCTGCTGGACTGGGGCGTCGAAGCGCAGCTGATCGGAGCCATAATCGGCACTGTAATCGCATTTATACTCGTCCAAACAAAGCGAGGGAAGGGTAATATCTCGGTTCAATCCTTCATATCGTTATAAATACCAACGCACATTGAATACAAACTGTGACAAATCGAGAAGCGTAAAATTGCCTACACAAAAACGAATCGACAGTATTGATCTGTTCAAAGGAATCGCCATTCTGGGAATCGTGTGGAAACACACCTTTCACCCGCAATGGTGCGATCTCATTCACATAAGCGCGCTTTTCTTCATCTTATCGGGAATCTTTTTCAAAGACGAGCCATTCATTCCCTTTCTAAAAAAGAAAATCCGAACCATACTTATTCCGTTCCTTTTCTTTTACATACTTTCCTATCTCGCCCGAATAGCCTTCTATTTCAGACACTTTCGCACCCTACACGGATTCGCATGGGATAGCCTGTTGGAAATCTTTTCTATTTCCAATACACCCGACTACCTCACAGTGAACATACCTCTGTGGTTTCTCGTCTGCCTGTTCGTCATGCAAATTATCTTTTGGTGTCTGAACAGAGTAATACCCCGTAATAAATACCGCAGCTGCTGGTTCTTGGTAATCTTAGCTGCCCTATACGCTGGTTACGGTACAATCGAGTCTTGGCACTCGCCGTTTATGTTCAATGTCGCCATCGAGTGCCTTCCCTATTTTATTGCTGGAAACCTTTTCGGACTACAAATAGCCCGATTTCTTTCCAAGTCCTCTCTGAAATATCTCCTCGCCCCGACATGTTTTGCCCTGTTCATCGGGTTCCAATACTTGCCGATCGATATCTCTATCCTTGCCTTTATCAAAGCATTGACCATATTCGTAGCAATACTTTCCCTACTGTCTTGCTTCGAAAACAGCTGCTCGATGATATGGACGACAGTCCGATATTTCGGGAAATCATCACTCTTTATCATGGGTATTCATGTACTCCTATTAGCCCCTATACAATCGATGGCTCGCGCCATCACCGGAAAACCGGACTTACTCACCGGATTAATCTGCCTTGCGCTTACTATGCTCCTCATATACTTTCTTATACCTTTCACCGAGAAATATATCCCGTGGGCTATCGGGAGACAACGACAAAAACATGACACGAAATCATCTCAATCAACAGAATAGTATGAATAAACAAGTTTTAACAATTAGGGGGGGGGTAAAACCAACCTCTTCAAAACGAATCGATTACATCGATCTTATTAAAGGAATCGCCATCATCGGTGTCGTATGGAGTCACACTGTACACCCGCAATGGTACAATGTAACCTACATAAATGCACTTTTTTTCTTTCTCTCCGGATTCTTTTTCAAAGAAGAACCATTTCCCGCTTTCCTAAAAAAGAAAGTCAAAACGCTCATTATCCCATTCACTTTCTTCTACCTCCTATCCTACCCGTTCCGAATCATTTTTAACCTTTGGGATTACCGTACGCTCAACAACTTCGACTGGGGGTGTATCTTCGATGTATTCGACATAACAAACAAAAGCGATTATCTATTTGTCAATGTTCCGCTTTGGTTCATATTTTGCTTGTTCGCCATGCAACTGATATACTGGTGCATGAACAAGATCACTCCGGAAAAATACCGGACAATCATATATCTCATATTGACCGCAGTAATCATGATCTGGAACGAGGAAATCAAATCTTACCCGACCATTTTCATGTTCAATAACGCAGTGCAATGGTTGCCCTATTTCATAATCGGCAACTTGTTCGGCCTGAAATTATCTCGCTTGATTCTCGACTACCCATCAAAATACATCATTGTACTGACAACCCTCGTCACTTTCATCGGCTTACAAGCCATCGACTGTAATCTGCCTGCCTATTTTTTCCTAAAAGCCATCGTCTTGTTTCTTTGTTTCATGTCCGCCCTTTCCTATTTCAACGACAACAAGAACCATATATGTGCGATTGTTCGTACCTTAGGAACATCTACCCTCTTTATCCTCTGCATACATATTCTCATACAAACTCCTTTCCAACGAGCCATCATGAAAATATTCGGGCATCGGGAAGTATTCACCGGATACATCGACGTCGCACTCACCCTGCTCGTCATATATCTCCTCATTCCCTTCGTGAATAAATATCTTCCTTGGGCGATCGGGAAAAAAAGATAAGGATAAAAAAGAACCGGGGCTAGAATTATCCAGCCCCGGTATCTATATAGACAAACTACTTTATGACTTAGGTTGCAACAAACGATTATACTCCAAATCGTCATTTATAATTTCCATAGCCTTGACGAACGAGGGATTTCGAGGATTCATTACTCTGAAATAGGCAGCCGTGTCGAACATATCCCGGGCAATAAGAGCCTTTATCTGCAAAGCTATCAACCCTTTGGATTTCCGATACTGCTCCTCGTTATATTTCACCTTTTCAGTTTCTCCCATCTTCAACAATTCAGCGAGCATATCGTCCGTAACCGCAAATTCTTCGACAAACTGGTCCACCTTTTTATACTTATTCATCAACTCTTTCCGATGACTGTCGAGATAATTGACCGGATATTGATTCAATACCCCTTTCGCCAACAAATCCCGATGGAAATCGGTATAAATCGTCGTGTCTAACGGTATAAAAATATCGGGCATAATACCCCCGCCACCATATACCGTACGTTTACTCTTCAAAGTTTGGAATTGCAACGAATCCGGGAAGTGAATGCTATCGGTATAAATAAGCTCTCCATGATTGAACCGGTCTAGCAATTCCCGCTCGTATGCCTCGTGGCCTTTGTCATAAGGCTTCTGTATACTCCTGCCAGAAGGCGTATAATATCGGGCGACAGTCAACCTTATCATCGATCCGTCGGGGAATGGTATGGGACGTTGAACTAAACCTTTTCCGAAGGTACGACGCCCTACGATTATACCCCGGTCCCAATCTTGAATCGCTCCCGAAAGGATTTCACTTGCCGAAGCCGAGCTCTCATCGACCAGCAAAACTAATTTCCCCTTTTGGAACTGCCCTCGTTTCGAAGCGAAAGCATCGTCCCGTGGAGAACGACGACCTTCGGTATAAACGATCGACTGCCCGTCGGCCAAAAACTCGTCGGCCATAGCGATAGCACTGGTCAAGAATCCACCGCCGTTGCCTTGCAAGTCGACAATAAGATTCTTCATACCTTTCTTTTTCAACTCCTTAATGGCATCAGAAAATTCCTTGTCTGTCGTCACGGCAAAACGGCTCACCCGTATATAACCCGTTTCTTTATCGGCCATATAAGATGCATCGATACTGTAAATAGGTATTTTATCGCGTACGATTCTGAATTCGATAGGCTCCTTCACCCCTTTGCGCAATACGGTCACTCGCACCACCGTCCCCGATTCCCCGCGTAGCCGTTTCATGATGTCGGTATTTTTCATCTTCACTCCGGCTATGGTTGTATCGTTTACAGCGATGATACGGTCCCCCGCCAATATTCCCACCTTTTCCGAAGGTCCGCCAACGATAGTCTGTATCACATACAACGTATCTTTATTCATATTGAACTGGATACCCACTCCGCTGAAATTACCCTGTAAAGGCTCGTTCATCTCCCGGGTCTCCTCGGCTGTCGTGTAGGTCGAATGCGGATCGAGTTTATCGAGCATACCCCGAATGGCATCCTCCACCAACTTATTCTCGTCTACCTCATCGACATACAAATTCGTTATGGCGAAATCGGCCAGACTGAGTTTTCGCATTCCTTCGCTTTGGCCTTGCGACCACATGACTCCCACCGCTATCACGGGCAGGTATATGATAAAAAATAGTCTTTTCATCTTCAACTTAAAATTATACTAATTTCAACCCTTTGGGAACAAATTCATCGACACTGTGACCGAACCTTAAAAGCTCCCGCACAATGGTAGAACTGATATGAGTCAATTCCGGCTCGGTAAACAAAATTATCGTCTCTACCCCCGATAATTTCCGGTTCACGTCGGCGATAGTCTTCTCATACTCGAAGTCATTCACCGACCGGATACCCCGCAGAATAAACCGGGCATTCCATTGCTTCGCAAGGTCGATGGTGAGGCTGTCGTACGAAACGACTCGAATCCGAGGATTATCCCGAAACAAATCCCTCAACATTTCCAACCGCTGTTCCACGGTGAAATAAGTGCGTTTCGAATCATTGATACCTATGGCTATGACCACTTCATCGAGCAATTCGAGCCCCCTGCTCACAATCGACATATGACCGAGAGTAAAAGGGTCGAATGTTCCCGGGAACACAGCTATCCTTTTAGACGAGATTGGTGTCATCTTCTATAACCAGATTTTGTATAATAAAGTTTTGTCTTTCCATGGTGTTCTTGCCCATATAAAATTCGAGCAAATCTTTCACCAAATCCTCCTTACGCAGCGATACTCGGTCGAGACGCATATCCGGTCCGATAAACTGACGGAACTCGTCGGGCGAAATCTCACCCAATCCTTTGAATCGTGTCACTTCGGGGTTTGCTCCGCACTTCTTGATAGCGGCGAGCCGTTCCTCGTCTGTATAGCAATAATGTGTTTCTTTTTTATTCCTCACGCGAAACAGCGGAGTCTGTAAAATATAAACATGCCCTTTCTTGATAAGGTCGGGGAAAAATTGCAAAAGAAAAGTAATCATCAGCAAGCGGATATGCATACCGTC
>ERZ857951.3822-NODE-3822-length-10699-cov-3.446918_pt1 | contig 10699 bp, 10 predicted proteins | sample MGYA00519759_ERZ857951 | MGnify/ENA primary metagenome ERZ857951 (study PRJEB31778, sample SAMEA3449377) | human gut metagenome | biome: human gut; feature: human-associated habitat; material: faeces | place: United Kingdom | collected 2010/2012 ... | reverse complement strand
AGCATATGGGATACAATTTATCCGTATTTCAAATAGGATGTTTTCACAAACTAATCTAAATAAGGATGAAAAGGATAATCGGAAATCGTTTATTAAAAAGTGGTTTTCGCAATGACTATTTATGAGTGGCAAGGTTAATGATTTAAATAAAGATATTAGTAACAATGCTGATTTAGAAGAAAGTTATGATTCTAAGAAAGCTAATAAGTACATGAAAGAGGCAATTAAGCAGGCTAAGAAAGCTGCTTCAATAGGTGAAGTGCCAATTGGCTGTGTAATTGTTTATCAGGACAAGATAATAGGTCGTGGTTACAATCGAAGAATGGTTGACAAGAACACGTTATCTCATGCAGAGCTTAACGCAATAAAGAAAGCCAGCAAGAAACTTGATGACTGGCGCCTTGATGATTGCGAATTGTATGTAACTACTGAGCCTTGCCAAATGTGTGCAGGTGCCATAGTTCAGGCAAGAATTAAAAAAGTCTACATAGGTTGTATGAATCCAAAGGCAGGTTGTGCCGGCTCTATTATGAATCTTCTTCAGGTTGATAAATTTAACCATCAGGTCGAAATCGAAAAAGGTATACTTGAAGAAGAGTGCAGTAATCTGCTGAAGGATTTTTTTAGAAATTTGAGAAAAAAGCAGAAGGATGAATAACCAATATGCATAGTAAACATATTGGTTATTTGTAGAAAGATGCAAAAGAGATTGAACAGAAAGAACAGAGAACGTTGTCTGAAAAGTTAGGCAAAAAAATCAAAATCTTTATTGACAAAGAAAATTAGTATAAGGTATACTATATTTCTGACCGACAGTTGTCGGTACTAAATTTGATATAACATTTCCGCGCAGCCGGGAAGATAGCGGCGTCCTGTACCTGCAATCCGCTACAGCAGGGGTGATGGTCGGCCTCGGGTTTATTTTGTAGGGCTGCCCTTTATAAGTGATGTTGACGTTTGGGTCTTATGCAATGGAATCCTGTGAACCGTGTCAGGTCAGGAATGAAGCAGCACTAAACAGATCATTTCATGTGACATGAGGAAGCCTAGACCGAGTTAACTGTAAAGGTAACGCTTATGGAATACTCACAAAGCAGATCGCGCGGATTTAATAATTAATAAAAAGGTGAAACACAGAAAGAATTGTGTTTCACCTTTTTAAATGCCAAATTACCAAAATATATTGCTTGTAACCATTTCCAGTTTATTATATAATAAACTCCAAAGGTGTAAAAGGGCTTACAATGCCCTTGGAATCCATAGCAGTTACTTTTAGGAAAGGAGATATTATGTCTTATACAGCATTATATAGAAAGTTTCGACCTTCAACATTTGATCAGGTTAAGGGACAGGACCACATAGTTCAGACATTAAAGAATCAGATTAATGCCAACCGTATCGGACATGCCTATCTTTTTTGTGGAACAAGAGGAACTGGTAAAACAAGTGTGGCAAAGATTTTTGCCAAGGCTGTCAACTGTGAGCATCCCGTTGATGGAAGTCCCTGTAATGAATGTGAAACATGTCGTGGAATAACCAATGGAAGTGCCATGAATGTTATTGAAATCGATGCAGCATCCAATAATGGTGTTGATAATATCCGAGAGATCAAGGAACAGGTACAGTATTCACCTGCAACAGGAAAGTACAAAGTTTATATCATCGACGAGGTGCATATGTTGTCTATAGGTGCTTTTAATGCATTGTTAAAGACACTGGAAGAGCCGCCAGAATATGTTATATTTATTCTTGCGACAACAGAAGTTCACAAGATACCGATCACGATCTTATCCAGATGTCAGAGATATGATTTTCATCGTATCACGGCAGCAACGATCAAGAAGCAGCTATCAGATCTGATGGAACAAGAACATGTTGATACAGAAGATAAGGCGTTGGAATATGTGGCACGAATGGCAGATGGTTCCATGCGTGATGCGTTGAGTTTGCTGGATCAGTGTATTGCATTTTATCTCGGTGAGAAATTAACATATGATAATGTTTTGGAAGTGCTGGGAACTGTTGATATTCAAGTGTATAGTGATCTGTTGGACATGATTCTTTCGCAGGATATCAATGGCGTGATGGATCTTCTGGAAGATGTGGCGAGACAGGGAAGAGAATGGTCACAATTTATTACAGATTTCCTATGGTATTTAAGGAATCTGCTCTTAGTCGGTCAAGGAAATGCTGCAGAGGAGGCATTGGAAGTATCAACAGATCAGTTGAAATTGCTGCAGGAGAAAGCACAGCAGGTGGAAGAAAACACACTGATCCGTTATATCAGAATCTTATCTGAATTGTTAGAGCGTATACGTTATGCGACATCCAAGAGAGTCCTTGTGGAAGTTGAGATGATGAAGATGTGCAGGCCACAGATGGAAGCAGACACAAACAGTCTGGCCGACAGGGTGAGACAGTTAGAACAGCAGTTAGAACAGTTGCTACAGTCAGGAATCCCAGTACAGCAGGCGGCACAAGCAGGACAAAATCAAATAGCACTGCAACAGGAAGTAAAATCAGAACAAGATCCTGTCGAACAGTTAAATGAGAAGTTTCCACCAGCAAAAGTTGAGGAACTTATAGAACTTGTGAATCACTGGAGAGATGTCAAACGCAATCTGTCACCACAGATGAAGTATTGTTTACAGAGAGCAACACTTTCGGTCAACGAAGAAGGAACTGCGTTAAGAGTACTGTTCCCAAAAGAAATGAACGTGGAAAGTGGATATTTCTTAGAGGAACCAGAGCGTATTGAACAGCTTAAGCAGGAATTATCAAGACAGTCTGGCAGAGATGTCGAACTGGAAGTTAGTGTGATGAATACAGATAATGATGACAGTGATATGATCAATTTAGACTGCATTCATATGGATGTAAAAATAGAAGATTAAAACGAAACTTATAAAAATGAATTTTCAGGAGGAATGAACAATGGCAAAAAGAAGTGGTGGATTTCCAGGTATGGGTGGAAATATGAATCAGCTGATGAAACAGGCACAGAAGATGCAGAAACAGATGGAGGAAACAACAAAAGCATTAGAAGAATCCACATATGAAGCAACAGCAGGCGGTGGAGTCGTAAAAGTTGTTGTATCTGGTAAAAAAGAAGTAGTTTCTGTACATTTAGAAGAAGAAGTTGTAGATCCAGATGACGTTGAAATGTTAGAAGATCTGATCGTAGCTGCTACAAATGAAGCACTTCGTAAGATGGAAGAAGATTCTCAGGAGAAGATGGGAAAAGTCACTGGTGGATTAGGAGGAATGGGTGGAGGATTCCCATTCTAGATAGAGTGAGAGACTATGGATTATTACAGTAATCAGATCACACAGTTGATCGAAGAACTTGGGAAACTCCCCGGAATCGGACCTAAATCCGCAGGAAGACTGGCATTTCACATTATCAATATGCCACAGGATCAGGTGCAGAAATTGTCAGATACGATCATTTCCGCAAAGACTAATGTACATTATTGCAAAGAATGTTGTACACTGACAGACAATGAGATCTGTCCGATCTGTGCGAGCGACAAGCGTGATCACAGCACGATCATGGTCGTTGAGAACACGAGGGACTTAATGGCGTATGAGAAAACAGGAAAATACGAAGGTGTTTACCATGTTCTCCATGGAGCAATTTCTCCGATGCTTGGAATTGGTCCAGATGATATTCGTCTGAAAGAGCTGATGGCGAGACTGCAGGGAGATGTCAAAGAATTGATCATAGCAACAAACTCCAGTCTGGAAGGTGAGACAACAGCGATGTATATCAGCAAACTTGTCAAACCAACAGGTATCAAAGTCAGTAAGATCGCAAGCGGAGTTCCGGTTGGAGGAGATCTGGAATATATAGATGAAGTAACGTTACTTCGAGCATTAGAAGGACGTACAGAGATATAAAAATAAAAAAGAAGCTTTGGCTAAAGAAAAATGTTGATCAACGACATAAAACTTAAGTCAAGGCTTCTTTTTACATTATATAATCATAAAACAAAAAGAAAGAACCGACTAGCTAGGTCGGTTCTCTCTTTTAAAACAATAAGGAGAGGATTTTCATCCTCAAGAGGGGTAGGATTTGAAAGTATTAACTACTTTACGACTTTTATTATCACATAAAAATGTGTCCAAATTGTGAACAAAATACACATTTTTTGTGAAAATGGAATAATATGATATAAGTGTCAAAAGCATAATTGATCATAGGTCTTTTCTTGAAAAACAATAGTAAATGGGATAAAATACATCTAAACAGAGTAATATGTAAACTCTCAAAATAAGAACACACAGGAAGGAAGATATATAATATGAAGAAAGAAGATTGTATTTTTTGTAAGATCGCAGGTGGAGAGATTCCATCAAACACAATTTATGAAAACTCTGAGTTTAAAGTGATCATGGATATTGCACCAGCATCCAAAGGGCATGTACTGATCATTCCGAAAGAACATTTTAAAGATATCTATGAGATTGATGCGATCACAGCAGGAAAATTATTCCAGTTAGCAACAGTTGTTGCGAGAGCATTAAAAGAAGTGCTTCACTGTGATGGATTAAATGTTTTACAGAACAACGGACTGATCGCAGGTCAGACAGTATATCATTTCCATATGCATTTGATCCCAAGATATGAAGGGGATGACGTGACGATCGGATGGAAAGAACATTCCACAGAAGATATCGATATGGAACAATTAAGACAGGATATTAAAAAGGCACTCTAGGAGAAAAATATGGCAAAAACTTCATGGAAACCTGGAAATATGATCTATCCTTTGCCAGCAGTTATGGTGACTTGCAGAGATAAAGGTCAGGATAACATCATTACGATCGCATGGACAGGGACGATCTGTACGAATCCGCCAATGACGTACATTTCTGTCCGCCCAGAGAGACATTCTTATGAAATGATCAAGAATAGTGGAGAATTTGTGATCAACCTGACAACAAAACAGTTAACAAGAGCAACGGATTTCTGCGGAGTACGTTCAGGAAGAGATGTTGATAAATTCAAAGAAGCAAGATTGACAAAAGAAGAAGCACAGGTTGTGGATGCACCGATCATCGCAGAAAGTCCGGTAAATATCGAATGTAAAGTAGAGAAGATCGTACCACTTGGCTCACATCATATGTTTATGGCGAAAGTTGTCAATATTATGGTGGATGATGATTATATGGAAGACAACGGACGCTTTGCACTGGAAAAAACGAATCCGTTGATCTATTCACATGGCGGATATTATGAAACAGGAAAGAAATTAGGAACCTTTGGCTACTCAGTAAGAAAGAAAAAGAAAAGGAAGAAACCAAATGGCAGAAAAAAATAATAACTACATATTGATCGGGATGCCAGGTTCTGGAAAGAGTACGATCGGAGTACTTCTTGCCAAAGCCTTGGGTTATGATTTTGTGGACACAGATCTTGTGATTCAGCAAAAAGGAGGTGGTTTGCTAAAAGAGATCATCGCAAGAATCGGGAATGACGGATTCAAACAATTGGAAGAAGACGTCAATGCTTCGATCGATGTGAATAAATCCGTGATCGCACCTGGAGGAAGTGCTGTTTACAGTGATAAAGCAATGAGACATTTTAAAGAAATCGGGACTATAATTTATTTAAAACTAGATTACCAGACAGTAAAACGCCGCCTTGGGAACCTCAAAGCAAGGGGGGTAGTACTAGAAAAAGGTCAGACATTACGTGACCTGTATAATGAAAGAATTCCATATTATGAAAAATACGCAGATATCACAGTAAAACTGGATAAATTATCCATCGGGAACTCCTTAGAAAAAGTGTTGGAAAACCTCTAATAGTATGCTATAATATAATCTGTATGATTTTAAATAATTACCGAAAGATAGAAATTAGGTTTAATAATATAGATAGAGATAATTGAGGTGTATCATGGAACAGTATATCATTAAAGGTGGTAACCCATTAGTAGGAGAAGTAGTAATTGGCGGTGCGAAGAATGCAGCACTGCCTGTTTTAGCTGCGGCAGTAATGACAGACGGAAAATGTATGATAGATAATATGCCAGATGTAAGAGATATCAATGTTTTACTTCAGGCGATGCAGGAAATTGGAGCAGATATAGACAGAACAGGAAAACACGAAGTAACGATCAGCGGAAAAGGAATTCATCCAGAGTGTGATGTAGACAATGAATTCATCCGTAAGATCAGAGCTTCTTACTATTTGATCGGTGCTTTACTTGGTAAATACAAGAGAGCAAGAGTTGCACTTCCAGGTGGATGTGAGATCGGAAGCCGTCCGATCGACCAGCATATCAAAGGATTTAAGATGCTGGGAGCCCAGATTGAGATTGAGAATGGTATGATCAGTGCAACAGCAGAGGAATTAAAGGGAGCCCATATTTACATGGACGTTGTTTCTGTAGGAGCGACGATCAATGTTATGATGGCAGCATCGCTTGCTAAGGGAAATACGATCATCGAGAATGCAGCAAAAGAGCCACATGTCGTTGATGTAGCGAATTTCTTAAACAGTATGGGAGCAAAGATCCGTGGAGCAGGAACTGATGTCATCCGTATCAAGGGTGTTGAGAAGTTTGGAGATTGTCAGTACTCCATCATTCCAGACCAGATCGAAGCTGGAACATTTATGACAGCAGCAGTCGCAACAAAGGGTGACATTATGATCAAGAATGTTATTCCAAAGCATTTAGAAGCAATTTCTGCAAAATTAATCGAAATTGGAGCAGAAGTTGTAGAATTCGATGACGCAGTACGTGTATCAGCGACAAAACGTCTGGAATCTACAAACATTAAGACATTACCATATCCTGGATTCCCAACGGATATGCAGCCACAGATGGCGGTAACACTTGCATTATCCAATGGAACAAGTGTGATTTCAGAGAGTATTTTTGAAAATCGTTTTCGCTATGTGGATGAACTGACAAAGATGGGAGCAACCATTCAGGTCGATGGAAGAACTGCGATCATCAGCGGAGTTGAGGGATTTACAGGAGCTGACGTACACGCCCCAGACTTAAGAGCTGGAGCAGCCCTTGTCATTGCAGGATTATCTGCAAAAGGATTTACAACTGTCAGCGATATTGGATATATTTATCGTGGATACGAACAGTTTGAACAGAAGCTTAAACAATTGGGTGGAGAGATTCAGCTGGTTAACAATGAAAAAGAAGTTGCAAAGTTTAAGTTAAAGATAGGATAAAAGGAGAATTGCCTGAATGAGACAATACCTGAAAAACGAAGTGTTCAAAGTATCCAAGTGGGTAGAATTATTTATATCAGCGATCATTATGATCGCAATCATCGGAGGAACAATCTATCTGGTAAAAGATGTGGTACAATTAATGATGAATTACCCAACATCCAGAGATATTTATAAATTTGTTGGTGTAGCGTTTAATCTCGTCATTTGTATCGAGTTTGTAAAGATGCTTTGTAAACATACCCCAGATACGTTAGTAGAAGTTATGATGTTTGCCATTGCAAGGCAGATGATCGTGGAACATACGAGCCCACAGCAGAATATTATAGTAGTTTTAGCGATCGCGATTTTATTTGCGATCAAGAAATTCTTTTTTGGAAAGTTTGATGATATAGATAAGACAGTATTTTTGCCAACTCAGAGAATTTCAAGTATCAATGAACTGGTTCATGTGGAAATTCCAAAAGAAACACAGCATCAGACATTGGGAGAATTACTTGAGAAACGAATTGGAACAGAGAGTGGGAATTTTCAGGTAGGACAGTGTTATTTCTTTGAAGGAGGAGCACTTCGTGTTGCCAAGGTAAAGAATGGTAAGATAACACAGATCGAAGTTATCCGGAGTAAGAATGCACCGGTTGTGTTAAAGAGGTAAATAAAGACCCGGAATCCTTCGGGTCTTTTCATGATATTTTACAAATAACAGATATATTTTAAGAAAGGATAATAGAATGGATAAAGTATTATTCACATCAGAGTCCGTGACAGAAGGACATCCAGATAAAATCTGTGATCAGATTTCTGATGCAATCTTAGATGCACTTTTAGAACAGGATCCAATGAGCCGTGTTGCCTGTGAGACTTGCACAACAACAGGAATCGTTATGGTCATGGGAGAGATATCTACAAAAGCATATGTAGATATTCAGAAAATTGTCCGCGATACTGTTCGTGAGATTGGATATACAAGAGGTAAATATGGATTTGACGCTGATACATGCGGTGTTATTACAACAATCGATGAACAGTCCAGTGACATTGCCATGGGTGTAGACAAAGCACTAGAAGCAAAAGAGAATAACATGACAGATGAAGAGATCGACGCAATTGGAGCCGGAGATCAGGGAATGATGTTTGGATTTGCTACTAATGAAACAGAAGAGTACATGCCATACCCAATCTCTCTTGCACATAAGCTTTCAAGACAGTTAACAAAAGTGAGAAAAGATGGAACATTGTCGTATTTAAGACCAGATGGTAAAACACAGGTAACTGTAGAATATGATAATGGAAAACCAAGTCGTCTTGATGCAGTTGTGTTATCTACACAGCATGATCCAGATATCACTCAGGAGCAGATTCATGAAGATATCAAACGTGAAGTATTTGATAAGATCCTTCCAGCAGATATGGTTGATGATGAAACAAAATTCTTCATTAACCCAACAGGAAGATTTGCAATCGGTGGACCACACGGAGATGCAGGGTTAACAGGAAGAAAGATTATCGTAGATACATACGGTGGATACGCACGCCATGGTGGTGGAGCTTTCTCTGGAAAGGACTGTACAAAAGTAGACCGTTCTGCAGCTTACGCAGCACGTTATGTAGCGAAGAACATTGTAGCAGCCGGATTAGCTGACAAATGTGAGATTCAGTTATCTTATGCGATCGGTGTAGCAGAGCCAACATCTATCATGGTTGATACATTTGGAACAGGAAAGAAATCCAATCAGGAATTGGTAGACCTGATCCGTAAACATTTTGATCTGCGTCCAGCAGGAATCATCAAGATGTTAGATTTAAGAAGACCAATCTATAAACAGACAGCAGCATATGGACATTTCGGAAGAAATGACCTTGATCTTCCTTGGGAGAGACTTGACAAAGTTGATCTGTTAAAAGGTGAATAAAACGAAACACATCACTAGGCAACTCAGGAGGAAATCGAGTGAAAAATGAATTAGTGATCGTCATCGATTTTGGTGGTCAGTATAACCAGTTAGTTGCACGCCGCGTTCGCGAGTGTAATGTATACTGCGAGATTTATTCTTACAAGATCGGTATCGATAAAATCAAAGAAATGAATCCAAAGGGAATCATCTTAACAGGTGGACCAAACAGTTGTTACGAACCAGATTCCCCAACATACAGTAAGGAATTATTCGAACTTGGAATCCCAGTTTTAGGATTATGTTATGGAGCACAGCTGATGCAACATGTCCTTGGAGGAAAAGTAGAGAAAGCCGAAGTCAGCGAATATGGTAAAACAGAAGTGCTGATCGACAAGAAAGATTCCAAGTTATTTGAAAATGTATCAGAAAAAACAATCTGTTGGATGAGCCATACAGACTACATCTCACAGGTAGCTCCAGGATTTGAAATTTCTGCACATACAGCAGATTGTCCAGTTGCAACAGCTGAGAATGCAGATAAATCCTTATATGCGATCCAGTTCCATCCAGAAGTACTTCATACAGTCGAAGGAAAGACAATGCTTTCCAACTTCGTATTAGGAGTCTGCGGATGTGCAGGAGATTGGAAGATGGATGCTTTCGTAGAAAGCACAATTAAAGAAATCCGCGAGAAAGTCGGAGATGGAAAAGTATTACTTGCCTTATCAGGAGGAGTAGATTCATCCGTAGCAGCCGGATTATTATCAAGAGCCATTGGAAAACAGTTAACATGTGTATTCGTTGACCACGGATTATTACGTAAAGACGAAGGAGACGAGGTAGAAGGCGTATTTGGAGAAAATGGACAGTTTGATCTAAACTTTATCCGTGTCAATGCACAGCAGAGATACTATGACAAATTAAAAGGAGTCACAGAACCTGAAGCAAAACGTAAGATCATCGGAGAAGAATTCATCAGAATCTTCGAAGAAGAAGCAAAGAAGATTGGCGCAGTAGACTTCTTAGCACAGGGAACGATTTATCCAGACGTCGTAGAAAGCGGATTAGGTGGAGAATCAGCAGTCATCAAATCCCACCACAACGTAGGAGGATTGCCAGACTTCGTAGATTTCAAAGAAATCATCGAACCATTACGTGACCTGTTCAAAGACGAAGTAAGACAGGCAGGACTACAGTTAGGAATCCCAGAAAGACTCGTATTCCGCCAGCCATTCCCAGGACCAGGACTAGGAATTCGAATCATCGGAGAAGTCACAGAAGAAAAAGTAAAAATCGTCCAGGACGCAGACGCGATCTACAGAGAAGAAATCGCCAAAGCTGGATTAGACAGAGAAATCAACCAGTATTTTGCAGCATTAACTAATATGCGAAGTGTTGGAGTAATGGGAGATTTTAGAACATATGATTATGCAGTAGCATTAAGAGCTGTTAAGACAATCGACTTTATGACAGCTGAGGCATCAGAGATTCCTTATGAAGTATTGAATAAGGTAATGAACCGAATTATTAATGAGGTAACAGGTGTCAACAGAGTAATGTATGATCTGACGAGTAAGCCACCTGGAACGATTGAGTTTGAGTA
>ERZ857951.3821-NODE-3821-length-10699-cov-22.734686_pt1 | contig 10699 bp, 5 predicted proteins | sample MGYA00519759_ERZ857951 | MGnify/ENA primary metagenome ERZ857951 (study PRJEB31778, sample SAMEA3449377) | human gut metagenome | biome: human gut; feature: human-associated habitat; material: faeces | place: United Kingdom | collected 2010/2012 ... | reverse complement strand
CAAGCGGCCGTCCGGCGTTTCAGCAGCACGTAAAGCACGCCGAGGGTAGTGATACCTCCCATGTCTCGCACACGCGGAAAGACCCTGAGCGCATGGCATACAAGCCACAATTTCGACAGAAGAAAAAGGATCACGCAGCCCAGCGGGGCCGCGACGCCTGCGGAACAGCGACGCGCATAAGCGCATCGCTGTTCCGCAGGCTCTTTGTGTCCTTCAGGAGTGCCTCCGACCAAGACCCAAAAGCGGCAAAGTTTGCCGTTCTACCCCCTGGCCACGCAGGGTTTCTGAAACGTGTGAAACAGTCCGAGGGTAGTAATAGCGCCCCCATCTGAATCGCCCCTGTTTCGCCGTGTAAGCCGCTGTGTGCGATCCTGTTGGCGAAGGTGAGTGTGTACCCGCTTTTGCTCGTGAAAGCAAACGTGGGCCGTTTGTGCAAGAAGTTGAAAAATGCGCTAAAAGGCGGTTTGGAACAGCGTTGTAACAGTAACTTTTTGGCGATATTCGTGGAAGTGATTTTGTGGTTTTTTGACAGGTTGAGGAAGGCTCCGGCGCTTTTGGCACCGGAGCCTTCCTTGAGTCTTACTTCGCAAGTACAACGGAAATTTTGATCTCCTTTTCCGCCTCGCTCAGGTCGAACGCGCCGCCGTCCGCGACGCTCACACGCAGCTCATACAGTGTGCCGTCGGCCAGGGTATCCACGCCAGTCCCGGCTTCATCCGTGATCGTCCACAGCTCTTTGCTGACCTCCGCCAGCTTTCCGTCTGCACCGTAGGCATAGAGCTTCAAATCAGCGGCGCTTCCGGAAAGATTGTTCATCCGGAACGAGACCGTCGTGTTGGGATGAACATTTTCGACCGTCACAGTATTGCGCCAGCTGGCGACCGTACCTTCGCCGCCGGCCTGCTCAAACTGTTCCTGTGTCAGTACGTTCCGCGCGGCCTTATCGAGATCGACCTTGCGGTAGGGCATTTCGGGAAGATACACAAAGCGGTCCTGCAAGCACAGCAGCTCCAGATAGCCCGTCGGGCAGTAGAGCGCGTTGCCGCTGTTTCCGGCATACATACCGATAGCCATGTTATTGTAGCCATATTTGTTGGAGACGTCCATGGTGAATACCGTCTCGCCGGTGGCAAAGTCCAGAATGATGTACTGCCACATGCCGCTTTCCAGATCCTGCACATAGCCGTAGATATAGCCCGTCGCGGTGGAGAGCTTGAGAATCGATGTATCGCTCAGGTCATTTCGAGACCAGATGCTCTTCATCTCATAGCCGGAATCGGTTTTCACGGTGTCCACGCGCTCGACGCCGGGCGCGATCATGCAGTTGCCCTTTGTCAGCCAGTTCATGTCATAGATGTTGGCGTAGCTCTGGATGGAGGAATCGCTGTCGGGATCGGCAAGGCCTGCGCTGCCTGCGCCGAACCAGTTGCAGACAATCGTGCTGACGGTGCCCTCGCTGTCATCATAGACGATGGCAGAGTTTTCAACCGCCACCTGATAGCCCTCGGGCAGATCATCCAGAACCGGCATGCTTGCAACGATCTCACCGGTCTTCATATCGAGCGCCAGCAGCTTGACTGGATCCGCATTGTCGGTGAACATCACAAGATCCGGCGTCAGCGACGGGGAGCAGCCGCCGCCCCAGGCAAGACCGCCGCCGGTGGTCTTGTCACCCTCGCCGCTGACCTTCGCACCGACGCTCTCATACGGTGTGCACCAGACAGCCTCGACACCGTTATTGGCACGCAGCAGATAGCAGTTCTGGTTTGTCAGGATGACCGCGCCGTCCTTGGAGGCGGCAATCCCGTTTTCCGCGCCCTCGCCGAGCGCCAGCCCGTAGACGAAGACGGCCTTCGAAAGGTCGGCCTGCTCTCCGTTCAGGATCGCCTCGATCGCCGAGTGGGCGATGTAGCCGAGCACGCCCTGCTGCTCACGCTCGGGATAGATGCGGAAGCCGCCGGTGGCAAACCAGAGGTTGCCGTCGTAGTCAAAGACCACGGAAAGAAGATTCTGCGTCAGCTCCTTGCCGAGCGCAGCTTCGGCTGCCGCCTTGATGTCAATGTCCAGTACCTTTTCAAACTCCGGCAGGACGTTTCCTGCTTCATCGGTTGCCCGCAGCATCAGCACATGGTTGTTGCTGGTGGGGCAGACGATGCGGTTTTCCGAGTCAAGGAACGTGTAGGAGCTCTGGATGACGTAACCACCGCCGTCGTGCTGCTTCGGAGAGAAATAGCCAAGAGTCTTCGTCTCTTCGGCATTCAGATCGCGGATGGCGATGCCGCCGAGCAGCGGAACGACTGCGTGGCCGTAGCTGTCAAAGTAAATGGCAGGCGAAGCGTTCGCGTTGGTTTTTTCATAGGAAACATTGATCTCCGGATAGATGCCAAGCGGCAGGACTTCATCCGTAGAGTCGGTATTGTAGCCGTCGTGGTGAATGTTGGCGTCGCTCTTTGCCATATAAGGGTTTTCGTCAACTCGTTTGGCATTCATGGCCTTTACCGGCAGGGCAGCGCTTACCGCGGAGTCTGTATCCGATGCAGGCATGTCGGAAGACTGCTTCGCACCGCAGGCCGCCAATGTCAGGCACAACACACCGGCCAGCAGAAGGGTTGGTACAGAACATTGTAACTTTTTCTTTTTCATTGACTTCCTCCATTTTTGTGCTTGTTGTCTCGGTTTGGTTCGATGCCCGTTTATTCAATCCAGGCATTCAGTCCTCGCCGGAATGCTTCCTCGGAAACCGGCTCCAGCAGGAAATAGTCTGCCCGCAGCCGGAAGGCGTGAAGGGAGAAATCCAAGTCGCTGCACCAGATCATCCGGCACGCGGGGCATAAGGAGCGAAGATGCTCCGCTGCATTCAGTCCTGCCACTCCGGAAAGTGCAATGACGGCATTGGTTGGAGCATCTTTCTGCGCCGTTTCAAAAAAGCGTTCCTGGTCGTCATATTGCATGACCTGCGGAAACAGCCCCTTCGCTTCACAAAACCGGGTAATTTGCTCGGCGTAGCGCTGCCGCTCTGCTTCCTGTTCTGCCAGCACGGCAATACGATACACAGATTTCCCTCCTTCCTTCATCCGATTTGGCATTTTGCTTGCGCTCAGTATAAAAAGGCCATTCGGTTTTTTCAAGCGCCGTAGCACGAAAGGGGCGATTTTGGCACGAATTCCGACAGCGGTTCTTTGTCATCCTCGACACGCTGTGATATAATTATCTTGGAATTCAAGCACAAGGAGAGAACCCTGCATGAGAATTGCGATTGTGGATGATCTTGCTGCGGAACGTGCACTGCTGAAAGACCGGCTGGAGCAGCAGCTTCACCGGAGAAATGTGCAGGCGGATATTCTGGAATACGAAAGCGGCGAGACATTTCTGGAAGCGGCAAGGAAAGCGCCCTTTACTGCCGCATTTCTGGATATTTATATGGATGGCATGACGGGCATGGAGGCGGCAAAGAAGCTGCGGAAAACCAACACGGACTGCCTGCTGGTTTTTACCACGACCTCGACCGACCATGCGCTGGAGGGCTTTCAGGTACGGGCGCTGCACTATCTGGTCAAGCCCTTTACCGAAGCGGACATCGACGCGCTGACGGACGAGCTGCTTGCCCGCGTACCGCAGCCGGATAAATATATGGAGCTAAAGGTGGAGGGAAGCGAGATCCATCTGCGCTATCAGGACATCGTCTACGCAGAACACTTCGCCCACTTGATCTACGTCCATACGACGGTTCAAAAGACGCTTGCCACACGCCAACCCTTCAAGACGTTCATCGCCCCACTAAAGGATGACACACGCTTTTTTGTGTGCGGGCGCGGCGTGATCGTGAATCTGGAACACGCGAAGGATCTGGAAGGCGCCGCCTTCCGCATGGCGGACGGAAGCCACGTGTTTGTCAGTCAGGACCTTCTGAAAAGCGCCCGGCAGGCGCTTATGGAGTTCTTGCTTCAAAGGGGGCGGATGGCATAATGGAGCTGCTGCGTCCAATTCTGGAGCTCGGCGTGGTGATTCCCGGCATGCTGCTTGCCTACTTCCCGGTAAAATCCAGCTTAAAGCAGCCGCTGTCAAAGCTTGTTTTGTGGCTTGTTCCGCTGCTTGCGCTGCTTTGCGCCGCCGGAGGCGTGGTGTGCTATGCGCGCCGCATGCCGACTGCGCCGATGCTTGCAGGCCTAACCTTGCTTGCAGTCGTGATCTACATAAAAACGCTCCGGATTTCGCTTTGGAAATCCGGAACGATTGCGTTGTCCGTCTGTGCGGTATTTGCCTGTATCAACAGCCTTTGCCGGGCGATCAACGCCGCTATGCTGGCCGGTTTGCCGCAGGCGCAGGCTGCGCCATGGTTCTGTCTGCGGGCCGTGATTTGCTATCATGCGATCTGCTGGCTGTTTGCCGCCATCGCCTATTATCCTGCGACGCACAGCGTGCGTAGGATGGTCGAGGACGAAAATTTTGCGCAGACCTGGTATGTGTTCTGGGTGCTGCCGCTGGTGTTCATTGCGCTGAATCTGTTTATGATCCCCAAGTATGCGGACACGCTCTATACCGGGCGTGTTTTGCAGGGGTATTTTGTGATCAGCATCGCACTTTTGTTTTTGATGCTTTTCTTCAACGCAATCTTCCTTCTGATGGCGATCAGCATCAACCGGAATGTGAGATTGCAGCAGGAGAACCAGCTGCTTTCCATGCAGCAGCAGCGCTACGAAAGCCTGAAAGCTGCCATTGAGGAAGCCCGGCAGGCGCGGCACGATCTGCGCCACCAGCTATGTCAGCTCGCTGCCCTTGCAGAAGAAGGGGATCTTGAAAAGATCAAAGCCTATCTCTCCGGTGCGGTATCCAGAATTCCAAGTCTTGAAATGCATTTCTGCGAAAACCGGGCGGCAGACGGCGTGGTCGGGTATTACTGCGCACTTGCGAAGCGGGAGCAGATCCCATTTTCCGTGCAGCTCGATCTGCCGGAATGTCTTCCTGTAGACGAAATCAATCTGTGTCTGGTTCTCTCGAATCTGCTGGAAAATGCGCTGGAAGCCAGCCTGCGCACCGCGCCCGCTCGACGCAGGATCAAACTGACAGCCTATCTGCATGGCAACAGTCTGGCACTGATTCAGGTTGAAAACACCTATGACGGAGTCATCCGCGAAAAAGGTGGTGTCTTTCAGTCCTCCAAGCGAAAAGGAGACGGCGTCGGACTTCAGTCCGTCCGTCACATTGCAGAAAAATCCGGCGGGGTGAGTACGGTTACCTATCAGGACGGCGTATTCCGCGCAAGGGTCATGCTCCGGGGATAAAGGCGGAGAGAGGGAACGCCGGACGCCGCAAACAGAGTTGGACTCTGGGAGATATCGGAGCAAGCACAGTCCGCTCAGCGGGCGGTGTCGCTCTGCGCAGCCCAGCGGGGCCGCGACACCTCGGAACAGCGACGCGCATAAGCGCATCGCTGTTCCGAAGGCTCTCTGCGTTCTTCGAGAGTACACCCGGCCAAGACCCAAAAGCGGCAAAGTTTGCCGTTCTGACACCCGGCCCGGGGATGTTCGTGAACGTGCAGCTCGTGTCGAGGGTAATGATAGCGCCCCCGTCCGAAACGCCCCCTGTTTCGCTGTGTGTGCCGCTGTGTGCGATTCTGTTGGCGAAGGTGAGTGTGTACCCGCTTTTGCTCGTGAAAGCAAACGTGGGCCGTTTGTGCAAGAAGTTGAAAAATGCGCTAAAAGGCGGTTTGGAACAGCGTTGTAACAGTAACTTTTTGGCGATATTCGTGGAAGTGATTTTGTGGTTTTTTGACAGGTTGAGGAAGGCTCCGGCGCTTTTGGCACCGGAGCCTTCCTTGAGTCTTACTTCGCAAGTACAACGGAAATTTTGATCTCCTTTTCCGCCTCGCTCAGGTCGAACGCGCCGCCGTCCGCGACGCTCACACGCAGCTCATACAGTGTGCCGTCGGCCAGGGTATCCACGCCAGTCCCGGCTTCATCCGTGATCGTCCACAGCTCTTTGCTGACCTCCGCCAGCTTTCCGTCTGCACCGTAGGCATAGAGCTTCAAATCAGCGGCGCTTCCGGAAAGATTGTTCATCCGGAACGAGACCGTCGTGTTGGGATGAACATTTTCGACCGTCACAGTATTGCGCCAGCTGGCGACCGTACCTTCGCCGCCGGCCTGCTCAAACTGTTCCTGTGTCAGTACGTTCCGCGCGGCCTTATCGAGATCGACCTTGCGGTAGGGCATTTCGGGAAGATACACAAAGCGGTCCTGCAAGCACAGCAGCTCCAGATAGCCCGTCGGGCAGTAGAGCGCGTTGCCGCTGTTTCCGGCATACATACCGATAGCCATGTTATTGTAGCCATATTTGTTGGAGACGTCCATGGTGAATACCGTCTCGCCGGTGGCAAAGTCCAGAATGATGTACTGCCACATGCCGCTTTCCAGATCCTGCACATAGCCGTAGATATAGCCCGTCGCGGTGGAGAGCTTGAGAATCGATGTATCGCTCAGGTCATTTCGAGACCAGATGCTCTTCATCTCATAGCCGGAATCGGTTTTCACGGTGTCCACGCGCTCGACGCCGGGCGCGATCATGCAGTTGCCCTTTGTCAGCCAGTTCATGTCATAGATGTTGGCGTAGCTCTGGATGGAGGAATCGCTGTCGGGATCGGCAAGGCCTGCGCTGCCTGCGCCGAACCAGTTGCAGACAATCGTGCTGACGGTGCCCTCGCTGTCATCATAGACGATGGCAGAGTTTTCAACCGCCACCTGATAGCCCTCGGGCAGATCATCCAGAACCGGCATGCTTGCAACGATCTCACCGGTCTTCATATCGAGCGCCAGCAGCTTGACTGGATCCGCATTGTCGGTGAACATCACAAGATCCGGCGTCAGCGACGGGGAGCAGCCGCCGCCCCAGGCAAGACCGCCGCCGGTGGTCTTGTCACCCTCGCCGCTGACCTTCGCACCGACGCTCTCATACGGTGTGCACCAGACAGCCTCGACACCGTTATTGGCACGCAGCAGATAGCAGTTCTGGTTTGTCAGGATGACCGCGCCGTCCTTGGAGGCGGCAATCCCGTTTTCCGCGCCCTCGCCGAGCGCCAGCCCGTAGACGAAGACGGCCTTCGAAAGGTCGGCCTGCTCTCCGTTCAGGATCGCCTCGATCGCCGAGTGGGCGATGTAGCCGAGCACGCCCTGCTGCTCACGCTCGGGATAGATGCGGAAGCCGCCGGTGGCAAACCAGAGGTTGCCGTCGTAGTCAAAGACCACGGAAAGAAGATTCTGCGTCAGCTCCTTGCCGAGCGCAGCTTCGGCTGCCGCCTTGATGTCAATGTCCAGTACCTTTTCAAACTCCGGCAGGACGTTTCCTGCTTCATCGGTTGCCCGCAGCATCAGCACATGGTTGTTGCTGGTGGGGCAGACGATGCGGTTTTCCGAGTCAAGGAACGTGTAGGAGCTCTGGATGACGTAACCACCGCCGTCGTGCTGCTTCGGAGAGAAATAGCCAAGAGTCTTCGTCTCTTCGGCATTCAGATCGCGGATGGCGATGCCGCCGAGCAGCGGAACGACTGCGTGGCCGTAGCTGTCAAAGTAAATGGCAGGCGAAGCGTTCGCGTTGGTTTTTTCATAGGAAACATTGATCTCCGGATAGATGCCAAGCGGCAGGACTTCATCCGTAGAGTCGGTATTGTAGCCGTCGTGGTGAATGTTGGCGTCGCTCTTTGCCATATAAGGGTTTTCGTCAACTCGTTTGGCATTCATGGCCTTTACCGGCAGGGCAGCGCTTACCGCGGAGTCTGTATCCGATGCAGGCATGTCGGAAGACTGCTTCGCACCGCAGGCCGCCAATGTCAGGCACAACACACCGGCCAGCAGAAGGGTTGGTACAGAACATTGTAACTTTTTCTTTTTCATTGACTTCCTCCATTTTTGTGCTTGTTGTCTCGGTTTGGTTCGATGCCCGTTTATTCAATCCAGGCATTCAGTCCTCGCCGGAATGCTTCCTCGGAAACCGGCTCCAGCAGGAAATAGTCTGCCCGCAGCCGGAAGGCGTGAAGGGAGAAATCCAAGTCGCTGCACCAGATCATCCGGCACGCGGGGCATAAGGAGCGAAGATGCTCCGCTGCATTCAGTCCTGCCACTCCGGAAAGTGCAATGACGGCATTGGTTGGAGCATCTTTCTGCGCCGTTTCAAAAAAGCGTTCCTGGTCGTCATATTGCATGACCTGCGGAAACAGCCCCTTCGCTTCACAAAACCGGGTAATTTGCTCGGCGTAGCGCTGCCGCTCTGCTTCCTGTTCTGCCAGCACGGCAATACGATACACAGATTTCCCTCCTTCCTTCATCCGATTTGGCATTTTGCTTGCGCTCAGTATAAAAAGGCCATTCGGTTTTTTCAAGCGCCGTAGCACGAAAGGGGCGATTTTGGCACGAATTCCGACAGCGGTTCTTTGTCATCCTCGACACGCTGTGATATAATTATCTTGGAATTCAAGCACAAGGAGAGAACCCTGCATGAGAATTGCGATTGTGGATGATCTTGCTGCGGAACGTGCACTGCTGAAAGACCGGCTGGAGCAGCAGCTTCACCGGAGAAATGTGCAGGCGGATATTCTGGAATACGAAAGCGGCGAGACATTTCTGGAAGCGGCAAGGAAAGCGCCCTTTACTGCCGCATTTCTGGATATTTATATGGATGGCATGACGGGCATGGAGGCGGCAAAGAAGCTGCGGAAAACCAACACGGACTGCCTGCTGGTTTTTACCACGACCTCGACCGACCATGCGCTGGAGGGCTTTCAGGTACGGGCGCTGCACTATCTGGTCAAGCCCTTTACCGAAGCGGACATCGACGCGCTGACGGACGAGCTGCTTGCCCGCGTACCGCAGCCGGATAAATATATGGAGCTAAAGGTGGAGGGAAGCGAGATCCATCTGCGCTATCAGGACATCGTCTACGCAGAACACTTCGCCCACTTGATCTACGTCCATACGACGGTTCAAAAGACGCTTGCCACACGCCAACCCTTCAAGACGTTCATCGCCCCACTAAAGGATGACACACGCTTTTTTGTGTGCGGGCGCGGCGTGATCGTGAATCTGGAACACGCGAAGGATCTGGAAGGCGCCGCCTTCCGCATGGCGGACGGAAGCCACGTGTTTGTCAGTCAGGACCTTCTGAAAAGCGCCCGGCAGGCGCTTATGGAGTTCTTGCTTCAAAGGGGGCGGATGGCATAATGGAGCTGCTGCGTCCAATTCTGGAGCTCGGCGTGGTGATTCCCGGCATGCTGCTTGCCTACTTCCCGGTAAAATCCAGCTTAAAGCAGCCGCTGTCAAAGCTTGTTTTGTGGCTTGTTCCGCTGCTTGCGCTGCTTTGCGCCGCCGGAGGCGTGGTGTGCTATGCGCGCCGCATGCCGACTGCGCCGATGCTTGCAGGCCTAACCTTGCTTGCAGTCGTGATCTACATAAAAACGCTCCGGATTTCGCTTTGGAAATCCGGAACGATTGCGTTGTCCGTCTGTGCGGTATTTGCCTGTATCAACAGCCTTTGCCGGGCGATCAACGCCGCTATGCTGGCCGGTTTGCCGCAGGCGCAGGCTGCGCCATGGTTCTGTCTGCGGGCCGTGATTTGCTATCATGCGATCTGCTGGCTGTTTGCCGCCATCGCCTATTATCCTGCGACGCACAGCGTGCGTAGGATGGTCGAGGACGAAAATTTTGCGCAGACCTGGTATGTGTTCTGGGTGCTGCCGCTGGTGTTCATTGCGCTGAATCTGTTTATGATCCCCAAGTATGCGGACACGCTCTATACCGGGCGTGTTTTGCAGGGGTATTTTGTGATCAGCATCGCACTTTTGTTTTTGATGCTTTTCTTCAACGCAATCTTCCTTCTGATGGCGATCAGCATCAACCGGAATGTGAGATTGCAGCAGGAGAACCAGCTGCTTTCCATGCAGCAGCAGCGCTACGAAAGCCTGAAAGCTGCCATTGAGGAAGCCCGGCAGGCGCGGCACGATCTGCGCCACCAGCTATGTCAGCTCGCTGCCCTTGCAGAAGAAGGGGATCTTGAAAAGATCAAAGCCTATCTCTCCGGTGCGGTATCCAGAATTCCAAGTCTTGAAATGCATTTCTGCGAAAACCGGGCGGCAGACGGCGTGGTCGGGTATTACTGCGCACTTGCGAAGCGGGAGCAGATCCCATTTTCCGTGCAGCTCGATCTGCCGGAATGTCTTCCTGTAGACGAGGTTGAGCTGTGTCTGGTCCTTTCCAATCTGCTGGAGAATGCGCTGGAAGCCAGTCTGCGCACTGCGCCTGCCAGACGCAGAATCGAGCTGACCGCCTATCTGCACAGTGGCAGCCTGGCACTGATTCAGGTTGAAAACACCTATGACGGAGTCATCCGTGAAAAAGGCGGTGTCTTTCAGTCCTCCAAGCGAAAAGGAGACGGTGTCGGGCTTCAGTCCGTCCGTCACATCGCAGAAAAATCCGGCGGGGTGAGTACGGTTACCTATCAGGACGGCCTGTTCTGCGCGAAGGTCATGCTCTGCGGGTAATTATGCCCTGCCTTTCCAAAATGGCACGATCACAGATTTCAACATTCTCGCCTCCGGCAATCCCTGTATGTACCGGATCGCCGTTTTTGCAAAGATATTACATGGGAGCAATTCAAAGAGGCCGTAGCCTGGTGTAATGGGTGAAAATTGCACTTGAAATAGTTTGTGCATTCT
>ERZ857951.3816-NODE-3816-length-10718-cov-3.159055_pt1 | contig 10718 bp, 9 predicted proteins | sample MGYA00519759_ERZ857951 | MGnify/ENA primary metagenome ERZ857951 (study PRJEB31778, sample SAMEA3449377) | human gut metagenome | biome: human gut; feature: human-associated habitat; material: faeces | place: United Kingdom | collected 2010/2012 ... | reverse complement strand
GCAATGCGGGGGCGGAATTGCTGCTCAACCGTACGTTCGGCGAAATCCGGCACGAGGGCGGCCTGTTCTCTGTGGAAACGTCCGAAGGCACCCTACAGGCCCCGCGCCTTGTCATCGCAACAGGGAGCCCCGCATGGCCCGCTTGCGGGGCAACGGATGGGGGAATGCGCTTGGCCCGTCAATGGGGCCATAAGGTCGTTCCCGTGCGTCCGGTACTGGCTCCTCTGTTGCTCCCCGAGTCATGGCATCTGCACGGCCTCGCGGGCGTCAGCCTGCCCGCCGCCGTATCCGTGGACGGGCGCACTTTCCGCTACCCGCTCCTGTTCACCCACAAAGGGCTCAGCGGCCCCGCTATCCTTCAGGCATCCTGCTTCTGGCGGCAGGGCGAAGCGCTGCATATCGACTTTCTGCCCGACCATCCCGCCCTAGAGCTTATGCACCAACCCGAGCACGGCAAAAGTACGGTTTTGGGGCTGTTCAAAAAGGTGCTCCCTACCCGTCTGGCCGAACGGCTCATACCGGAATCGCTGGCTTCAAAAAAAGTCGCTCAGCTTGCCAAAAAAGACAGGGAATACCTCGCACTAGCAATACATGACCACACGGTAACACCAACACGTTCAGAGGGAATGGGACACGCCGAAGCCGCAGCCGGGGGTGTGGATACGAGTGACGTAAACCCACGCACGCTTGAAAGCCGCAAACAGCCCGGCCTATACTTCGCCGGAGAGGTACTCGACATCACAGGGTTACTAGGTGGTTACAATCTGCACTGGGCATGGGCGTCCGGTAAGGCCGTAGGAGAAAGCTGGAAGAAATAGCCTCAGTTAATCGAAACGAAAATCAAGCACTTTATGCCCCACGCGCACGTTGTAGCGGCAGGGGAAAATACGGGATTTCACTTCCTTGAAATCGCCATGCGGCCAGTCATTGAAAAAAAGATACATTCTGCCACCAGGCGCAATATAGTTTTTCGCGATGTCGTCAAGGAAGAAAAGCCAATCCTCCCGATCCCAACGCCCTGTCCATTCGCCATTTTTTTCCAGCTCATGAAAACAAATGGCAAAAGCGGTGATATAATCAAAACGCCTTTCTATGGGCGGCAATGGCTGCTGAGGCTCAATTCTATGCACCATACGGGGGATATGAAAACGGGGGATCAAGTAGTCAAATATATCAACACCCGAAAGATCCATTCCCGTCACATCATATCCCAACCGTTTACAAAGCAGGCAGAAAAAACCGGCTCCGCAGCCTATATCCAGCAGACTCTTTTTTCCGGAAGGAAGGAAGGAAGGAAGGAAGGAAGGAAGTCCCAATCTATAGATACGGCGCAAATTGATGGCAAAGTATCTCTCAAAATCCGTATACTTTGCATATAGTTGACCTTCCGGGAAAAACTCTTTCGCCTCGCGCTGCAAAGCGGCCAGCTCAGGATCTTGTATGAGGACGGCGGCTTCCTTCTTTGCCTTTTGCTTCCAGAAAAACTCTCTTGGGTCTTTCAAATAGCTCAGGGCATTTCCCAGCCGCTCGTGAAGATAACCATAATCTCTAAAATATCTTTCAATACCACTCAATTGTGCTTTCCTCCAGACTCGTTATAAAGAAAAAAATAACAGATAACATTGGGTGTGTCCATGTCAGCAGAACAGCTCAAACAACGGGACGCTATGCAGCGGCTCACGGATTTTCTCAATGAGGTAGGGATGCTCCGCCATACGCCTCGGAGTGGTTACAAGTTTCTTGGGTCCGGCCAAGAAACCGTGGCCGAACATTCGCACCGGACGGCCGTCATCGGCTACGCATTGGCAAAAAAGACGGGAGCGGACGCGGCCCGCACGGTCATGCTTTGCCTCTTCCATGACCTGCCGGAAGCCCGTACAGGGGACTTCAATTACGTAAACCGCCTCTACGATACCTCACGCGAGCGCGACGCGCTGGAAGATGCGGTGGAAGGCACGGGACTGGAAGAGGACATCATGTCCATATGGGACGAACATGCGTGCCGTACCTCGCCCGAATCGCTGCTTGCCCATGATGCTGACCAGCTTGATCTGATCCTCAATCTGAAACGCGAAAGCGATCTCGGGAACCGTTACGCCGACAAATGGCTCGAAAGCGCCGTAGAGCGGTTGCGCACGGATATCGCCAAAGAGCTGGCTCAGACGATCCTCAAAACCGATCATACGGATTGGTGGTATCTCGGCCCCGATCGCAGCTGGTGGGAAAGGAAGAGCTGACCATCCCGATTTTCCACTCTCTTTCATGAAATAAAAAGGCCTCCGTATGGAGGCTTTTTTATTACGGTGGGATACGCCATATTGTTCCTTACTCTCCACTAATGTGCATAATGTTGTTCATATACTGTTCGTAAAATACGTAATACATTAAAATAAAATGATATAATTATATATTATGTTGTTGTATTCTTCCGGCATTTCCGAAAAACACCACTCCCAGAAAAAAATGCCACTCCGCCTTCTGTTCGTAACCCTGTTCCTTTTCTGTGCATAACATATCAATCATACTGAAATAAAATAATAAATTTTATAATTTCATGAAGCATACAGTATTTTAAGGAAAGGCTCTGCTCATTTTTTGTTCATAATCCTGAGCATATTCTGTTCGTAACTGCAACAATTATGCAGAATAAATAATATTTTTTTACAGTCTTATAAAAAACTACCCATTGAGACCATACTAACCTCAAAAAAAACCCTCCCTTTCTATAAAGGGAGGGCTTTTAGCTTTGTGCATAATATTGTTTATATTCTGTTCTTAAATTAAATAACTATTTAAAAATTATAGTATTTTCTCATCATTTTTATTGCGTAGTTCTGCTTCGTGAAGCTCCTTGGGAAGGGCTTCAAGTCCGTCTGCCTCAGGACGCATTACAATGCCGTGCCGCTTGGCAAGCCACAAAATCCCCACAGTAACGGCCAACACAATAACAAGAATTATATTCTCTCCCATGACGCCTACTTGACGATAAGATGCTTGTCATCCTTCTTCTCGGTTTCCGCACGGGGAACCGCCCGGACGCCTCAGCCGCAGGGCATGATATCCAACCCCGCCTTCTTTGCCAGCCGCAGCACCACCAGCGCCGCGGCGATAGCCAGTATCAAAAAAAGCGCTTCCCACATACGGGCCTCCCTTGTGACAGGTTGCTGGTCTCCAAAAGATAACTCAGGGAAACATTTTGGCAAATTCAGCGGATGAGCATGGCGTCGCCGTAGGAGAAAAAGCGATACTCCATTTTCACGGCCTCGGTATACGTCTCAAGCATCCGTTCCCGGCCCGTCAGCGCCGAGACGAGCATCAGCAACGTGGATTCGGGCAGGTGGAAGTTGGTGATCAGGCCATCAAGGACATGAAACCTGTATCCAGGCCAGATAAAACAGTTGATCCAACCTTGATGCGCCGTTAGCCCACCTCCATGCGCGCCAGCCACGCCTTCGAGTGTCCGGGCGGAAGTGGTGCCTACGGCTATGACGGGCCTTCCTTCGGCCTTTGCCCTTCCAATGGCGTCCACCGTGGCTTGCGGCACTTCCACGAACTCCTCATGCATGACGTGCTCGCGGATATCCTCGCAGCGTACGGGGCTGAACGTGCCGTATCCGACATGTAGGGTCACTTCTGCCCATTCGACGCCCGCAGAGGCCATTTGCGCGCGTAATTCCGGGGTGAAATGCAGGCCCGCCGTAGGTGCTGCCACGGAACCGGCCTTGTCGTCCCGGGCGTAAACGGTCTGGTACGTTCCCCGGTCGTCCTTCGTATCCTCGCGCTTGATATACGGCGGCAGCGGCAAATGCCCTCGGGATTCGAAAAGAGCGCGGATATCGCCCGCCCAGTGCAGCCGTACCCGATGCCGCCCGAATTCCCCCTTGGCAAGGACTTCCACACGCAGATCATCACCAAAAACAAGATGATCCCCTATCCGGGCGTTTTTGGCGGGCTTGATCAGCCCGTCGGCCTCCGCGCAATGCCAGCCGTCCCCTTCTCCATGCTGTTCCAGCAGAGGCATGGGTGTAAGCAACAGAAATTCCATCTTGCCGCCCGAAGGGCGCTGGCCGAGCATCCTCGCGGGGACCACCCGGGAATTATTGGCTATGAGCAGCGCCCCCTTCGGCAAGTATTTGAGCAGATGGGAAAAATGGGTATGTATGCGCTTCCCGGTATCGCGGTCCAGCACGAGAAGCCGCGACGCCCCACGTTCACCGGGATGCTGGGCTATACGCTCGGGAGGCAATTCGTAACGATAGGAAGAAAGGAGAAAATCGGCTTCGGATTGTGGGATGGAATACATGGAAATCCTTGTGTTTTTCCTTTGAAAAAACGGTGGCCCGCAGGAGTGATGGGCGCTCTCCTTGAGCGGCGTCCTGATGCGGGGTGCTCTTCAAAAAGGCCCATGGCGTAGTGAAAGATACATTTTATCACCCAAGCCGTACTTGCGGAAGACCTAAAAAAGGAACCTCTCGGTTCCCTTTTTTATCCTCTTCCAGAAAAGTTCTTTTTTATCTACTTTAAATATTTTCTCTTTTACGAACTAAATATGACTCGCTGAATATTATACTGCATGGTAACAATTCTATTTCAGCCTCATCCCCAAGAAGAAATCTGTGCATTGGTGGACTTCCGCCGAACCTCGATTCGCCTTCAACATGCCGGGAAGCCCTTGCCGCATCACCGCTTATAGTCGGACAGGCTGCGCTTGCCGCTCAAGTATTCTCCGATTAAAGCTTTCCTGTTCTTAAAATCATTCATCCGGTTGCGGGGGATACTGCCGCCGCGCGGCGCCACAACCTTGGCGGGATTCACGTATTTACCGTTCTGCTTGAGGCGGAAATCCAGATGCGGGCCGGTGGCATACCCGGTTGCGCCCACATAGCCGATGACCTGCCCCTGCTTGACCCGCGCCCCGCGCTTGGCTCCGGACGCAAACCCGGAAAGATGCGAATACATGGACTCCAGCCCGCCGGAATGCTTGAGGATGACCATGTTCCCAAAACCGTTCCCCCACCCGGCCTTTTCGATCGTGCCGTCGCCGACGGCCTTGACCGGGGTTCCGGTGGGAGCCGCGTAATCGACGCCCTGATGCGGCTTATGGGTTTTAAAAATCGGATGTTTGCGGTTCATGGAATATCCTGAGGAAATCCGCGTGAACGCCAGCGGAGCCTTCAGGAGGGTCTTTTTGAGGCTTTCGCCCTTGGCGTTGAAGAAGGCTTCGCCGTCTTCCGTGGCGAAGTTATAGGCTTCGTACGTTTTCCCCTGATTGGTGAACGTCGCCCCGAGCACTTTGCCGTAGCCCTTAAAATCATTTTCCCGGAACCGCTTTTCAATCAACAGGGAAAAACTGTCACCTTCGCGCAAGTCTTTAATAAAGTTGATCTCAGAGCCGAAAATATCCGCAATGCGCACGGCCAGAATGGGCGATTCACCGGTTGAGGCCAGTGTCTCGAACAAGCTGGAGCGGATGGTTCCGCTCACGCGCACCAGGCTGAAATCATAGACTATCGGCTCGACGTGAGCGACAAGCCCCTCATCCGTTTTCGTGACAATGAGCTTCTTGCGATCGTTGATCTCGTATTCGAAGCGCTCCATGTCCTTGCCGTCCGGGGAGCAGACCAGCGTGTAGGGTTGCCCTGTGCGGAGGTTGTTGAGCGGGTGAAGCTTTTGCGTCACACTCAGAAGCTGTTGCACTGAACTTGCTGACATATACGGTGAAAGCAGTTCTGAGGCACTGTCGCCCTTGGCGATGACGCCGTTGATGACGGAAGGATCGGACGGCGGTTCCTGCTCCAGCGGAACCTGCTGCATCTCGGAAACGATGGCGGCTTCACCTTCCGGCATCTCCTGAGCGAGAGGCTCCTCGGGAAGCACCGCAACAGCGCTCTTTGCCCTTTCCCATAAGGCAAAAAGGGAAGGAGTCACCTGATCTTGAAGGCGTTGCGCCACAGAAGACACCGCGACGGGCTGGCTCTCGGGAATCAGCAGAGAGGCTTCCCGCCGACTGTTGACGAGATACATCGCTCCCACAACGAGGAAGAGGCAGATAAAACTGATGAGTATGGTGCCTGCGGAAAAGGTATTTCGCAAGGGAAGAACCACGCTGTCAGAAGTGGATAGGCATACGCCGGGATACGACACAGTTCAATTTTTTGTATGAGAAAAACTCTTATCTTGTATTGTATCAACCTGTTACGCTATTGTCCAGATCCGGGGTCCGCAGGAGACATGCCCTGCAATACGGGGAGCTTCCGGGCTGTCTCCGCTCTCTTCTGCGCTGAAACGTTTTCCGGTGGGGCCGGTTCCCCCCTCCCCCGGGAGCATGGATGAAGGCATCCCGCCCCGGAAACGCCAGGCCCGTTTCCTGTAAGAATTCCACATTTTCTCAGGGGAGGTTCAACAACTTATCCACAGGGGCTCTTTGCTTGTGTAACGTACTTTTTTCTGATATGTTTTCTCCGTTGGAAACAAAGCGTTTTCGCCTCCGTTTTTCACCATCTTTTTCAGCCTGACTCAGGCTCTGGCCCCCTGTGGAGCTTCGCAACGCCGTGTCCAAAGAAACGTTACGCAAATACCTCCTCACGTCTTCAGCCGAAGCGATCCCTCAAGCGCGCTCGTCCCTGCTCTCCTGCTTCACCAACGCCGAGAACCCCAAACCCCAGCTTCAGGATCGCCTTTCCGCCGCCGGCGAAGCGTTGGAGTCGTGCTCGGAAACCGCATTGCAGAGCTGGTTTGATCCTCTTGAAATCCTGTTGGATCAAGAAGCGGGAACGCTGGCTGTCCGTTTCCCCCACGCCTTCTTCGGCATACGCTTCTCCAGCCTGTTCCAGAAACTGTTCGAAAAAAAGGCCCGTGAACTTTGGGGAAAAGGGCTTTCCATCACGTACGGCGCGGGAAAGTTCACTCCGGCGCCCCCCGTGCCCTTCGTCCAGCCCGCTCCCGAAAGCCGGCAGGACGCCCTCCATCCCGCCGTGGCCAACCCGATGCCTTTTGGGGAAGAATGGACCTTCGACACGTTCATCGGCAACGGGAAGCACAAATGGGCCTTGAGCCTTGCCCGCGACATCACCCGGCGCGCCGTCTACCGGGCCACGCATGGCCGTGCGCCTTCGCTCGACGACATAGGCGAAGCCCCGGGCCTGCTGGTGCTCTGCGGCCCTCACGGGACCGGCAAGACCCATCTGCTCCGGGCCATTGGCAATGAACTCTTCCGCACGCTCGGGAGCGATCTCTACTACGCTTCCCTGAGCGATTTGGAATTGCTGTTCGCCGGGCGTTCGGTCCTCGCCGCCCGTCAGGAACTGCTCTCCAAAGAAGCCATTCTTATCGATGATTTCCAGCACCTGAGCCGTATTCCCGACAAGACGCCCACCACGGCGTCCCGGTTCCGCGCCCAGATTGTCGCCGAGCCGGAGCAGCCCGCCGGGCCGTCCGTGCGCGAGGAGCTCTGTCTCCTGCTGGATCGCTTCATGGATCAGGGCAAACCCGTCATCGTGGCGGGCGTGGGGCGCCCCAAGGAATGGAGCCTCGGCAAGGCGCTGCTTTCGCGCCTCGAAACCGGCCTCTGGGCGGAACTCCCCGAGCCGGATCTCGACGTGCGCCTGCGCTACGCCCAGCAACAGGCCAAATTCCGCCGCCTGCCCCTGTCCAGAGAGCAGCTGCTGCTCATCGCGCAGCACTGTCCGGATGTCCGGCGGCTTTCCGGCGTCATCCTCCGGGTGGCGTCCCACCGCTCCCTGCTCGGCCGCGATCTTTCCGAACAGGATATGCTCAACATCGTGCGGCAGGGCGGCGAGAGCTCCGCGCTGACCCCTCAGCTCATCGTCAGCATCGTCGGTGAGCACTGCGGCGTCCCGGCCAAGGAAATCCTCGGTGAGAAGCGCCGCCCGGATCTCGTGCAGGCCCGCCAGCTCGCCATGTACTTGTGCCGCGAACTGCTTGGCCATTCCTATCCCGTCATCGGGCGCATGTTCGGCGGAAAGGATCACAGCACGGTGATGCACGGGGTGAAAAAAATCAAATTATTACAGGAAAGTGATCGACTTGCGCACAGCATGGTGACAGAGCTGACAAAAGCGTGCCTCGAACACCGCGGCTGAGGTTACGAACACGGAAGCTGTTCCCGCCGTTCCTAACCAGCCGAACGAACTGTAACTAAAAACCAGAGCGATTCCACGAAGTTAATCAGGATACGCACATTGCGCGTCTCTTAATAATCTACAACAAGGATCTTCTACATGCTTTTTACCGTAAAGAAAGAGAACATCATCGAAGGCCTTCAGAAAGCGGCGGGCATCATCCCCACGAGAGCGGGTGCGGCTTATCTGCGTTCGCTCTGGATCAAGGCCGAGGGGGAAGTCCTGACCATCATGGCGACCGATGCGAACATCGAGTTCACCGGCACATATCCCGCCGATGTGAAGGAACCCGGCCTCGTCGGCGTGAACGGCCGGAACTTCGTGGATCTCGTCCGCCGTCTTCCCGCCGGCGAATTGCGTATCCGGCTTGACGACGCCACGGGCACGGTGATCCTCGAACAGGGCCGCCGTACCTACAAGCTCCCCGCCAACGACCCCACGTGGTTCCAGAGCCTCGCGCCGTTCTCCAGCGAAGGCGCCGTGGTGTGGTCCGGTGATTTCTTCCAGGAAATCATCGACCGCGTGTTTTTCTGCGTGAGCGACGACGAATCTTCCGACGCCATAGCGTGCCTCTACTTCAAGCCCGTTGGCGAAGGCCATATCGAGGTGTGCGGTCTGAACGGCCATCAGTTCGCCCTGACCCGCTTCACGCACGACGATCTGTCCGCCCGCCTTCCCGAAGACGGTGTGCTGATCCAGCGTAAGTACGTCGGCGAACTCCGGAAGTGGCTCGGCGGCGATGAGATCGAAGTCAACCTGACGGACAAGCGCCTTTTCGTGCGTTCGGGCGACGGGCATGAAACCCTCAGCCTTCCCCGTGCCGGATACGCCTACCCCGATTACTCGCCGTTCATGACCCGTCTGGCGAGCCCCGACGTGTCCCTGCTCAAGCTGAGCCGGAAGGACTGCCTCGACGCGCTCGATCGTATCAGCATCTTCAACACGGAGAGCGATCGGTGTACGTATTTCGAACTGTCCAGCGCCGAGGCCATGCTTTCCGCGCAGGGGCAGGACACCGGGTCGGCCAACGAGTCCCTTGAAGTCTCCTACAACGGCTCCATCGGGCGCATCGCGTTCCCGACCAAGAACCTGATGGAAATTCTCACGCATTACCAGTCCGGCGAACTTACCCTCACCCTCACCGGGGCCGAGGGGCCCTGCGGCATCAACGGCACGGAAGATCCCGATTACACCGTGCTGATCATGCCCATGAAAATCGCCGAAGAAAGCTATTACGAAGAAAACTAGAGCGTGCTATACTGGAGGAGCGCTTCGGGATGGAAGCGCTCCTCAATTCCCCTTTTCCTGAATGCTTGGAATAGGGGGATGGTCCTCTCATTCCGTCTATGGTATTGTTTCTTTCTAGTCACAACCTTTATCCCCGCTTTGGAACGTTCAGCTTTGAAGAGGGACATCTTCAGGAGCCGCCTCATGCCGCATACCTTCCCGGGCACGCGGCATGAGGCGGCCTCTGAGGGGCCCGGGGGCTTTTCCCGGGTAAAGGCCGAAGGGGCGTGGCCTCGCGGAGGCCGCGTTTGCGGACCGTCTGCGGCAGCCCTTTGCCGCCGGAGGCGCCACAACCAACATATGGATTCACGAGCCTATGACAGCCAACTCGAACGCTTATACAGCTGATTCAATCACTATTCTTGAAGGTCTTCAGGCCGTGCGGAAACGCCCGGCCATGTACATCGGCAGCACGGATTACCGTGGTTTGCATCACCTCGTGTACGAAGTGGTGGACAACTCCATCGACGAAGCGATGGCGGGCTACTGCACGCGCATCGAAGTCGTGCTCCACATGGACAACAGCGTCACGGTCCGCGACAACGGGCGCGGCATCCCCGTGGACATCCACCCCAAGGAAAAGGTCCCCGCCGTTCAGGTGGTCATGACCAAGCTCCACGCGGGCGGCAAGTTCGACAACTCCGCCTACAAGGTGTCGGGCGGCCTGCACGGCGTGGGCGTCTCCTGCGTCAACGCGCTTTCCGAGCGCCTTGAGGTGACCGTCCGCCGGGACGGGAAGCGCTGGAAGCAGGTGTACAGCCGGGGCGTGCCGCAAGAGGAGCTCCAGTACATTGGTGAGTCCGACAGCCACGGCACGACCGTCCGCTTCAAGCCCGACGAAACCATTTTCGAGACCACGGAATTCTCCTACGACACCCTCAAGAAGCGTTTTGAGGAGCTGGCGTATCTGAACAAGGGCCTCCAGATCGAGTGCCGCGACGAGCGCACCAGCGAAGTCCATCTGTTCCATGCCGAGGGCGGTATCCACCAGTTCGTGAAGGATCTGAACTCCGGCGAAGTGGGCATCCACTCCATCGTCGACGGGGAAGGCGTGGCCGACGGCGTTTCCGTCCAGTACAACGCGGGCTACAAGGAAAACATGTATACCTTCGCGAACAACATTCGCACGAAGGAAGGCGGTACGCACCTTGCCGGGTTCAAGACCGCGCTGACCCGCGCCATCAACAACTACATCAAGAGCCAGCCCGATCTGACCAAGAAGATGAAGGGGCAGGCCCTTTCCGGCGACGACGTCCGCGAAGGGCTGACCGCCGTGCTCAGCGTGAAGCT
>ERZ857951.3812-NODE-3812-length-10730-cov-3.445902_pt1 | contig 10730 bp, 7 predicted proteins | sample MGYA00519759_ERZ857951 | MGnify/ENA primary metagenome ERZ857951 (study PRJEB31778, sample SAMEA3449377) | human gut metagenome | biome: human gut; feature: human-associated habitat; material: faeces | place: United Kingdom | collected 2010/2012 ... | reverse complement strand
GATGGATTCTCAATAATATTGATGAAAAAAAGTCAATAAGTATAAAATTCCCACATCTTTGTTGACGAAAAAAAAAGGTGATGCTAAAATAACCGGCGTTAGATAGCACTAATGATGTTTGCATATTATTATAAAAAGTTGCCGACATGTAAAAAAGATTAGTGGAACTAACCCGGTTTTTTCGCCTTTTTTAGAATAAAAACAGCAAGGAGGATTTTATATTTTATGAAAAGAAAAAAGATTTCAGCAAAAGTATGGGCTTCTATCATGGCAGCAGCTATGGTAATGAGCACCTGCCCGACAGCAGCATTTGCAGTAACTGCTGATAAAGTGGCAGCAGATGGAACCTATACAGCTACCAGGCATGTTTACAGAACCATCGAGGATACAGACGATGAGTGGAATGAGTATGATGTGGATGTCACGGTATCTGTAAAGGATGGAAAAATCTCTGATATTACAGCCACACCGAAAAATGGCTATGTGGAAGCTGACAACAGCAGCTATTACAGTAAGAAAAACGGAATCAGGACATTGCTGACAGGAAAGGATGCTACGGAAGATACTATCAACGGATGGTCTACGGTATCCGGAGCTACCCGTACTTCAAAGGCCATCAAAGAGGCAGCACTGGAAGCAATCCAGAGTGCCCCGGAAGCATCAGCGGCGCAGGAAGCGTATGTACTGATGAACATTCCATATGCTGATTTTTATGCAGCAGAAGGAGATGCAGATGTAGATGCTGTTTCTTCTGCAACAAAAATGAAGACAAGAGCATCGCTTGCAGCAGGTTCTTATCATGTAAACAGTGATGGAACGGATATCAGTGGAATTACTTTTCCGGTAAAAGTCAGTGATCTTGCTGCTTTGACCGGGAAATATACACAGATTACAGATGAGAGTAAAGTAGATATTACAACCAGCATCAAAGGAAAAGAATCTACGACTACTTACAGTGGAAAAGATGCTTTGTTTGAAAGTGGAAATTATTCCTACTATGTATTATCTGAGGCACCATCCTACTATAAAGAGCTGACGGTGAATGAAGACGGTTCTTTCAGTTTTGGAACGGTAAAAGGAACAGAAGCAACAACACTGACAGATGTGACAGGCAGTTTTTCTACTTCTTCCAAATATGGTGATTATCAGTTGAATCTGGATGGACTTCCGGATACGATCAACACCGTCTATGGAGTCACAATCAGTACAAAAGAAGGTGACAGTTATGGATTGCGTCATGTAGAAAATATCTGGAAAAAAACAAAACTTGCATGGAGTACTGGATTTGTGACGGAGGCTCACGGAAGTAAGCTTTCTTATGCAGATTATGTATCTATGATGGGACAGACGATCAACAAAGTGACTTATTATACCGATGCGGGTGTTTATGAGATCCCGATGAATCAATATGTTCCGGTGAAATTTGCAAATACGATAGCTGTTGAAAATGCATCTGCAGATGCAGGAAAGACAACAGTTACTATTACCGGCCTTCCAAAAGATTATGATGCTCAGTATACCGTAGAAGGTTTAAAAAATGCAGAGGTTAAAAATGGAATCCTGACATTTGATAAGGATTCAGCTGCACCGGGACAGTATACGTTGCGTGTTACAGATAAAAATGCTAAATATGCGGAACTGTCTGCAAGTTTTGAACTGACAACAGATAAAGCAGTGGTCGCATACGATAATGTAAGTGACAGTCTGGTTGCGGTAGAAGGAGCTTCCGCAGATGAAGTAACGTCTTACATTAAAAATATAAAAACAGTAACTGTTAACGGAAAAGCATACAATGCCTCCGGAAAAGGTTCTGTAAAAATTGTGAATGAAGACGGAACGTTGAATGAGGAGGCAGCTCCATTTAAAGACGCAAAAGCAGGAGACGAATTTGAAATTTCTGTAAAGGCAACCGGATATGCAAATGATTTCTCATTTACCTATGTAGCACCTGAATATACTTATGTCTACGCATCTGTTCCTTACGCTGAGTATTATGCGAATGAAGATGTACAGAATGCGGGATCTGCAGCATCTTCCGATGTGATGGATACAAACGGAGAGTATGACAAGGGTGCATTTGATACCGTAACCCGTGCAACAGCAAACCATGGTCTGCACAGAGGAAGTTTCCAGCAGGATGTTGTAATCTATGATACGGATGGAAATACTTATGAGCCGATTTCCTGGACGGATGGAAATACTGCCATTTTATCAAATGGAAAAACACTGGTAAAAGCATCTGACAGAGCAACAGGAATCACGACTTTAACAGTCGATGGAAAAACAAGTACATATGACCATTATGTGATCAAAGGAATCAAATATGTTCCGGTAAAAGTAAAATCAAAAAATCTGGAAGCATTTAAGGCAGCATATAGTGTAACAGAAAACGGAGAGACACTGTCCGGTGGTTATTCTGAGAATAATCTGAAGAGTTATACAGCGGTTGCAGATGTAAACAAAAATACAAATGGTCTGAAGAAAGTTTCTCTGAATGCTGATGGTACATTCAGTTTCAGTGCGGCACAGACAGGTACGGCATCCGGATTAAAAGATACCGAACTGAAAACAGCAGATGTTGCAAATATGGGTGTTGAAGTAGTGGACAGCAGTAAGTTTGGCGATTTCCTGCGTGTGGATCTGAAAAAGAACTATGGCGATCTTGGTTCCGCAATGCAATCCGTAGAGTGGACTTATTATGGAAGCGGTGATACAGCACTTGCAACTTACGGAACAAAATTTGCAGCAGATAACTGGATGCACAAATCTATGGGAATCCAGCTGGGGCTGACAGATTCCATGAGATGCCAGCTTCCGCAGGGAACGGATGGAACCGGAAAATGGGTACTTACGATCCATGCACTTGGTTATACAGATACAAAAGTAGAAGTCAATGTGACAGCAGATGATATCCATATTGCAACACCGGTCAGCGATACAAGCAAACTGGAGGCAGCGATCAAAGCAGCGGAAGCACTGAATAAAGAGGATTATACAGAAGCGTCCTGGAGCAATCTGGAAGCTGAATTAGCAGAGGCAAAAGAAGATCTGGCAACTGTTCCGACAGGAAAAACCAGTCAGGAGAGTATTGATGAGTCTACTGCACATCTGAACGCAGCCATTGCAGAACTGGAGAAAGTAAACAAATTCACGGGTCTTGCAAATGAGGCGGCAGCTGACGGCAACTGGTATTACTATACAGATGGTGATGTAGACGAAGAGATGACAGGGCTCGCAGCAAACGTAAACGGCTGGTTCTATGTAAAAGACGGTAAAGTAGATTTCTCTTACACAGGTCTTGTACAGAACGAATCCGGCTGGTGGTATGTACAGAACGGTCAGATCAACTTCAACTACACAGGACTTGCTCAGAACGAGTACGGTTGGTGGTATGTAGAAGGTGGTAAGATTAACTTCAACTACAACAGTCTTGCTGCAAATGAGTATGGCTGGTGGAAGATTGACGGAGGAAAAGTAAACTTTGACTTTACAGGTGCTGTTGAGTACAACTCAGCTTACTATACCGTAGTAAATGGTAAGGTTGTTTTCTAAGTAAATCAGCAAAAGCTTTACCCCATAAATAATGAAAGAACCGCTCAACGATCAGAAATGATCGCTGGGCGGTTTTTGCAATACACAAAAGCCTGACATTTTGCCCCAAAATAGCTTCAAGGGCATTAGGATATGCGGACAAAAAGGTAGAATCGGTTTCTGTGAGGGGGGAGAATAATTAGTTCAATTTATTCTGAAGATTTTGTATATTTGAGGTTTAGGCGTTCCTGTCGTTAAGGTATTCTGCAAGGCTGTAATACAGCTCTCCATCTCTTCCACGTGTTGGTTTTGCAGCCGTCATGGAATTTAAAATCGCTTCCTGTTCGGCTTCTGCTGCAGCGAGAAAAGCCCGGTTGATCACATGCTCCGGAATTGCTGATAGTTGAAGGAGTTCCTCCTCGCAACCGGACGGGATCCGGTTTGCTGTTGTAAAGCCGATCATGACTTCTCCGCTTCCATGTCCTGTATAACCGCCGGTTCGTGCAATGCCAACCCCTGTTCTTTTCAGAATCCGTTTGAGCTGACGGCTTGTCAATGGGAGATCGGTAGCCAGAATGCTCATGATGGAACCCTTGTCTTCTTCAGATGCAGCCATATCATCCTTTTCCTGCTTCCATTCCAGAATTTTTGGCCCGACAGCTTCTCCATTCAGTATAAAATCTTCGGTTGCACCAAAGTTTGACTGAACCAGAACGCCGATGGTGTATTCCTTTTCACCGATACAGATCACACGTGATGCAGATCCGATTCCACCCTTCATGCCATAGCAGATGGTACCGGCACCGGCACCTACATCCCCTTCTTCAAACTCCTCGGAAGCAGCTGCAAAAGCCTGTCGAACTTCTTTTTCACCAACTGCACGTTTCTGGATCTGGTTGATCCGGCAATCATTGCACTCACCAACGACAGGATTGATGCTCATAGGTTCCAGCCCATCGCTCTGGCACTGTTCGATCACGATATCGACAAGTGCATCCCAAACCTTTCCAACATTTAATGTATTTGTAAGGGCAATCGGTGTTTCAAGGGTTCCAAGCTCTTCTACCTGTACCAGACCGGCACTTTTCCCAAATCCATTGTGGACATAGGCCGCAGCCGTACAGTGATTTGCAAATGCATTGCCCGGTCCAGGGACGATCACGGTCACACCGGTATGATTTCCTTCCGTGTTCACAGTACAGTGTCCTACCAGTACACCAGGTACATCCGTAATCGCATTTCTTTTTCCTGTTTTCACTCTTCCGGGTACAATTCCAAAGTCGCGAATCCGTTTTTTTCTCACGTTGTTTTCCTCCTTGAATTTTGGCACCTATTTCTAATGATTGTATTGTTACTGTTCACACGCGCCATTCGCAAAACGTCCTTTCAGGACTTCTCCGTAGCTACGCTACTACTTTTGCTCATAAAAAGGCGCTCCCTTCATCATTATGTATCCAAATATTTCCTCATGCAAGCATGATCAATATTTGAATACATATGATGAGTGAACTGTAACATTATATTCTACGTCAGTCCATGATTTTTCCATCAATACTTATTGTTACAACCTGCCATGGTATGAATTTTCCACTGTTTTGCAGCGCTTTTTTTGCAGCCATCTCCAGTCCGCCACAGCAAGGAACTTCCATTCTTACAATTGTCACACTTTGAATGTTATTATTTTGAATAATCTCGGTCAGTTTCTCACTATAATCCACCTGATCTAATTTTGGACAACCAATTAAAGTTACTTTATTTCGAATAAAATCCTGATGAAAGCTGGCATAAGCGTAAGCAGTACAATCGGCTGCGATTAATAGCTTTGCGCCGTTAAAATATGGTGCATGAACAGGAGCCAGTTTAATCTGTACCGGCCAGTTCTGAAGCTTTGATACGGAATCTGCGGTTGAAGATGGTTTTACAGGATCAGGTGTTTCTCTTCGCTGAATCTGCATGATTTTAGATCCCGGACAGCCGGCGTGAGAGGAGATTGCCTGTTTTTTGGCAAATATTTTTTTCTGTGCTTCTTTCACGGCTTCTTCATCATATTCAGGGGCTTCCCGTTCCTCAAAGGAAATGGCACCTGTGGGACACTCCGGGAGGCAATCCCCCAGTCCGTCACAGAAATGTTCTCTCACTAATTCTGCTTTTCCATTAATGATATCAATGGCACCTTCGTGGCAGGCATCTGCACAGGCGCCGCAGCCATTGCATTTTTCTTTATCGATTCGAATAATCTTTCTTATCATATTACCTCCGTCAATAGATTTAACTTTTGTTTCTGTCAGCATTATAGTATGATAAATACAACTTGTATGTTTGATTTCCAACAAGGAGGAATGATTTTGAAAAAATATTTACCCATTCTAAAAAACAGTCCATTCTTTACAGGCCTTACTGATAACGAGATATTATCTATACTGCATTGTGTAAAAGCAACAACAGTTTCCAAAAAACGAGATTCTTATATTTTCAGAGCAGGAGATTCTACCGAGGTAATGGGACTTGTGGTGTCCGGCTGTGTTCTTGTTATTCAGGAAGACCTTTGGGGGCATCGGAATATTCTGTCGAAATGTAATACCGGTGATTTCTTTGGTGAGCCATATGCAGCAAGCCCGGGAGCTGTTCTGAATGTCAGTGTGGTGGCAGATACGGATTGTGAGATTATTCTGCTAAATGTCCAAAGGCTTCTGATTTCCTGCCCGACTGCATGCGAACACCATCAGAAGCTGATCCGCAACCTGGTCAGTGTCCTGGCAAATAAGATACTGATCCTGAACGACAAAATCACACATGTGGGAAAGCGAACGACAAGGGATAAACTATTGTCCTATCTGTCGGCAGAGTCTATCAGACATTCGTCGTTATCCTTTGATATTCCCTTTGACCGGCAGCAGCTGGCAGATTATCTGTGCATTGACCGTGCGGCAATGTCTACGGAGATATCAAAGTTACAGAAAGAAGGTTATATAAAAACAAATAGAAATCATTTTGAATTAACTGTTTGTAATAATTCGGATTCTGAAATAAAAGTGTGATATCCATCATGAAAAATGATAGGAGTCATGTGGGTATTCGCAATTGAAGCAGGAGACTTACCTGTTTCGGTTAAAAAAGCAGAGAAATCCTGCGTCAGATATCTTTGCCGTGTGTCGGCACGCCTGCAGATATCCTCCTTGTCTTTCACACACTCTGATGAACTGTCTTAAATGCATTATTTATTAGGACTGCTATAGGAAAAAGGACAGATATCGGTTATGTATATAGTATTAAAAACTATATAAACTGGTTCCTCTTGACAAGAACAAATATTATGATATACTTTGAATATCAAAATATTTAAAATACAAACAAAATAACAGGAGAAGAATCACAATGAAGAATTTCAAAATAGGAGATAAAATCACAAGAGTTCCATTGATCCAGGGGGGAATGGGAGTTGGGATCAGTCTTGGCAGACTTGCAGGTTCTGTTGCGAAAGCAGGAGGAGTTGGTATTATTTCTACTGCACAGATCGGCTACAGGGAAGAAGATTTCGACAGAAATCCGGCAGCAGCCAACGAACGCGCCATTGCCGGTGAAATGAAAAAAGCCCGTATGATTTCCGAAGACGGAATCATAGGATACAATATTATGGTTGCACTGAAAGAATATGCATCTCACGTAAAGGCTGCAGTAAAAGCAGGTGCAGACATCATTATTTCCGGTGCGGGACTTCCCACAGAGCTTCCGGAACTGGTAAAAGGAAGTCTGACAAAGATTGCGCCCATCGTATCTACAGACAAATCCGCAAAAGTAATCCTGAAATACTGGGACAGAAAATACAAAAGAACTGCAGATCTGGTAGTGATCGAAGGTCCTCAGGCAGGCGGACACCTTGGCTTTCATAAAGAAGAGCTGGAGAAATATACTGAAGAATCCTACAGTGAAGAAATAAAGAAAATCATCGCAACAGTAAAAAGTTACGCAGAGAAATATGGGACAGAAATTCCAGTGATCGTAGCCGGTGGTATCTATAACAGAGAGGATGTCCAAAAAGTGGATAATCTGGGTGCTGATGGCATTCAGGTAGCTACCCGCTTTATCACAACGGAAGAATGTGATGCAGACATCCGCTATAAAGAAGCTCATTTAAAAGCAAAAGAATCTGATATTGCCATTGTAAAAAGTCCGGTAGGAATGCCAGGTCGTGCCATTATGAACAAATTCATGACCCGTGTCATGAACGGCGAACAGATTCCACACAGTCCCTGTCATGGATGTCTCGTAAAATGCAGCCCAAAAGAAATACCCTACTGTATTACTGACGGACTGATTAATGCAGTAAAAGGAAATGTAGATGAGGGACTTCTTTTCTGTGGTGCAAAAGCATGGAAAGCAGAGCATTTGCAGACAGTACAGGAAGTGATTAATGACCTGTTTTAATCAATCAAGCAGCGAAGCGGATTGTGAATATCCGTTTGACTATAGAAATGCATGATTTAAGGGGTGAACGTTTTGTAATGTTCACCCCTTATTATGGATTTGTACAGTATTTAATTCTGAATTTCTGCCAGTGCCTTTTTAAACTGAAATGTAAATAAAACAGAGGTAAAGATCACAGCAGTAATATCTGCAATGGGTTCTGCCATATATACGCCTGTTGTTGGATCAGATATCATATGAGGCATAATATAGATCAGCGGGATCAGCAGTACAAACTTACGGACAACAGCAACAATAATAGAGTTTACTGCCTTTCCAAGGGAGGTAAAGGTCATCTGGCAGGCAATCTGGATACCGAAGAGGAACAGACCACCCAGATAAATCTTCAGCATTGGTGCAGTAAATCCAATAAGATCTGTATCAGCAGTAAAAATGCTTACAAATACTCTGGGAACAAACTGTACAGCAGCCCAAAGAAGTACAGAATATGACAGACAGGTGATCAGAAGTAAACGGAAAGTTTTCTTTACTCTGTCTGCATTTTGGGCACCGTAATTATAACTGGAAATTGGCTGTGCTCCCTGCGCAATTCCCTGAAGAGGAAGCATGGCAAACTGCATAACACTGGTCAGGATGGTCATGGCTCCCACCGCAATATCACCGCCGTACCGAAGCAGGGATGAATTGAAGCAGACAGTTACAATACTTTCGCTTGACTGCATGATAAAAGCAGCAAGTCCCAGTGCGATACAGGGAAGAACAACCTTTGCCTCCAGATGGAGATGCTTTTTCCTGAGGTGAAGCTGTGTCTTTTTGCCGCAGAGGAATAAAACTACCCAGAGTGTGGAAATTGCCTGTGAGATAACAGTTGCCAGTGCAGCACCGCGTACCCCCATATGAAAAACAAAGATAAATACAGGGTCTAAAACAATATTGCAGACAGCGCCGATCAGGACGGAAACCATGGAAAATGTGGTAAATCCCTGTGCAGTGATGAATGCATTCATACCAAGGGTTAATTGTACGAACAAGGTACCGAAAGCGTAAATATGCATATAATCTGTTGCATAACTGATGGTGTTTTCACTGGCGCCAAAAGCCAGTAATAAATCTCTGCCCCAGATCAGTAAAATGGCAGTGAGGATAACAGAGATAATAATCTGAAGAATAAAACAGTTGCCTAATATATTCTCAGCAGATTTATTATCCTGTTTTCCCATGTAAATAGAAGCCCTTGGTGCGCCGCCGGAACTGACCAGTGCCGCAAATGCGGAGACGATCATGATGATGGGCATACAGACTCCCACACCGGTAAGTGCCAGGCTGCCTTCCCCCGGGATGTGGCCGATGTAAATACGGTCTACAATGTTATAAAGCATGTTGATGAGCTGGGCGATCACTGTTGGAATGGATAGCTTTAAAAGAAGCTTTCCAACAGGTTCTGTGCCCAGAAAATTTTTGTTATCCTGCATGGATGATAACCTCCTTCTTAAAAATATTTTTGAATGAATAATATTTTATGATACGATATAAAGAAAGGAAAGTCAACTCAGGATAGAGAATTTTGGCTACGTTACTGTGAACGGAGTGAACAGTAACGAACGGAGTGAACAGTAATAGTTCCGGGACATCTGGCAGATACAGATACCCGGAACTTTTTGGATTAAGATGCGTTATTTTAGAGGATTACTATAAATCAGGCAGCGAAGCGTATAGTTTTATCTGCCTGATATGTCAGAAAATGTCCGGATGAGATCAGATTGTAATTACATACGCCCTGTTTCCTCTATAATAGGGACGTCCGTCTACACCGCTGAGGTCATAACTCATACGGTAATATCTTTCGATATGTCCTGTGCCTTTTGCCCAGTTCGGATCGCAGACTTCTCCTTTGATCTCAGCCCATCCATGACCGCCTGATGAGATAACCTTGGCTTCAAATCCGACTGCGTTAGCCAGGTAAGCAAATGCAGATGCAAAAGCGAAACAGTCGCCATGCCCCCGGTAGAACATATCCTCCGCATAGCTGACATCCCAGTTTGAGTAATAGTAACGGAAATCGTAGTCATTGCCGGTGCCACCGTATCCGTAGCTGACTGCCTTCAGATAACATCTCCATAATTTCTCTGGTTTGGACATATTTCTTTTGGTCACACGACGCATGACCTGGTTAGCTGTGACCATAAGGTTCAGTTTTCTTTTTTCTTCACTGTTATAGCGTGCTTCTCCACTTTTGGTAAGATAAATACCATTTACACGCCGGGAAGTTACCATGGAGGCATAACAGCCGTTGCGGATCTGGAAGAAATAATAATCTCCCTTGATCTTCTGCCAGCCGTTCTGCTGGATTCCCTTTTCATTAAAATAATATTTCTTTCCGCGGATCGTGACAAGTCCCTTTACAGTATGTCCGTTTTCATCATAGTAATAAATGTTTCCGCTGGGTTTGTGGTCAAATTTGTTACGTTTTTTTGATGCTGCGGATACTGAAGCTGAAAATAAAAAAGAGCAACAGATAGCAATAAGAATTGCTGAGATAGAAAATACTTTTAATTTTTTCATAGAGCACCTCCGTTCTTTATGAGCAGATACTTATTTCTGATAAATAATGTACAATGAAGAAATTATCCGCTCTAATCATAAGATATATTTTATTATATAAGACAATTTAACTGTGCGCAATATTAAATTAAGGAGAAAAAGCGTTACTGTTCACACGCCACTATCCCGCGAGGTGTTTTGGCATGAATATGCCAAAATCCCGAGACATACAA
>ERZ857951.3788-NODE-3788-length-10810-cov-6.830126_pt1 | contig 10810 bp, 11 predicted proteins | sample MGYA00519759_ERZ857951 | MGnify/ENA primary metagenome ERZ857951 (study PRJEB31778, sample SAMEA3449377) | human gut metagenome | biome: human gut; feature: human-associated habitat; material: faeces | place: United Kingdom | collected 2010/2012 ... | reverse complement strand
GACCAGTATCTTCGACGGTATCCAGCGTCCGCTGACCAAGATTCGCGAAATCGCAGGCAGCAACATCACTCGCGGTGTCGAGGTAACCTCGCTGGACCACGAGAAAAAATGGGACTTCAACGCCACTGCTAAGGTTGGCGACCAGGTTGTCATGGGCGACATCCTGGGCACCGTGCAGGAAACCGCCGTTGTCCTGCACAAAATCATGGTCCCAAAGGGCGCCGAGGGCGAAATCGTTGAGATTACCTCCGGCAGCTTCAACATCACCGAGACCATTGCCAAAATCAAGGACAAGGACGGCGTGGTCCACGATGTATGTATGCTTCAGAAGTGGCCGGTCCGCGTACAGCGTCCGTACACCCAGAAGCTTTCCCCTGACTTCCCAATGATTACCGGTCAGCGTGTCATCGACACCCTGTTCCCAATCGCCAAAGGCGGTACTGCTGCGGTACCGGGTCCGTTCGGCTCCGGTAAGACCGTTGTACAGCACCAGCTGGCAAAATGGTCGGACGTTGACATCGTTGTCTACATCGGCTGCGGCGAACGCGGAAACGAAATGACCGACGTACTCAACGAGTTCCCGGAACTGAAGGACCCAAAATCCGGCGAATCGCTGATGTACCGCACCGTTCTGATTGCAAACACCTCGGATATGCCGGTAGCTGCGCGTGAAGCTTCCATCTACACCGGCATCACCATCGCTGAATACTACCGCGATATGGGCTACTCGGTCGCTATCATGGCAGACTCCACCTCCCGTTGGGCAGAGGCTCTGCGTGAGATGTCCGGTCGTCTGGAGGAAATGCCGGGTGAAGAGGGTTACCCTGCTTACCTGACCTCCCGTCTGGCACATGAGCGCGCCGGTCGTGTCATCTGCGCAGGCTCTGACGGACGTGAAGGCTCTCTGACCGCCATCGGCGCTGTATCCCCTGCGGGCGGCGACAACTCCGACCCGGTCGTACAGGCTACCCAGCGTATCGTAAAGGTATTCTGGGGTCTGGACTCCTCGCTGGCATACAAACGTCACTTCCCAGCCATCAACTGGCTGACCTCCTACTCGCTGTACATGGACCAGATTGGCGAGTGGATGGATAAAAATATCGCAGAGGAGTGGTCCTCCCTGCACCACGACGCCATGCTGCTGCTCCAGCAGGAAGCAGAGCTGGAAGAAATCGTCAAGCTGGTCGGCTACGACTCGCTGTCTGCTCCAGACCGCCTGACCCTGGAGTCCGCACGTTCGGTTCGTGAGGACTACCTCCAGCAAAACGCATTCGATGATACGGATACCTACACCTCCAACAAGAAGCAGTACATGATGCTCAAGATGATCATGGCATTCTCCAAGGAGTGCCGCAGCGCACTGAGCAACGGCGTCAAGGTCGAAAAGCTGTTTGCCCTGCCGGTATCCGAAAAGATTGCCCGTGCCAAATATGTTCCTGAAGACCAGTTTGAAGCTTATTTCAAGGACACTCTGGCAGAAATCGAAACATCCGTTGCTAACGTAGTGTCTGAGGAGGTATCTGCATAATGTTAAAAGAATACCGCACCATAAGGGAAGTCGCAGGTCCTCTGATGGTCGTTTCCGGCGTAGAAGGAGTTACCTATGACGAGCTGGGTGAAACCGAGCTGCCCAGCGGCGAGACCCGCCGCTGCAAGGTGCTCGAGGTAGACGGCGACAACGCTGTTGTCCAGCTGTTTGAAAGCTCGGCAGGCATCAACCTGCGCGACAGCAAGGTTCGTTTCTTAGGACACGGTCTTCAGCTGGCTGTATCCGAAGATATGCTCGGTCGTGTCTTCTCCGGCATGGGTCGTCCAATCGACGGCGGTCCCGAGATTATCCCGGACGAGCGCGTCGACGTCAACGGCGTTCCAATGAACCCGGCTGCCCGCGTATATCCAAACGAATTTATCCAGACCGGCATCTCTGCCATCGACGGACTGAACACACTGGTTCGTGGTCAGAAGCTGCCTATCTTCTCCGGTTCCGGTCTGCCGCACGCAAAGCTGGCTGCACAGATTGCACGTCAGGCAAAGGTACTCAACGCCAACGATAAATTCGCCGTTGTCTTTGCTGCAATCGGTATCACCTTTGAGGAAGCGGACTTCTTCATCAAGGACTTCACCAAGACCGGTGCGATCGACCGTGCCGTTATGTTCATGAACCTGGCAAACGACCCGGCAATCGAACGTATCTCCACTCCAAAGATGGCGCTGACCGCTGCGGAGTACCTTGCATTCGAAAAAGATATGCACGTTCTGGTCATCATGACCGACATCACCAACTATGCGGAGGCTCTGCGTGAGGTTTCCGCTGCCCGTAAAGAGGTTCCGGGACGCCGTGGTTACCCAGGCTACCTGTACACCGACCTTGCTACCATGTACGAGCGCGCCGGCAGAAAGATGGGTTCCAACGGTTCCATCACCATGATTCCAATTCTGTCGATGCCGGAGGACGACAAGACCCATCCAATCCCTGACTTGACCGGCTACATCACCGAGGGTCAGATCATCCTGTCCCGTGAGCTGTACCGCAAGAATATCGCACCTCCGATCGACGTACTGCCTTCGCTGTCCCGTCTGAAGGATAAAGGTATCGGCGTCGGCAAGACCCGTGAGGACCACTCCGGCACCCTCAACCAGCTGTTTGCCGCTTACTCCCGTGGTAAGGACGCAAAAGAGCTGATGAGCATTCTGGGTGAAGCTGCCCTCTCTGAAACCGACCTGCTGTACGCCAAATTCGCGGACGAGTTTGAGAAACAGTACGTTTCTCAGGGCTACTACACCAACCGCTCCATCGAGGAGACCCTCGACCTGGGTTGGCAGCTGCTCTCCATCCTGCCGGTAACCGAGCTCAAACGTATCAAGACTGAGATGATTGATAAGTACCTCCCGAAAAAAGACAGCTGAGGAGGGGTTAGATTATGGCATTGATTAACGTCAACCCGACCCGTATGGAGATGACCCGACTGAAAAAACGTCTTGCCACCTCCATCCGCGGGCACAAGCTGCTCAAAGACAAGCGCGATGACCTGATGAAAAAATTTCTGGACCTGATTCGCAAGAACAAAGAGCTGCGCGAACAGGTCGAGCAGGAAATCAGCGACATCTATGGCGGATTTGTGGTTGCCAGCGCTGTGATGAGTCCACAGATGCTGGAGGAAGCGCTGATGCTGCCCAAGCAGAGCATCGACCTGGAGGTCGGCGAACGCAACGTAATGAGCGTCACCGTCCCTTCCTTTGAGTTCAACGCCTCTGAAAATTCGGACAGCGACATCTACTCCTACGGCTTTGTGGCAACCTCCGGCGAACTGGATGACTCGGTAGCTGCTGTCAAAAATGTGCTGCCGCACCTGTTGGAGCTGGCACAGATTGAAAAAAGCGCACAGATGATTGCAGAGGAAGTAAAAGCAGACTTATTTGAGATTGAGCCGAAGATTCCATATACAAAGGCAGATCTTGACTGGATGAATAAAAAATCCCGAAGCAGTGTGGAAATGAGTGATAAGAAATACAGACCGGAGATTATGGAAAAAGAGATCGATATGAGTTCTTATGACGAGATCCTTCTGGGATTCCCTAAAATGGAGTACAGTTTATAGTAGTGTATAGCGTGTACCAAGTTATAATTATGGGGTTGAAAATAACAGTATACACAGATAATGTGGAAAAATGTGTATGACGTTTATATAGAAAATAACATTGAAAAAGAAATTCAAGAATGGGTAAATTCATTAAATTTAAAATAGAATAATAATTACATGAGTGACAGAAGATAAGAATCTGAATTCCCTGTCACTTTTATATTATTTGATAAGAAAAAAGAACTGGTTTATATCCGATAAGAATATAGACTGGTTCTTATTTTTAATATGCTATTATATACACAGGGAGTCGGGGAATGTCGAACTATAGCAAGCCGGAAAAGAAAGCATTGATATCGGTATGAAAGAGTTTTGCAAGTGCAACTAATTCAGATGCCTTAATGTTCATGCGATTTGTTTCCAGTTTGGCATAGGTACTTTTGGTGATGGAGATACCCATAAGATTTAATTTTGCAACTACTTGGTCTTGAGTCATATTGTTTTTATATCGAATTGCTTGGATATTTTTACCAATATCCATATCTGGTCTAATCTTTTGCATAATGATGAACTCCCCTTATAAAATAAAAAGTTTCGTAATACAGAAACATATATATTGATTCTAAAGAATTTAAATTTTATAATGTTTCGTAATAAGGAATTATTTTTAACAGGAAGAGGTAAAAGTATAATGGATGTGGAGATGGAAAAGAGAAAATTTTTAAATCTATGTGGCAAAAGAGATCGAGCATTATTGTCAGGTGAAAAAAGAATGACATTGGGGGATATGGAACGATTGACATATCTGACAGAATTTTTTGAACTGGAGAACTATGGAATCGCCTTATGGAAAGAATTTGGTGATGATGTAAAAGAGCCATTTGAAGCGATGATGAAAATGTTAGATGAGCCGGAGTGCATAGAAGATCGATGGCTTGATGACGAAGCAAAAGGGGAAAAGTGGTTGTTAGAATTTCAGGAACTGGCATTAACGGAAGAATACAGGGAATGGATTCGAAATTATATCGATAAAAAATATGAAGAAAGAGGATTACCATATCCGACAGGAGCAGACTTCGATTAAGAGGTCTGCTTTTTTCTGGTCTTTTGGGAGGTGATAAGAGGTGGAAGTAAGTATTTATGAACTCTTGGCGGCAGCAAGAGAATCGGCTAAATCTGATTATATAAAAGGGGACAGCATTTTGTGTGAGAAGAGATTTCATCCAGATACCCATTACATGGTAGAAATAGAACTGCTGAAAAATGATAACAAGCTGGGAAAAAAGGGCAATTATATACGGAAGTTTTTGACAGAACCGGAGTATCTTCCCATTTTACAAAAGCAGGAAAAACATCTCATAAAAATAAAAAGACAGGCAATTGTTCAAAAAGGAAACTTGCGATATATCCCTCCCCCGGACAGGCTGGACCGCCGCCGGGAGAGGGATCTTTTATAACCGGCTGGGAAGGAACAGTAGTGTTCCTCTGGCGATAGTGGTATAAAAAAGCCAGATTTTCCGCAGGTTTTGGGACGCTGGAACATAGAAAAGTGTTCACGAATGGCACTTTTGCAACGATCCGTTGCAGCAGTGACAACATTTTTGACCTTACGTTAAACAGAAAAAATGAAAGGATGTGATTGCGATAATCATAGGAATTGATCATGGCTATTATGCCATTAAAACAAGACAAGTGTCTTTCCCAAGTGGAATTATTGGGTATGATTACGAGCCGTATACCATGCAGAATGTTCTGCAATATCAAGGAAAGTATTATGTCTGCGGTACGGGAAGACAGACGCTGGTAAAAAATAAAACGTCCAATGATAATTATTATCTGCTGACGTTGGCAGCCATTGCAGAAGAAATCAAGCATCGGAAAGCGGAACGAAAGACAGAGGTAATTCTGGCTGTTGGACTTCCGCTTTCAAGTTTTGGAAGAGAGAAACAGGGATTCAGGGAGTATCTGTTGCGGAAAGAGCAGCCAGTGCGATTTTTATATGAAAGTGAGTTATATGAGATAACAATAAAAGATGTGAAACTGTTCCCACAGGGATACTCTGCGCTTGCTCTGCATCCAGAGTATCTGAAGAATGAACCGTCTGTTCTGCTTGTTGATATTGGTGGCTGGACCGTTGACCTTATGAGGCTGGACAATGCTGTTCCGAATGCAGCAACGTGCAGAAGTCTGGAACTTGGAGTAATCCGATGTATTGATGAGACAGCAGAACAAGTGCGTAGAAATACCGGACTGTCTGTGACAGAAACTCAAATTGAGCGTGTGCTTCGGAGGGAATCTTGCAGTATGGCAGAGGAGGCCAGACGGATCATACAGGAAAACGGACGGAAATATATAGAAAGAATACTGTCTGCGGTGACAGAATCCGGGTTTGATCTCCGGGCAGTACCCACCGTATTTATGGGGGGAGGCTCCGCAATTTTAAAACGCCACGTGACCGCACAGGACGCGATTTGCCGCCCCGTTTTTATAGAGGACGTCCATGCCAACGCAACAGGGTATGAACGGATTGTAGAGCAGATGTGGACGAGATGACACGCCCGGTATATTCGTTCCGCCCGAACCTGAAAAATCCAGAACACCAGAGGGCATGGGAGAAATTTCAAAGTGTTCCAGAAGGGCAGAAAAGCCAGTATCTGGTTCAGGCAATTCTGGAAAAAGAGGATCGGAAATGGATGGAAGAAGTCATTCAAAAGACGATAAAAGAAAGTGTTCGGGAATTAGGAATATGTGGCACTACGGAACAATTGAAAACGAAACCATCATCGGAAGAAATACCAGATCAGATGATGGATTTTCTATCTCAAATGGAAAATTTGTAAAGGGGGTGAGGCCTATGATTGCACGATACATACATTGTTGGATCTGCTAGGGGTAAGGCATAAAATGCATCGTTATCTTTGGTGGGTATTGTGAATAGCTTTCCATGCGGCTTTGGAGTATGTTGTGTGTAGCAAAAGTGAAAGGAGAAAGGTTATGGCAGAGATGAAAAATATCTGCGGAAAGATCCCGATGGACTTACATGAGAAAGTAAGAGAAGAGATTGAACTCACAGAAAGCAGCACACAAAAATTTTTACAACAGGTCATTGAAGAACATTTCAACAGACTGGAAGGAAAAGGAGAAATAAGCATGGGAGCAGTAAGAACAGTAGCAGTACAGGTATCAGAGGAATTATTCCAGAGATTAAAAGTAGTCATCGGAAAGAAACACATGAAACAGAAAGACTTCTTAATTCAGATTATAGAAGAAGCACTGGAAAAGGCAGAGGCCGAATGGCAAAGCAAAGATCAGCCTGAAGAATCCGAACAGACAATTGGAGAATTGGGAACAGAAGAAACTCAACCGGAAGAAAGAACTGAGCCGGAAAGGGAAAGTGAACCAGAAGAGGAAGCCGAACCGGATGGAGAAAGTGAACCGAAAGAGGAAAACAAACCAGAAGGGGAAAGTGAACCGGAAGAGGAAACTGAACCAGAAGGAGAGACTGATCCGGAAGAATCCAAAGCAGAAGAACCAACAGAATGGTAACCAATTGATACAGAATAACGAAGGGCGGTATGAGAGATCATGCCGCCTGTTTTTATCAGCAAAAAGGAGGTTGATAGCCGCAACCATTCAATTTTTTGATCTCTTTAGCGGAATCGGGGGATTTCGTGAAGGCTTAAGACGGGCAGGAAACTTTGTCTGTGTCGGACATTGCGAGGTGGATACTTATGCGGATAAGAACTACCGATTGCTGTTTGATACGGAAGGGGAGTGGTATTGTAATGACGCAAGAACAATCGAACCAGAACGAATGCCAGATTTTGATTTACTCTGTGCAGGATTTCCTTGCCAGGCATTCTCTATCGCCGGAAAGCGAGAAGGATTTGCAGATGCAAGAGGAACTCTCTTTTTTGAAATTGCCCGGATTCTTGAAGCTAAAAGACCCTCGTATTTTATCCTTGAAAATGTTCCCGGTTTGTTATCGCATGACAAAGGCCGGACGTTTTGCACCATCCTCAGTACGCTTTCTGAACTGGGGTACCATGTCGAATGGAAAGTGCTTAACAGCAAGGATTTCGGAGTCCCCCAAGCAAGAAAACGGGTGTATATTGTCGGATATCTTGATTTCCGATGTGCCGGAAAAGTATTACCTGAACCAGAAACAAATGGAGCAGCTCTTGTTCAAGTCCGGGCAGGAAGTCAGGGGAAAAGAGTCTACAGTCCCAAAGGACTAAGCTGTACCCTGACATCACAGGCAGGTGGAATGGGCGGCAAGACAGGATTATATGATGTAGGTGTTCCAATCAAAGAGAATACAAAGCTCGGCTACAAACTTGCAAGAGAAGGGGACAGCATCGATCTGGGTTATGCGAATCTCAACAGCAGGAGAGGAAGAGTCGGACACCAGATCGCACATACCCTGACAACAGGTGTTCAACAGGGAACGCTGCACTTTGTCGATCTTTCACCTCCGCCGGTGGTAACGGAAGAATGCAGAAGCCTGAATACCAGACAATGCGGTGTCCACAAATACAAAGGAGAATGTTCTGGTGTATTAGCAGAGGATGGAGCAAGAGCAGTCTTAACACCAGCAAAAGAGAATGTTCGTCAGAACGGCAGACGTATGAAAGAACCCGAAGAACCGATGTTTACAATTACTGCAACCGATCGTCATGGCATCTTGTATCACGGCAGAATAAGAAGGTTAGTTCCGAGGGAATGTCTGCGACTGCAGGGTTATTACGACTGGCAGATTGATAAGATCATAGACAGCACTTCTGACGCACAGCTTTATAAACAGGCTGGAAACGGAGTAACTGTCAATGTTATCGAGGCAATTGGCAGATTGTTACAAAAGGCAGACTCCGAACTTAACACACAGAAAGTGTCTGAGAAAGGAATCCATTAGGCATGATCGGAATAAAAGACCAATACTTTGGCACAGAAATCGAAATGACAGGGATTACCAGACAACGTGCTGCAGAAGTTGTTGCTGAAATGTTTGGAACAGAAGCATATTATGACGGCACTACTTATGGAGTCTGGTCAGTGATAGATCTGGAAGGAAAAAAGTGGAAATTTATGTCTGATGGGAGCATTTATACACAACGGAAAGTATACGGTCGAATTGTAGACGCAGGTGGAGAATATTCAACAGAAATGGTATCACCGAAATTATCCTATGATGAAATGGGAAAGTTACAGGAAGTAGTACGATGTCTGCGACAGCATGGAGGTTTTGTAAATGAGTCCTGTGGTCAGCATGTTCATGTAGATGCATCGAATCATACACCGCAGAGTCTGAAAAATGCACTGACAATTATGTATGCAAAGGAAGATATCCTGTTCAAAGCACTGAAAGTGCAGGAGAGAAGAGCAAATAGTTATTGTCAGAGGGTGCGACCGGAGGTATTGGAGAAAATCCGAAAAATACCAAATAAATCAATCACAATGGACCGAGTAAGAAATGTCTGGTATGGAGGCAGGGATGGAAGTCATACCCATTATGATCATACCCGTTATTATGCTCTGAATCTTCATGCTGTGTTTTCCAAGGGAACTTTGGAATGGCGTTGTTTTGAAAGCACACTACATGCAGGAAAGGTGAGAGCAAATATTACACTGGCATTAGCCATTTCCGCACAGGCAATCAATCAGAGATCGACACAGATGAAAAAGACACTGATATCAGAAAACCCGGCATTTACATTTCGTACATTTTTATTGAGACTTGGGTTAATTGGAGACGAATATAAAAATGTTCGAAAACATCTGCTGGCAAATCTGGATGGTGATCTTGCGTGGAGATATGATAAAAGCACGTATGAGTGTCTGAAGAAAAATCAAAGGACAGAAGGAGTCAGATAGAGGTGAGAAAAAATGAAAGATAGATATTACTTCGCTTATGGCAGCAACATGAATCTGGAGCAGATGAAGTACAGGTGTCCGGCTGCGGAAGTTGTGGAAAACGTCCGGCTTGAAAATTATCGGCTGGCATTTCGGGGAAGGGCTCCGGGCAATGGGGTAGCAACGGTTCTGCCGGAAAAAGGAAGCTATGTCGAAGGAGTCTTATGGAAAATCACAGAAGCGTGTGAGAAGAGTCTGGATTTTTATGAAGGATTCCCAAGTTTTTATGGGAAAGAATCGATTCGGGTAAAAAATCAGGATGGTGTGGAGAAAGAAGTGTTTGTATATATGATGAACGCTCCGCACAAAGATGTTCCGGCAAAGCCATCGAAATTTTATCTGGATGGAATTCTGGAAGGATGTAAGGATAACCAGATTCCAACGGAGTCTGTCATGGAAGCGGTAAAACGTACCAGACAGGAAGTAAAAAAAGAAAAAAATCGATATGCAAGATAAAACGTACCGCAGAGGAAACATCTTCTGCGGTATTTTACTGAAAAAATCTATTTATAATAGGAAGGAAAAGCACATGAAGGTTAGAAAATTAAAGACCAGAATTGCTGCTTTTGGACTGGCTGTCCTGATGGGCATCAGTACCTTGAGCAGTGCGAATGCGTTTGCGGCCGAACAGACAGGCTCGGAACAGCAGACGGAAGTACAGGCATCTGAACAGGCGGTAACAAGCCAGAAAGATACATCAGTTACAGCAGATGATATCACAAAAGCAGTTTCAGATGATACATTTGCAGTGGAAACCAGTATGGAAGGAATCCATTATGATGCAGAAAAAGAAGATGTTACGCTTGTAAGTATCAAAGATGAGAATGGTGGAGAGTATCATTCAGACAAAGCAGGAACATATATTGCCACTTATATGGTCGTTCCAAAAGATAAGAGTGACAGCTATACCATCACCCGTAAAGTGACTCTGACGGATACCGAAGGACAGGCACATTCCGAAGAAAATGGTGGAGAGAAACAGAAGTCAGATACAGAATCTGAAGATGATTCGGATTCGCCTGTGCAGAACTACACAGATGTAGAAATTGAAACATCCGAAGAAGATGCATCTGCACAGGCAATCAAAGAACTGAAAGAGGACATCGAAGAGGGAAATGTGATGGTATTGTCTGCGGCTGAAAGAGCTACAAGCAGCGGTTCCACAGTTACATTGACAAAGGGGAGAACTATTTATTATCCAAGTTATATTGGAAATTATCTTACTTGCCTGTTTACAGTCAATGGAAAAATTGCATACTGCCTTCAGTCCCAGAAAGCATCCCCACCGAGTGGAAGTTATGTAGCACAGGTACTGGACA
>ERZ857951.3780-NODE-3780-length-10829-cov-2.993317_pt1 | contig 10829 bp, 9 predicted proteins | sample MGYA00519759_ERZ857951 | MGnify/ENA primary metagenome ERZ857951 (study PRJEB31778, sample SAMEA3449377) | human gut metagenome | biome: human gut; feature: human-associated habitat; material: faeces | place: United Kingdom | collected 2010/2012 ... | reverse complement strand
CTGTATTCCAATAGGAAGTTTACGCATCAAGTCATACATATTCGGTTCTTTAGCTATTATACACATCAAAGGTAATCATTATTTCGAAATAATGATGAATGAACACTTTAAAAACGGGATATATCTGATATATATCATCTTTCTCCTTATATATTTGTTGCTTGCGTAACAAAAAGATTCCCCAAAATGCGGATAAGTGGAAAAATATTAATAATATTGTCATCTGATATTTTACATCTTTGTTATACTTTTGTTCTTAAAATGCGACACTATGATTGAATTTTCAGATGAGAAATTCTTATTGGATGAAATAAAAAAAGGAAATAATCAAGCTTTTGAATATCTTTTTAAGACCTACTATCCTCGTTTGCGTGGCTATGCTATTCGTTTTGTTGAAGATGAAGAAACGGCTCGTGATATTATTCAAGAGTGCTTCTTGCGTTTCTGGGAGAAGCGGGCATTGCTGTCGGCAGTATCGGTCACATCTTTGCTTTTTGCGATGGTGCGTAATGGATGCTTGAATTACTTGAAGCATCTTTCGATTGTTGAGAAACATCAGATTGAATATCTTGCATCTGTTGATGGAGAAGAGCGGCTCTACTATTCCGATTTCGCATTAGATGCCGAACATAAACTGCTGTATGACGAGCTGCAGGAACAGATCAACATTGTCATTGGGCAATTGCCTGAACGCTCCCGCGAGATATTCCTGATGAGCCGTTTCAAAGGACTGAAGAATCGTGAAATAGCAGACAAACTTCAAATATCGACCACGGCAGTTGAAAAACACATTGCCAAAGCATTGCAGTGCTTCTCTAAACACTTCAAAGACAAGTATCCGGTAGATATTTATATTATAATTATTGCCTGGGTTATTATGAATAATAAATAAAATGGAAAAGATAAACCATTGAAAATTAGGGCGAAAAAGCAGGAACCGAAAAATTCCTGCTTTTTTATTTCTATCGGTGGTTGGGTAAAAGAAATAATAGTTGTTACATCTTATAGAAAGTGAGATTATGGAAGAAAAGAAAAACATTCGTGAGTTAGCTATTCAGTATTTCGAAGGAAGAATCCTGCGCCAAGACGAGAAACTACTGTTTGCGTATGTCGGGCAAAGCGAAGAAAATCGTGCGACATTCAGACAATGGGAAAAGGAGTGGATTGCATCAGGCATTTCAGATTCCGGAACAATCGGAGAATGGGAAATTTTGCAGCGCAAGATTCGCACTCAAGAAGCTATTATCCCGATGCTTACTGTTTCAAAATTCCGGTCATCCGTATGGCGGCAAGTTGCTGCGGTTGCGGCTATCGTGATTCTGACCATAGGAGGCACCATAGGTATTTGGCAGATTTCTTCCTCATTAAAGCCGGAGACGTATTTTGTATGTGAAACTCCTTATGGAGAGAAGAGCAAAGTCGTTCTTTCTGATGGGACAGTCGTTTGGCTTAATGCAGGTTCTACACTGAAGTATTCGAACAAGTTTAATACGGCCAATCGTAAAGTCGAATTGAATGGTGAGGGATATTTTGAAGTCACAAAGAAGGAGGGAGCTACTTTCATCGTACAGACACATGGATATGACGTAGTCGTAAAAGGAACGAAGTTCGATGTATCCGCATATGCGGACGATCCGTTTATTTCCACCACTCTGCTCGAAGGTTCGGTCGAGTTGAATTATAAGGGGACTCCGGTTATGATGTCTCCTGGTGAATCAATAAGATTGAATGTAGAAACCGGAAAATTTGTCCGTACCCAAGTAAATGCCTCACAATCAAAAGCGTGGGCGGAGAATCGTATAGAATTTGATCATATTACATTAAAAGAACTAGTCGCAAAACTATCCCGGCAATATGATGTGAATATTCGATTGGAATCGGAGTCGATAGGCGATAAGACTTTCCGTATTTCTCTGCGAAACAGAGAAACGATAGGAGAGGTGATGACTGCTTTGCAGGAGATCATCCCGATAACCATCGAACGTATAGACAAGGATATATATATCAGAGAATAATTTCTATTTAGTAACAACTATTATTAAATTAAATCAGGAAGAACTATGAACAACCGAAAGAACTTATTACGGTTACTTCTTTTCGTTTCATTGAGCTTTGTTGCAGTAATTTTAAATGGTCAAACAGTGAGTAAGACATTTAAAAATGAAGCTTTGAAAACGGTATTGAAAGAAGTGGAAAAACAAACTGGATTATCTGTTATTTATAAAACAGACGAGGTAAATGAGAACAAGATGATTACGGCAACATTTAAAAATGCTTCGATAAATGATGTCTTGGATAAAATTCTTGATGAAGGCTTGATTTATAAATTGCAGAATAAAATGATTGTAATTTCTAAAAGTAACCAACAAAAGCAATCAAAAAGTGGAGAGAAAAAGAAAATTTCCGGAACGGTTGTAGACGAAAATGGTACTCCTATTATTGGAGCCAGTGTCCAAATTAAAGGTGAAGCGCAAGGAACAATTACCGACTTTGATGGTAAATTTGTTTTGTCAGATGTGCCGGAAAAATCGCTATTAACTATTTCTTATATCGGATATTTGACAATAGACATTGCTGTTACTGATGAGAAACTTTCAAAGATAACCATGATAGAAGATAGTAAGTTGATTGACGAAGTTGTAGTAGTAGGTTATGGAAGCATGAGAAAGCAGGATGTCACTACTTCCATTGCAAGAGTAGGGGGGAAAGACTTGAAAGACATGCCTGTTACAGGATTTGACCAGGCTATTGTTGGTAAAATGGCTGGTGTTCAAGTAACTCAGACTTCTGGAAAACCTAACAGTGGTGCTACTATTCGCGTGAGAGGTACAGGACTATTACAGCAGGGGCAGAGCCGCTATATGTGGTGGATGGAGTACCATTGGAAAGAGCTTCAAGTGCTTTGGAAACTGTTGATATGAATGATGTGGAATCGATTGAAATATTAAAGGATGCTTCTTCGGCAGCAATTTATGGCTCACGTGGAGCAAATGGTGTTGTAATGATTACTACCAAAAAAGGGGCGAGTGGAAAAGCGAAAGTTAGTTATAATGGTTCTGTTGGTTTTCAAACGCTTTCAAAAAAGATAGATATGTTAGACGCTTATGAATTTGCAGCATTTGCACGTGACGGGCATAATGGTTCGTATTTAACCTCTTATCCTGACGCTAGTCCTGATGACCCTAATGAAGTACGAAAAAAATCTTACGACAAGATTCCACCTGAGTTATTTCCATATTTAGAAGGACAGAAAGGGCTAACAAATACAGATTGGCAAGATGCATTATATCGTACGGCTCCTATTACAAAGCATTCCATTTCTATAAGTGGTGGTGGAGAAAAGACAAAATTCTTTATTTCTGGAAGCTATTTAAATCAATCGGGTATCATTGTGAATTCGGGTTATGAAAGGTTTGGTGCTCGTCTCAATTTCACTTATAAAAGTGATAAAGTGGAATTAGGTGTTAATTTTTCACCGTCTTATTCGATAGAGGACAGAGTGGATCGTGATAATAATAAAGGAGTGGTAATTAATGCATTAATGATGCCACCTGTATGGCCGGTATATAATGAGGACGGTTCATATAATTATATGGGAACCGGATTTTGGAATATAGGTACTGACTATCAGCATAATGCTGTTTTAAATCCTGTCGCAATGGCTAATCTGACAAAAGATCAGGTGACTCATGCTAATTTATTAGGTAACTTCTATTTTCAGTGGGAGATAATTAAAGGTTTGAAGTATAAGTTTTCAGCTGCCACTAATTATAATTATTTTTATAATGAGTATTATCGTTCGTCCGAATTGCCGTTACAGGGAGAGAAGTATTTTCAATCACCATCAAACCCCGTAGCTAAATCCAGTGGAACGTACTATTTGAACTGGCTTATAGAAAATACTTTAAATTATCAAAAGAACTTCAATGGTCATAATTTAAATGCTATCATTGGATTTACAGCTCAAAAAGATATGATGAAGAAGCATTCTGTACAAGCTACGGATTTTGTGAATGATTTAGTGCAGAATGTAGCCGGAGGAATTGTTTCTACAGGTGGAGCAGATTCACAGGCATGGGCATTGGCTTCTTTCTTGGCACGGGCACAATATGATTATAAAGGAAAATATTTATTGAGTGCTGCTATACGTTCAGATGGTTCGTCTCGTTTCGGGAAGAATAATCGTTGGGGATATTTTCCGTCAGTCTCTGTTGGATGGCGTATCATTTCTGAAGATTTCATGAGAAATCTTCCTTGGGTTAGTAATCTGAAATTACGTGCTAGTTATGGTATATCCGGTAACTTTAGTATTGGAAATTATGAACATATTGCTATGTTGAAATATAATCAATATGTATTGGGCACGGGTGAAGGTAGTTTAGTATCAGGTTTGCGTCCGTCGCAGATTTCAAATGATGATTTAGGATGGGAAAAAACTCGGATGTACAATGTTGGATTAGACATCGGTTTATTTGACGAACGATTGACATTTGAATTTGATATGTATCAAAGTAACACCTACGATCTATTGTTAGACGTACCTATCCCTCAGATTACGGGATTCTCAGATATGCGCAAGAATATTGGTGAAGTACGTAATCGTGGTGTTGAATTTACGATAGGTACCCATCACAATTGGAGTGGGTTCAGATGGGATGCAAGTTTTAATATTGCTGCCAATAGGAACAAAGTTCTTAAACTTGGCCCCGAAGATGCTCCGATCATCACATCTGCGGGCGTTAGCCATGCATATTTTAAAACAGAAGTAGGTCAGCCTATCGGCAATTACTTTTTGTTGGTTCAGGATGGAGTATTCAAAAATCAGGCAGAGCTAGATGCATATCCACACTTCTCAAATGCAAAAGTCGGTGATTTCAAATTTGTAGACGTTGATGGAAATGGTGAAATGGATTTGGATGATGACCGCGCAATTGTTGGCAATTATATGCCGAAGTTTACATATGGATTTATGAGTTCATTTGCATATAAAGGGATAGATTTGTCATTCAACTTGCAAGGTATTCAGGGAAATAAAATTCTTAATCTACAAAGGCGTTATATAGCTAATATGGAGGGAAATGTAAACAGTATGGTCATTGCTTTAGACCGTTTTCAATCAGTGGAAAATCCGGGTAACGGACAGGTGAACAGAGCAAACCGTAAGTCAACCGGTAACAATTCACGCACATCTACATGGCATTTGGAAGATGGTTCTTATCTTAGAATGCAAAATATTACTTTAGGATATACATTGCCTAAGAATTTTGTACAAAAGTTCGGATTAACATCATTGAGACTTTATTTTTCCGGTCAGAATTTATTTACGATAACCAATTACTCCGGTTATAATCCGGAAGTAAGTAACTATAATTCTAATGGTTCCTTGACTCCTGGTGTGGATTATGGATCATATCCGTTATCTAAGACTTATTCGTTTGGTTTGAATGTTAGCTTTTAATAAATACATGAAATTATGAAGAATAAATTATTGATAGTATGTGCATTTTTCTGTTTGAGTTCTTGTGAGGGCTTCTTAGATTTGTCGCCGGAATCTCAGCCTAATGCTAAAGAATTTTATGTAACTGAAAATGATTTTAATAGTGCGGTAATGGCGTGTTACCAGTCGCTTCGGAATTATCCGACAATCGTTCTTGATGTATTGGAGTATCGTTCGGATAATATGTTTATGCCAAGTTTTACGTCCGGTTCTCAAGATAAATATGAAATCAACCATTTTCAAGATAACAAGACAAATAGTTTGATTGCTGATATTTGGGAGAAATCGTACAGTGCAATAAGTTGTTGTAATGTGATGATAGATCACATTCAGAATGCAACAATTAATGCCGACAAGAAATTACAATTTGAGGCGGAAGCCCGTTTCATTCGTGCATTTCATTATTTTAATTTGGTGCGTCTCTTTGGTGGAGTGCCATTGGTTGTACATGAACTTTCCGATGGAGAGGCCTTGAAGATGCCTCGGGAGAGCGTAGGCAAAGTTTATGAGCAGATTGAATCCGATCTGATATTTGCTTTACAGTTACCCGATACTTATGATAAATCAGATTTAGGGCGGGTGACATCTAATGCGGCTGAAGCTCTTCTTGCAAAAACTTATCTGACAAATAAGAAATATAATGATGCAAAGACTCATTTAAATAATATCATAATCACAGAGAAATATGATTTGCTTACTGATATAAAGGATGTTTTTGATGTGAATAATGAGATGAATAAAGAGATCTTGTTTGCCATTAAATATAGTAAAACATTGATTGACGGTGGTCATGGAATGTGGTTAAGTCTATCGGATGTAACATTGGGCCATTTTAGTGACGTCCTGAAAGGAGCCTATAATAGTGATGATGCGCGTGCAGGATTGTTGGAGTACAAAAAGAGTGGTTCTGTTTATTTACCGATGAAATATTATGATATTCAGGATGTATCTACTAAAGATGTTGGAAATGATTTTATCGTTTTGCGATATGCAGATATTCTTTTGATGTATGCGGAGGTATTGAACGAAGAATCTTTTGATACGGATATTAACTCAAAGAACAGCGGTTTTTATTATCTGAATAAAGTACGTGATAGAGCAGGGCTACCAAATCTGACATCCTTGGAAGTACCTTCACAATCAGACTTTAAAAAAGCTGTTTTGAACGAAAGATATTTGGAATTTCCATTAGAAGGAAATCGTTGGTTCGATTTAATTAGAACAGGAACGGCAAAAGAGGTCATAAAGGCCGCTTATGATATAGATATTCCGGATTATAGATTGATTTTCCCGATTCCTAGTGCAGAAGTTGAGAAGGTGAATAATCCTAATATACTTCCACAAAATCCTCAATATTAGAAAACTCACTATGTTATATTGGAATATATAGATAAGATAGTTATTTATATATTCCGATATAATTGAAATGGCTGAAACATGATAAATAGAAAATTAGTTGTTTTTGTGAGCTTTTGTATTCTGAGCATTAGTTCATTTGCTCAGACCAGATTAGACAGTATTCGCAATAAACTGTTTGCTCCTGAAAACAAGAATGTATTAGTAGCTTCTCATAGAGGTGATTGGCGAAATGCTTGCGAGAATTCTATAGAGGCAATAGATAATGCAGTAAAAATGGGGGTAGACATTGTAGAAGTTGATTTGGCAAGAACGAAAGATGGACACTTGATATTAATGCATGATTCTAAGTTGGACCGGACAACGACCGGCAAAGGACTGGTTGCAGATCATACGCTGGCAGAAATTAAAGCACTTCAATTGCGAAATGGTTGTCATATAAAAACTATTTATAAAGTACCGACCTTAGAAGAGGCATTACTGTTTGCTAAAGGTAGAGTGATGCTTAATTTGGACAAAGCTTTTGATTATTTTGATCAGGTTTATACCCTATTGGAGAAGACAGGAACGACCGATATGGTAATAATGAAAAGCGATGCTCCGGCAGATTATGTGAAAAAGAACTATGGGAAATATCTAAAAAAGGTCGTCTTTATGCCAAAGATTAATTTGGACGATAAAAATGCAATGCAGCGTTTGGATGACTATTTACAAATAATAAATCCTGTGGCGGTAGAGTTCAAATTTGCATCTGATTTGAACAGATTACCCTATGATGTAAAAAATGCGATGAAAGGGCGAGCACGAATTTGGTATAATACTTTGTGGAATACCCATGCAGGCGGTCACGATGATGATTGCTCTTTAGTTGATCCGGATGAAGGTTATGGCTATTTGATAGATTCGCTCGGGGCTTCTATATTGCAAACAGACAGACCTGCATATTTAATAAATTATTTGAAAAAGAAAGAATTGAAAAAGAAATGGGAATGTATTGAAAATTGGGATTACCTTTCCGTAGAGAATGAATGGACAATGCAAACAAGTCCTAATTTTGATGTAGAAGAAGTATTCTTGAAAGGTAAGCATACTCCTGCTACAAATGAAGATGGGATAATTGTAACTCCCTATTTTGCAGCAGTCATTGATGGAGCTACGGCAAAATCGGAATTGGAGATTGATGGAAAAAAAACGGGGCGTATAGCGATGGAACTGGTCATTGAGGCGATACACGATTTCCCTAAAGATATTGATGCCAATGAAGCTCTGAAAAGGATAACAGAGAAAATACATTCTTTTTATGTTCAGCATCGTTTGTTGGAAGAGTTGGAGAAAACACCCGGTAGCCGTTTTACTGCCAATGGAGTGATTTATAGTTATGAAAAGAATGAAATATGGCAAATCGGGGACTGTCAGTGTCTTTTTGGTAATACTTACTCTTCAAATGAAAAGGAAATTGACGCTATAATGGCTAATGCGCGTGCGGTAGTAAATGAAATAGCTTTGTTAAATGGTGCTACACCGGATGATTTATTGAGCAATGATCCAGGGCGTAATTTTATTTATCGTTTTCTCCAGCAGCAAGCTATACTTCAAAACAATCCTGATAAAAATCAACCATATTCTTTTCCGGTTTTTGATGGTTTTCCCATTAATATGCATCAGGTACGTATTTTCTCCATAGGAAATCATACACAAATAGTCTTGTCGTCTGACGGCTATCCTTGTTTGTTTCCGACTTTGAGGGAATCAGAATGTTATTTGATGAATATCTTGGAGAATGATCCTCTTTGTATGCGCCAATATAAAAGTACTAAAGGTATTAAGAAGGGAAACTGCTCCTTTGACGATAGAGCTTATTTAAAAATCAGAATCAATAGATAAAAATACTGAAACAATATGAGAAAGTTATTCATTTTTAGTTTGTTGCTCATTGCTATTTCGGGGATAAATGCTCAGAATAGAAAGTTACGTGGTTCTTCTTCAAATTCCGTGCTACTTATTTATGTTCAATTACCTTATTCATGGCTATTCCGGAGTACTTTAAGATGCATATAGTTTGGATAATTTATTTGCTATTTCTAATATGCCGATATCCCTTTATCCATCGGCCTTTCAATGAGCTTTACTAGCACGGAATTTGATTAAGAACCAGTTACGTGCGAATTTGTTAGATAAAAATAATCATTCGGTGATGGTGGTTTCTCATCGTGGTGATTGGAGAAATGCACCGGAAAATTCTTTGCAAGCAATACAAAATTGTATTGATATGGGAGTTGATATGGTCGAAGTTGACTTGAAGAAAACGAAAGACGGACATCTCATTGTGATGCATGATCAAACAATTGATCGCACAACAACAGGAAAAGGGAAACCGGAAAATTACACTTTGGAAGAATTGCGGCGTTTTCGTCTAAAAAATGGAGCAGCTCACAAGACTACTCATCTTATTCCTACTTTAGAAGAAGTCATGTTATTATGTAAGGGCAAAATATTAGTCAATATTGATAAGGGGTATGATTATTTTAAAGAGGCTTATTGTATTCTGGAAAAAACGGGAACAGTTGACCAATGTGTTATCAAAGCTGGACTTCCCTATGAACAAGTAAAAGTGGAGAACGGGGAAGTATTGGATAAAGTGATTTTTATGCCAGTGATAAATTTAAATAAGGAAGATGCTGAAAAAATAATAGATAGTTATCAGAAACATTTGAAACCGATAGCTTATGAATTAGTCTTTGATAATGATGAAAAAGAGACTCTTCGATTGATTCAGAAAGTGCGTGATAGTGGCGCAAGGCTTTTTGTTAATTCTTTGTGGCCTAAACTCTGTGGCGGCCATGATGACGACCGTGCAGTAGAACTTCATCAGCCGGATGAAAGTTGGGGGTGGATAATTGCCCAGGGAGCCAAGCTAATTCAAACAGATCGTCCTGCTTTATTATTGGAGTATTTGCGTAACAAGAAACTTCACGATTAAACGCACTTCCTTCATGTTGAAACAACTAATCAATTTTTACAAGGTCTCTTCACCGAGACCTTGTAACGGAGAAACTTTGTCTTCATCCGATGCCCGCCGTTTGAAGTTTCTGAAATGGTCTACCTTCCTTTCTGCGACTTTTGGTTACGGTATGTATTATGTGTGCCGTCTTAGTCTGAATGTCGTAAAGAAACCTATTGTAGATGAAGGCATTTTTTCGGAAACAGAGTTAGGCATCATAGGTTCCGTATTGTTTTTCACCTATGCCATCGGGAAATTCACGAACGGTTTCCTTGCCGACCGTAGTAATATCAACCGTTTTATGACTACCGGTTTATTGGTAACCGCTTTGGTTAACCTCTGTCTCGGTTTTACTAATTCTTTTATCCTGTTCGCTATCCTTTGGGGGATTAGCGGCTGGTTTCAATCTATGGGAGCAGCCTCTTGTGTAGTAGGGCTTTCCCGTTGGTTCACGGACAAAGAGCGCGGTTCATACTATGGCTTTTGGTCTGCGAGCCATAATATCGGCGAAGCGTTGACTTTTCTGATAATAGCCTCAATTGTCAGTGTGTTGGGCTGGCGGTATGGTTTCTTCGGAGCCGGTATAGTGGGATTGATAGGAGCGTTGATCGTCTGGAAGTTCTTCCATGATACTCCCGAAAGCATGGGATTTCCTTCGGTGAATGTTCCCAAACAGAAAAAGGAAATGAGTGAGACAGAAACGGCTGATTTTAATAAAGCACAGCGTCAGGTATTGCTGATGCCTGCCATTTGGATACTGGCTCTTTCGAGTGCTTTTATGTATATCAGTCGTTATGCTATCAATAGTTGGGGCGTTTTTTATTTGGAAGCTCAAAAGGGTTACTCCACCTTGGATGCCAGTTTTATCATTTCTATTTGTCCGGTCTGTGGCATAATCGGTACTATGTTTTCAGGTGTTATTTCTGATAAGTTATTTGGTGGACGTCGCAATGTTCCTGCGTTAATTTTCGGGTT
>ERZ857951.3777-NODE-3777-length-10842-cov-5.287198_pt1 | contig 10842 bp, 11 predicted proteins | sample MGYA00519759_ERZ857951 | MGnify/ENA primary metagenome ERZ857951 (study PRJEB31778, sample SAMEA3449377) | human gut metagenome | biome: human gut; feature: human-associated habitat; material: faeces | place: United Kingdom | collected 2010/2012 ... | reverse complement strand
ATTTTCCGTGAAAATCCGCACCGCGAAATTATCGCAAGGCGAATTTACTTCGCCGTTAAGCGATACTTTCAAGCGCAAAATGCTCTAACAGCCCAAACCCAGCATGCCCAGCAGCAAGGCCATGATCTGATCCAGCGCCGAGGGCGGCAGGCTTCGGCCCCAGTCCGGAAAGAGCAGGGGGATTACGATCAGCCGTCCCGCCACTTCCCAGGCAAAGAGCAGGGTCAGAATCCAGCCCAGAAAGGATCGCCAGAGCCGCAGGCGGCTGGAAGGCGCGCCGCTCACTTCCGCTTCGTTGATCCGGCTCTGAGCTTCGTTCTGGCGGTCGCGGTCCGGCAGAACTCTGCCCACGCCGCCGATGACGCCGCCCAGCAGTTTTCCCAGAAGAGCCCACATCAGGCGGCCCCCCGTTCCAGTTCCGCCAGGTACTGCGCCAGGGCCCGCGCGCGGTTGCGCCAGCCGGGCAGAAAGGCCTTCATGGAAGGCCGCCGGGCCGCCAGGTCGCGGTAGAAGGTCTCGCGCAGGCGTAGGCTCAGCCGTGCCGCGTAAAAGTCCAGGTGAGCCCCGGCCAGGGCTTCGGCCAGCTCACGGGTGCGCGGGCCCATGATCCCGTCCTCGGCAATGGGGCTGTAGTGGTCAAGCTGGGCTTCGCCCGTGGTGTTCATGGCCTGCTGAAGCTGGCGCACGGCGCGCGCCGGCCCCATATTCACCGCGCCGTCGTAAAGGGCCACGGCCAGCGGCAGGGGCAGGGCCTTGCAGGACAGTTTGTCCCAGAAATGGGTTCTGAACAGCGCGGCGGCCTGGGCTTTGGTGCAGGCCCGGATGTCGTCGGCATCCACGTCGCCGTCCGTGTCCAGGTCCAGGCTGTGCCAGCCGCACCGGGTCGTGGCGCGTTCCCGGCAGCCGTCGCAGGAGCGGAACAGGCGGCGGCACTCTTCACGGGCCTGCCGGGCCAGATCCTGTACCCAGCGCAGGGAGACGCCGTGGTTGGTAATGCCGCCCGGATCGGACGGGTGATCGGACAGGCCACCCTCCCAGCGGGCGGTGAAGGCATGGGCCAGTTGAAAGGCGTCGGACATGGTGCGCTCCTTGGCGGAATTTGGGTTGCCGCCGTGAATTCCGGCGGCCGTGAGGAGAACATGCCAAAAAGTCCGGCGCGCGTAAGAGTGAAAGGTTTCAGTAAGGCCAAAGCCTTGCACGGCGAGGGTCAGCTGGTTTCAGGGGGGCCGACTTCCCCGGAAATCAAAAAAAAAGCCCGCGAAATCGCGGGCTTAAAATTTTTTTAAGGTTGGTTTTTCCTGAGATCGACAATGATTACATGCTGTTGTCCTCATTTTTCGCGTCGGCGCCGGTTCCGGCCAGGGCCGCGGAATCGCCCAAGCGGTAAAGCACACGGGCCTTGGCCGGGGCCGAGGCTTCCTTTTTGAGGATCTGCCAGATGCGCCGGTCGGACATGTCGTGGCGCTGGGCCAGGGCCGCCACGGCGGCCGTGCTGCTCAGGCCGTGGCCCGTATGGCGGCTGAAGCCCTCAATGATCTCCCGCTGGCGCAGCTTGCCCAGCAGGGCATTGCAGCGCGGCACATAGACCCGCGTCCCTCCGAAAGCGGCCATAAGCTTGCGCAGGCAACGCAGGCCCAGGCGGCGGCGCAGAGGACTGTCGCGCTTCGGCTCCTGCCGGGGCACGCGCAGGTCCTGGCCGCCGTAGGCATGCAGCACGCGCCAGAGCTGGCGCGTATCGCGCAGGGCGTCCCAGAGCTGGCGCACGTTGTTCGGCAGATGGAGCAGAATTTCCTCCCATTCCCGTTCCTCCTGGGAGAGGCGCAGGGCATGGCCCCAGGAATCGCGCCCCCGCGCCAGAGGTGGACGGCCCGGACGGGATGCGGCCTTACTGGCGTACATGGCAGGCCTCCGTCACGGCGGCGGGCCGGGGCGCGCTTGACGGCGGCAGCGGCGCGGCGGGGTCGGCGATTTCCCCGCATCCGTATTCTTTCAGCGTTCTTGCGAGCAGCCGCAAATGGTCGCTTGCCAGCCGCAGCACGGGCCGCTGGCCCGCGCGGGCCTCAGTCTGCAAAAGTTCCAGCACAGCGCTCAGGTTTTGGATTTCATCGCGTAGTTCGGACATGCTATGCTCCCTCATGAAAGTTTCCCGGTATGTGAAACTGTTTCCATATGGATTATAGATTTTTATGTTGTATTGCAAGAAAAATGTTCATACATAAAAGAAAAATTTTATTTTTTAAAATAATTCCATCTGATACGTGTGAAAATATCCCCGGCCGGGTCACGCCCGGCAGGTCGCCTCCGGGCAAAGGCATTGTGGTTATTTCAAGGGAAACCTTGCGTTACAGATAAAACCGGTTTATCTTCACTAAGAACAACGCCTATTCTAATATATTTTTCCGATTTTTTTCAAAGGAAAAATTGTTAATTTCCTCAGGAGGTTTTCCCTAACTCCCTTGGGTCATTAACCAGCGCTCCTTTAGCTTAAAAACGAGAGCCTTATGAAAACAGCTCCTCTCTCTTCCGGCGGCCTGCATAGCGGTTTCGCCGAGCGTCTGCGTCAGCGCCGCGTGCAGCTCGCCCTGCGCAAGCAGGATTTGGCGGCCCAGGTGGGCGTGAGCCTGACCACCATTCAGCAATATGAAAACGGGCAATTGCCCAAGGGCGAATTTGCCGTGCGCCTGTCCGAGGCGCTGCGCTGCTCCCTGGACTGGCTGCTGGCGGGCAAGGGCGACGCCGACGGCGACGTCCTCGACACGCCCGAAGCTCGGCTGGTCATGGTGCCCATGGTGGAGGCGCGGCTTTCGGCGGGCACGGGCAGCTTTGAAACCGGCGGCGAAATCCTGCGCCATTATGCCTTCCGCTGGGATTTTCTGCACCGCAAGGGCAATCCCGCCCAGATGGTGCTGCTGCGCGTGTCCGGCGACAGCATGCAGCCGCGCATCCTGCACAACGACGTGGTGCTCATCGACCAGTCCCAGAGCGATCCCGTGCCCGGACGGATCTATGCCGTGGGCGTGGAGGACATGGTCTATCTGAAGATCGTCAATGCCATGCCGGGCAAGCTGATCCTGACCAGCGTCAATCCGGACTATGCCCCGATCGAGGCGGATACCTGCGAACAGCTGGCGGATCTGGTGCGGATTATCGGGAGGGCGGTGTGGGTGGGCCGCGAACTGGACTGAGAGGCAGCCCGTTGCGCGACGAACGGCTGTTTCCGGCGGCGGCATGAGAGAATCGGGCAAGGATTGGAGAGGATCGGATATCCATTTCGTTGGCGGACAGTTGTAATGTTGGTGCTGTAAATGCATTCCGGGATGCTCCGGCATCCCAAAGGAGACAGGTATGAGCAAGCACCACGAATGTTCCGTCAATACGGCGCGGCGGCGTTTCTGCAAGCTGGCCGCCGCCGGGCTGGGCCTGCTGGCCGCGCCCGCTGTCCTCGGCTCCGGCGAGGCCGGGGCCGCGGCCCCACAGGGCGGCAGGCATCTGATTGCCTACTTTTCGCGTACCGGCAACACCCGGACCATCGCCGGGCAGATTCAGGCCTCGGCGGGCGGGGAGCTGCTGGAGCTGCGCACGGTTACGCCCTATCCCGAGGACTACCGCGCCACCACGGAACAGGCCAAAAAGGAACTGGCCTCGGGCTACAGGCCGCCGCTGCAAACCACCCCGCCGGACCCGGCGGCCTATGACGTGATTTTTGTGGGATCGCCCAACTGGTGGGGCACCATTGCGCCGCCGGTGATGACCTTTCTGACAAGCGCGGATTTCTCCGGCAAGACCATCGCGCCCTTTGTCACCCACGGAGGCAGCCGCCTGGGCCGCGCCGTGGAGGACATCAAAAAGCTCTGCCCCAAAGCCACTGTACTGCCGGGCCTGGCTGTCTACGGCGAGAGCGTGGCGGATGCTCAGGAAATTACAGCTGCCTGGCTGCGGCGCAACGGTCTGGCGCGCTGAGCAGGCGATGCGCGGTTTTCTCCCCTCGGGACGCATTGTCGAAATACGCTGATCAGGATAGAATATATCTTTCTGATCAAGGTAAAATCTTTCCCGCATTCCGGCCGGGCCGCGCGGACTCTTTCCGCTCCGGTTCCGGCCGGGAAGCGCATTTTCGTCCTGTTGGGGGAGGCATAATGAAACTCTGTCCCGTGATTTTATGCGGGGGCACCGGCACCCGGCTCTGGCCGCTTTCTCGCCGTCTGTATCCCAAGCAGTTCATGGATCTGGGCGGCCATACGCTGTTCGGCGACACTCTGAAGCGGCTCGGCGGCCTGCCTGAACTGACGCCGCCTTTGGTGATCTGCAACAAGGAACAGCGTTTTCTGGCCGCCGCCCAGATGCAGGAGCAGGGTCTGGACCCCACGGGCCGCGTGCTGTTGGAGCCCGAGGGCCGCAATACGGCCCCGGCTATTGCCGTGGCGGCCCTGTCCGCGTTGGCTTCCCTGAATGCGGTGGGCGGAGCGGCCCCTGGCGGGGAAGACGTGCTTCTGCTGGTGCTGCCCTCGGACCACGTCATCGGCGACGCCGGGGTGTTTGCCCGCGCTGTGGCCCGGGCCGCCGCCTGCGCGGCGGAAGGGCGGCTGGTGACCTTCGGCATTGAGCCCGGCGGCCCGGAAACCGGTTACGGCTACATCCAGCGCGGGGACGCGCTGGACACGGGCTTCGCGGTGCGCCGCTTTGTGGAAAACCCCCGCCGCGACGCGGCCGAGGCCATGCTGGCTGACGGCGGTTATTACTGGAACAGCGGCATGTTTCTGTTCCGGGCCTCGGCCTTTCTGGGCGAACTGAGGCGTTACGCTCCGGCCATGCTGGAAGGCGCTTCCGCCGCCTGGCGCGAGCGGAGCGAGGAGCGGGATTTCGTTTGGCTGGGCAAGGATTTTGCCGCCTGCCCGGCGGATTCCATCGACTACGCGGTAATGGAGAAAACGCCGCTGGCGGCCGTGGTGCCGCTGGACGCGGGCTGGAGCGATCTCGGCTCATGGAATTCCGTGTACGAGGCGGCGGCCAAGGATGCCGACGCCAACGTGCGGGTGGGCGACGTGCTGGCTGAAGACGTGTCGGGCAGCTATCTGTATTCCAGCAGTCGTCTGGTGGCGGCCCTGGGCGTCAGGGATCTGGTGGTGGTGGAAACCGGCGACGCCGTGCTGGTGACGCGCAAGGAATGCTCGCAGGATGTCAAAAGCCTGGTGGCCCGGCTTACCCAACACAGCCGCCCGGAAAAGGACACCCATCTGCGCGTGTTCCGACCCTGGGGCTGGTATGAAACCCTGGCCCTGGGCGAGCGCTTTCAGGTCAAGCGGATCATGGTCAAGAGCGGCGCGTCGCTGTCTCTGCAACTGCACCACCACCGGGCCGAGCACTGGGTGGTGGTCAGCGGCGTGGGACAGATCACCGTGGGGGATGAGCTTGTGGAACTACATGCGGACCAGTCCACGTACATCCCCATCGGGGCCAGGCACCGTCTGGCCAATGCCGGGCCGCAGCCTCTGGAGATCATTGAGATTCAGAGCGGTTCCTATCTGGGTGAAGACGATATTGTCCGCTTTGAGGACAATTACGGCCGCTGTTAGAGCAATTTCAAAATGAAATTGCTCTAACGCCGAACACTGTGAGGCGCGCCGTGAAGACCGACCCGACGGGCGGCCCGTGGGACCGTGCCTGTAGCCCAAAGGGCGTACAGGCATCGAGAGCAACGCGGTGTGGATTCCGGCGAAGCGACCGAAGGCAGCCCCAAGGGCTGTCAAGTTGTTATTTTTCCGCCCGGCCGGACTGAGCCGGCCGGGCGATCCCCCCCGCATTTCCCCTTTCTCCTCCTTCAGCCTTCGAGGCAGGATCAGGCAATTTTTTGCGAAAATTGTGTCTTTAAGCCTGCCCATCCGGCGGATATGCTGATTCCAACGGATGTAACTCCGGCAACGGGAGGAAAGTATGAAAAAACTGTTTGTGTTCCGCGCCGTCTGTTGCGCGCTGGCGCTGATCATCACGCTTACGGAGGCGCGTTCCATGGACGAAACCCAGACTCTGAACGCCCGGCAACGGGGCATTGTGACCATCGCGGCCTTTACCGCCAACGGCGATTTGGAAAAGCTGAAGCCCGCCCTGCACGACGGTCTGGAAGCCGGTCTGACCGTCAACGAGATCAAGGAAGTCCTTGTGCAATTGTACGCCTACACGGGCTTTCCGCGCAGTCTCAACGGCATCGGCGTTTTCATGGCCGTCTTGGACGAGCGCAAGGCACGGGGCATCCGGGACGAGGAAGGCCGGGAACCGAGCCCGCTGCCCGCGAACTTGGACCGGGACGCCTACGGGGCCAGGGTCAGGGCCGAGCTGGCCGGGTGGAAAAGCATTCCCGCGCCTTCCGGCTATCAGCTCTTTACGCCCGCCATTGACGCCTTTCTCAAGCAACATCTGTTTGCGGACATTTTTGCCCGCGACAATCTGGACCATCAGAGCCGGGAACTGGCGACCATCGCGGCCCTGGCCGCCATGCCGGGCCTTGGCGCGCAGCTGCGCTTCCATCTCGGCGCGGCCATGAATACCGGGCTCAGCCCGGCGCAGCTGCGGGACTTCATCGCCGTGCTTGACGCCGGAGTCGGCAAGAAAGAGGCCGTCGAGGCGGGCAAGGTGCTGGACGCGGTCCTGGCCGCGCGCTCCGGCCAGGCCCGGTAGCGACCAAATCTGAGAGCAAACTGAGGGCAAACGACCTCTCAGGAGAACATCATGAACGAATTTTCACGACGCGATTTTCTGAAAAACGGGACGCTGACCGCGGGAGCGTTGGCCATGGGCCTTTCCCTGAAGGGCGGCCCGGCTCTGGCCGCGCCTCCGGCCAAGGCCAGGGTTTTTTTCACCAGGGATCTGAGCGCCGAGGGCCTGCTGAACATCTACGCCAAGGTCAATGAAGGCATGACCGGCAAGGTCGCCCTCAAACTGCACACCGGCGAACCCAACGGGCCGAATATTCTGCCCCGCCCCTGGGTGCAACGGCTCCAGGCTTCCATTCCCGACAGCACCATTGTGGAGTGCAACGTACTTTACGAAAGCCCGCGCCAGACCACGGAAGGGCACCGGGAAACCCTGAAGGCCAACGGCTGGACCTTCTGCGCCGTGGACATTATGGACGCCGAGGGCGACGTCAGCCTGCCCGTGCCCGGCGGCAGACGGCTCAAGGAAGTGGCCGTGGGCAAGCATCTGCTCAACTATGATTCCCTGCTGGCGCTCACCCATTTCAAGGGGCACGTCATGGGCGGCTTCGGCGGTTCGCTGAAAAACATCGCCATCGGCTGCGCCTCCGGCAAGGTGGGCAAGGCGCAATTGCACCGCGAGGGCAACCAACTCTGGTCCGGCGGACCAAACTTCATGGAACGCATGGTGGAGGGCGGCAAGGCCGTCACAAGCCATTTCGGCCCGCACATCGCCTACATCAACGTGCTGCGCAACATGTCCGTGAGCTGCGACTGCGAAGGCGTCAACGCCGCGCCGGTCACGCTGCCCGACCTGGGCATCCTGGCCTCCACGGACATCCTGGCCGTGGACACGGCTTCCGTGGACATGATCTACGCCCTGCCAAAAGACGTGCGGCGCGATATGGTGGAGCGCATCGAATCCCGCAGCGGCCTGCGTCAGCTTTCCTATATGAAGGAAATGGGCATGGGCAGCGACCGGTATGAGCTGATCACAATCTGAGTGGTAAAATTGTTTTCGGCGGGACGGTTCCCCCGAGCGGTTTAGGGCCTGTTAACGCTATGCCTTTTTGCCCTCCTGCCGCGTCAGATTTCACCTGCTTTTTCGGTCGAGTACCAGAAGAGTACACTCCCTCAAAGCAGGTTTATCTTCCTTGCAGGCGAACAAAAATTCTATAGTGTTAACAGACCCTAGAGCAGTTTAACTTTAAAAGTTGGCTTGCTCTGGGACCGGGAGCCGCTCCACGGCGGCATACAGGGAAGAACAGTCATGAAAAGGCGGTGGCGGCGCATGCTGGCGGGACTGGTGTTCGGCATTCTGCTTCTGGTTCTCGGCGGCTACGCCTATATGCAGTCGCCGCCGTTCGGGGCCCGGTCCCAGGGCGAACGCCTGGAGCGTATGCAGCGTTCGCCCCAGTATCGGGACGGCGTTTTTCACAATCAGGAGCCCGTGCCCCGGGACGGGGCCCAGGGCGGCATGGCCCTGGCCCTGATCAAATATGCCCTGCGCCGCAAGGTGAACCCCGCGCCGCCCGCGCCCCTGCCCACATGCAAGACCGACCTGCGCGCCCTGGACCGCAACACGGATGTGGTTGTCTGGCTGGGACATTCCTCGTATTTCGTGCAACTGGGCGGCCACCGTCTGCTTATCGACCCGGTGTTCAGCGAGAACGCCGCGCCCCTGCCGCGCGGCAACCCGGCCTTTGCGGGCAGTAACATCTATTCGGCGGCGGATATGCCGAACATCGACGCGTTGCTCATTTCCCACGACCATTGGGATCATCTGGACTATCCCACGGCAACGGCACTGCGGGGCAAGGTGCGTCGCGTGGTCTGCGGGCCGGGCGTGGGCGCGTCTTTCGTGCGCTGGGGCTATGCGGAGGCGGCCGTCACGGAACTGGACTGGAATGAATCCGTCGCGCTGGGCGGCGGACTGAACGTGCATGCCCAGACCGCGCGCCACTATTCCAGCCGTGGCTTTGCCCGCGACAGCACGCTCTGGCTGGGTTTTGCCCTGACCACGCCCCAACGGCGGCTCTTTTTCAGCGGCGACAGCGGTTACGGCAGGCACTTCGAGGCCATCGGCAAGGCCTTCGGCGGTTTTGACCTGGTCATGCTGGACAGCGGCCAGTACGACGCCGACTGGCCGTATATTCACATGACGCCCGAGGAGGCGGCCCGTGCGGCCCGTGACCTGCAAGCCGAAACCCTGCTGCCCGCCCATGTGGGCAAGTTTTCCATTGCCTTTCATTCCTGGGATGATCCGTTCCGGCGTTCCGTGGCGGCGGCCGAAGGGCAGCCGTACAGCCTGCTCACGCCCAAAGTCGGCGAAGTCGTCATACTGCCCGCGCCGGGTGCGCCGTGGCCGGTTTTTCCCCGCTGGTGGGAAGAACTGCCGGGGTGAAAAAAGAGCGGCGAGTTGCAAAAGGGCGGCATCCATCGTGCGGATGCCGCCCTTTTGCGGATTTTTGCATTGCGCGCGGGCGCGCTATGCCTGCCCTTGCGCCTGCTCCCGCGCTTGCGGCACCGGTTCCGGATTGTCGTTGAAGTCGCCTTCCAGGCGCGACACCACCAGCGCGCCGAGGCTGTCGCCCAGCACGTTCATGGGCGTGCGGGCCATGTCGAGAACGCGGTCGATGCCCGCGATCAGGGCCACTCCTTCCAGGGGCATGCCCATCTGCACGAAAACGATGCTCATCATGATCAGGCCCGCGCCGGGAACGCCCATGGTGCCCACGGCGGCGAGAATGGACATCAGAATGACGGTCAGTTGCGCGTCCAGCGGCAGCGAGATGCCGTAGAATTCCGCCACAAAAATCGTGTTGATGCCCATGTACAGGGCAGTGCCGTTCATGTTGATGGTGTTGCCCAGCGGGATGCCGAAGCTGACCACGGTGCGCGATGCGCCCAACGCCTCGGTGCAGCGCATGTTCGAAGGCAGGGCGGCCGCGCTGGAGCAGGTGGTGAAGCCGATCATGAAGGGCTCCAGCATGCCCTTGACGAAGCGCATCACCGGAATCTTGACCACGAACTTGACCAGCGGCAGGAACATGAAACAGTACAGAATGGCGCAACCGGCGTACATCAGCAGAATGACCTTGCCCAGGGGCAGCAGCACGGCAAGGCCGTGCTTGGTCACGGTGTAGGCCATGAGGCCGAAGACGCCGATGGGCGCATAGTGCATCACAAAGCCCGTTACCTTGATCATGACTTCGCCGCAGGAGTCGAAGAAACGGTGCAGATGCCGTCCGCTCTCACCCAGGGAACTGATGCCGAAGCCGAAAATAATGGCGAAGATGATGATCTGGAGCATATTGCCCCTCGACATGGCTTCCACCGGGTTGATCGGGATCAGGTTCATCAGCGTGTCGTTGAGGGCCGGCGGGGTCACCGGCTTGACGTGCAGATTGTCGGTGGAGAGGTTCACGCCCGCGCCCGGCTGCACGATGTTGGCCAGCAGCAGGCCCACGGCCACGGACACCGCCGTGGTGATCAGGTAGTAAAGCAGGGTCTTGGTGGCCACGCGCCCCAGTTTGGTGGTGTCGCTGATGCCCGCCGCGCCCGCCACCAGGGTGGCGAAGACCAGCGGAACCACCACCATGCGGATCAGGCGGATGAAAATGTCGCCGAGAAATTTGAAGACGGCGCTGCCCAGCGCCCAGTCCTGCGCGACCACGCCCACAAGCACGCCCGCAACCATGCCGATGCCCATCTGCATGGGCAAGCCCATTTTGATCTTTGCCATACCATTCCCCATCAGTGATATTTCCAGGCAACAGCCGCGCCCATGACGTTCTTGTCCGCCGGTGATGGCGACAGGCGCGGTCGGGCTGGATTGCGGAACTCCCGGAGGCCGGGCGGCCGTATTCAGGCCGGTTCAGGGAGATAATGGTATTTCGCGACCGGGTCAATCAACGGGGCGGGATTTGCGGCTGTTCACAGCAGCGGCATAAAAATTATTGCCTTTCAGTAAAAAAATCTTTGACTTTGCAGCCAAGGGAAGTGCTGATTAATGAAGGTTTTTGTTCTCTGCCAAGGAAGGCGAACTGCGGGCGGAGGGAGTATATCCAAACATATTCGACCTTCGTAGGGGGCGAGCCTGACGCGGGCAGAGGGCAAAAAGACCATTAATCAGCGCTTCCTTAATACACGACGC
>ERZ857951.3767-NODE-3767-length-10879-cov-3.326589_pt1 | contig 10879 bp, 10 predicted proteins | sample MGYA00519759_ERZ857951 | MGnify/ENA primary metagenome ERZ857951 (study PRJEB31778, sample SAMEA3449377) | human gut metagenome | biome: human gut; feature: human-associated habitat; material: faeces | place: United Kingdom | collected 2010/2012 ... | reverse complement strand
ACTTTAAATGAGGGCTGCGAATGTTACAGTTCGCTGGGAACCAGTGAACTGTAACAACTTTTCTGTTCCACGGCTTAATTTCGATTGCGGCTCCTGTTCCTTTATGTTATAATTCTTTCAAATCAAGTCACAACCTTTCTTTTGAGTTCTGTTCTCGCTGTATCGCTTCTTGGCGGATGCCGCGCCTCCGACAAACCCGTTACGCTGACCGTATGGACGTATTACAACGGAGATCAGTTAGCTTCCTTTGAACGTCTTGTTGAGGAATTCAATACAACGATCGGAAAAAAAGAGCATATTACGGTCGAAGCCTCCAGTCAGGGCAGCATCAATGACCTGGGAAAAAATGTTCTCGATGCCGCCAAAGGAAGGATTGGTGCCCTTGCCATGCCAAATATTTTTTCCGCCTACGCCGATACCGCCTATACGCTTGAGCAGATGGGACAGGTCGTTGATCTTTCCCCTTATCTTACAGAGAAAGAAAAGGCTGCCTATCTTCCCAATTACCTGGAAGAAGGTGACTTTTCCGATGACGGCAGTATCCACATTATTCTGACAACCTCCACAAAATTCCTGCGTATCATGGAAATGGCAAGTATTGAACTGGGTGGCTATGAGATGCGTTTTGATCTCAACACGGTCTATGTCACAAAGAACTTTTTTCCCATGCTCAACCTTCCATCTGAAGATGTTTCCGAGCTTTCCACCCGGTATTTCCAGCAGATGCTGCGTGAATTTGACCAGACACATTCTCATACCGTATGGGTCGGGCATTCTAAGGTGTATGAAATTTCATTTTCTGACGGAACAATCCGCTACATCCGTATGGAGACCTCCCGCGAGGGCTATGCGCAGATCGGACTTGTCGAAGATTTTACCTCCGTTATGCTGGAACGGCAGCGTATAGAGCACGAGCGTGATTACGATGCATTGACCGGTCTCTACAATCGACGCGCGTTTCAGCGGGAAAGTGAAGCTCTTTTTGAGCATTCGGAAGTTCTCGGTCACGCTGCCCTTCTGATGATCGACCTTGACAATCTAAAACGCACCAACGACACCTTCGGCCACGACTGGGGCGATGCCTATATCCGGCAGGCAGGACAGTGTTTTATCTCCTCTGTGCCGGCTAAAACGCTCTGTGCCCGTATTTCCGGCGATGAATTTAATCTTCTGTTCTACGGCTACCAATCGCAGGAAGAAATTCGAGCACTTCTGCAGAATCTTTCCCTTGCGGTTTCAAATACAGCCCTGGAGCTGCCAAGTGGTCGTAAACTGCCCCTTCGCCTTTCCGGCGGAGTTTCCTGGTATCCGGAAAACAGTACAGATCTGTCTACGCTGAAAAAATATGCGGATTTCGCAATGTACCAGGTAAAGAAAGCAGAAAAAGGGTACATTACCGAATTCGATCTGGAGCTTTTTACAAAAAACGCAAAGGAAACCGAGATGCGCCGCCTGTTCCATAAAATGTTGAATGAAGAGCTGTTTACGTATTACTTCCAGCCAATTGTTTCCGCTGCGGACGGCAGTATCTACGCCTACGAGGCGCTGATGCGCGGAAATCTCCCGGCACTTACTCGTCCGGATCAGATCCTGCAGCTGGCTCACGAGGAAGAGTGCCTGCATGAAATAGAACGTCTGACTATGTTTCTCTCTGCAAAATCCTATGCCACATTCCTCTCCACCCATCAGATACGCGGTGATGAGCTTCTCTTTGTCAATTCGATTGCAAGCCAATACATGAATCACGATGAGTCAGTGGCTTACGTCGAACAATACAGCTTTCTTCAGGATCGGATTGTCATCGAGATCACAGAGGAGGATTCACAGGATCTTACAGCTCTGTTGAAAAAACGTGAGATGCCGGGATTTTCCAGTGTATTTGCCCTGGATGACTACGGCAGCGGCTACAGCAATGAAAAAACGCTTCTGGAGCTTGCACCGGCGTATATCAAGCTGGATCTTTCCATCATCCGCGATATCGACTCCGATCCGGACAAGCAGCAGATCGTAGAAAATATTGTTTCCTATGCACATCAAAGAGGCATGAAAATCATTGCCGAGGGTCTGGAAACTCCAGCTGAACTTTTGAAGGTACTGGAACTGGATGTTGATCTCCTGCAGGGCTATTTTCTTGCAAAACCGTCCGCTGTTCCGAAACCTGTCAGTGCAGAATCCGTTGCTGTCATAGAACACTTCCGGAAGCATCTTGCGTAATTCCACCTCTTCCTGCAGCATCATTTCAAATCACAGCATCTATGTCTGATCTGCTGCTTCGAAACAGGTACCAGTCAGCGACCCGGAGCGTATCTGAGCAATCATCCCTCAAAAAACATCCATAGCAAACCCTGCAAAAGCAGGGTTTTGTCTCCACTCTGAAGGATCCTTTTTTATACTTTTTTCATATTTTTCTCCTGTTCGTTCCTCCGCTTCTGTGCTATGATACCTTATAGCAATGACAAATCATCCATCGAAAGGAGTTTTTCTATGTGTACAGCAGCAACCTATCAAACACGCGACTTTTATATGGGCCGCACACTCGATTATGAATTTTCCTATGGCGACCAGATCACCGTTACACCTCGCAATTACCCGTTTTCCTTTCTTCATATGCCGTCCCTTTCCCATCACTATGCAATGATCGGCATGGCGTGTGTGATGGATGATTACCCGCTCTATTATGAGGCGTTCAATGAAAAAGGGCTTGGTATCGCCGGCCTTAATTTTGTAGGAAATGCCGTTTATTTCGATCCGAAACCGGAGAAAGACAATATCGCGCAGTTCGAGCTGATCCCGTGGATTCTCGGTACATGTGCTTCGCTTGCGGAAGCAAAAGAATCCCTCTCCCGTATCAATCTCATCAGCACACCTTTTAAAAAGAATCTTCCGCTCGCACAGCTTCACTGGATCATCGCAGATGCATCGGGTGCCATCACCGTGGAATCCACGGCGGACGGTCTGCATGTCTACGACAATCCGGTCGGCGTTCTGACAAACAATCCGCCGTTTCCAATGCAGATGTTCTCACTGAACAATTACCTGCATCTGTCACCGAAACAGCCGGCCAACACATTTTCCAACCAGCTCGATCTTTCTACGTACAGCCGTGGCATGGGCGGTCTTGGACTGCCGGGCGACCTCTCTTCTGCTTCCCGCTTTGCACGCGTGGCGTTTGTAAAGCAGAACTCGATCTCGGGAAACAGCGAAACGGAGAGTGTCAGCCAGTTTTTCCATATTTTAAATTCTGTCGACCAGCAGAGAGGATGCTGCGAGGTGGCGGACGGAAAGTATGAGATCACGCTCTATACTTCCTGCTGCAATGCGACGCAGGGAATTTACTATTATACGACGTATGACAATCATCAGATTTCTGCGGTTGATATGCACCGCGAGAATCTCGATGGCGAAACGCTTCGCTGCTTTGCGCCGGTGACGGGCGAGCAGATTCATATGCAGAATTAGAAAAATCCGGTACAGAAATCTTTGAGGACCCCTCAAAAAAAGATTCTGTATCGGATTTTTTCTACATCTCATCACACATTGTAAAACAGACGTCGCACCGGCTTCTTCTTTTAACCTCTTACTTGTTTAGTAGATATTATTTTACTTTCATTTTTTTCTGTCCCTTCCGGCAGTTTTATGATACACTTTTCGTATTGGAAAACCGATTTTTTTGAAAGGATTTTATCATCATGCAATTTTATCTCGCCCCGATGGAAGGGCTGACCGGATATGTGTACCGGAGCGCCTACCACAAATATTTTCCGGCGGCTGACCGTTATTTCACGCCATTTATTACAAATAAAAAGATGAGCTCCCGCGAGCGCAATGACATTCTCCCGGAGCATAACGAAGGGATGACGGTGATCCCGCAGATTCTCACAAACCAGGCGGAGGACTTTCTTTCTCTGACAAAAGAACTGAAGGAGTACGGCTACGATACCGTCAATCTGAACCTTGGCTGTCCGTCCGGCACGGTTGTCGCCAAGCGGCGCGGCTCCGGACTGCTTGCGTGGCCGCATACACTCGATGCATTTCTCGATGAAATCTTTTCGTCCTGCGACTGCCGGATTTCCATCAAGACAAGACTTGGCACAACCGACACCGATGAGTGGGAGACGCTGCTTGCGATTTATGACAAATATCCGCTGGAAGAGCTGATTATTCATCCGCGGGTAAGGGAAGATTTTTATAGTGGAACACCACGGCTGGATGCATTTTCCAGGGCATACGAGGTACGGAAAGCTCCGCTTTGTTATAACGGCGATATTTTTACGGTGGAGGATCTGAAAAGGATAGAAAGAGAATTTCCACAGATTACAGCGGTGATGATCGGAAGAGGTGTTCTTCGACATCCGGGGCTGACCGGACAGCTGCATGGAAAAGACTTACCGGAAAAATCGGTATGGGAGGCATTTGCCGGACAGCTGCGGGATGAATATGTAAGAATCTCGATCAATGAAGAGAAGGCACTGTTTAAATTAAAGGAAATCTGGAGTTATCTGCGCTGGTCTTTTCCGGAAAGTAATATCTGGGACCGACAGATGAAAGTGGCAGGAGATCTGGAAACATTTTTTTATGGAATGAGAAATCTCCTGGACACATACGATCCGGAAAAAATACCGGAAAAGAGAGGAATTCCGGGGTTGCATAATAGCTAGGAGAAAGCTAAAATAATACTGATTGAAAATAATGAGCAGCGAAAAGAGTGGGGAAAAAACATGGAAACAGAACCGGGACAAAAGAAACATCTATTTACTAACAAACAACTGTGGGCATTGCTGGTGCCGGTGGTTGTGGAACAGATTCTGAATTCTCTGATGGGAACGGCAGATACGATGATGGTCAGCAACGTGGGATCGGCGGCAATTTCAGCGGTCTCACTGGCTGGTGGATTCGATCAATGTGCTGGTGATCCAGGTGTTTGCCGCGCTGGCAGCAGGAGGAACCATCATCTGTTCCCAGTACATGGGACAGAAAAATACAAAAAATGCCACCGATGCGGCAAAACAGCTGATTTTTATTATCACGGCGATTGCTGTAGTACTGACTGTAGTCTGTGTGGTATTTCAGATTCCACTGTTGCATCTGATCTTCGGAAAAGTGGAAGCGGAAGTAATGATCAATTCCGAGATATACTTCCTGTATACAGCCCTTTCGTTTCCGTTTATTGCAGTTTTTAATGCGGGATCTTCCGTATTTCGGGCACAGGAAAATACGAGACTGCCTATGACCATCTCAGTGATCTCTAATATTATGAATATTGTGGGAAATGCGATTCTGATTTTCGGTTTCCATATGGGAGTGGCCGGTGCGGCACTGTCCACACTGATTTCAAGAATTTTCTGTGCGATCGTTGTCATGTATTTTCTGCGTAGTCCAAAAGAAGAGATATGTGTGCGGGATTACATAAAGATCCGCCCGGACAGGCATAAGATTAAGATGATCCTGGCGCTTGGTATCCCGACGGGTATCGAAAACGGGATGTTTCAGTTTGGTAAGCTGGCGATCCAGTCTACGGTATCGACTCTTGGTACTGCGGCAATCGCAGCACAGGCGATGACAAATATTCTGGAAAATCTGAACGGTATTGCAGCCATCGGTATCGGCATCGGGCTGATGAATGTAGTAGGAGAGTGTATCGGTGCCGGAAGAAAAGATGAGGCGATATACTATACAAAAAAGATGTGCCTGGTATCTGAGGTAGTTATCATCATCAGCTGCCTGTTGGTGTTCGCACTGACAAAACCAATCATTCATCTGGGAGGTATGAGCGCAGAGAGTGGTAGGATGTGTTTCTTTATGGTGACCTGGATCACCATCATCAAACCAATCGTATGGGTACCGGCTTTTATTCCGGCATATTCCATGCGGGCGGCAGGCGATGTGAAATTCTCCATGATATTATCCTGTACGACCATGTGGCTTTGCAGGGTAACATTATGTGTGGTTCTTTGTCGTGTTTTTGGTTTCGGACCGATTGCGGTCTGGATCGGTATGTTCTCTGACTGGACACTCCGTGGTATCTTTTATACCCTGCGGTTTCATGGAAGAAAATGGCTGGATCATAAGGTGATCGAGTAATTATTCAGCATCGCCAAAGGCATTTATATACATTTCGGCTCGTAATGGTGAGAGTATTGAAAAGTTACGTAATTGGTTAAAAATATCAGTTGAGAAAGAGGAGACGGATTGTGGGAGAACGATTAACGAAACATGATGTGGAGAAAATAGAAAAAGAGATTGAATACCGGAAACTGGTAGTTCGAAAGGATGCTATCGAAGCAGTAAAAGAGGCAAGAGCCCAGGGCGATCTCAGCGAAAATTTTGAATACTATGCGGCAAAAAAAGAAAAAAATCAGAATGAGAGCCGGATCCGGTATCTGGAGAGAATGTTAAAGACGGCAGTTGTGATTTCAGAAGAGTCCAAAGAAGATGAAGTGGGACTGAACAATACAGTGACACTGTACATGGAAGATGACGATGAGGAGGAAACCTATCGTCTGGTAACTTCGATCCGCGGCAATTCTCTGAGCGGGCTGATCAGTACCGAATCACCGATCGGGAAAGCGATTCTTGGACATAAAGTGGGTGACCGGGTAGAGATTAAAGTCAGTGATGATTTTTCTTATTATGTGGTGATCCGGAAGATTGATAAGACAGAAAGCGAAGCGGACGATAAGATTCGGAGCTTTTAAAAGGAGGAAAAAGATGCACTTAGAGGATCGAATCAAAAACGGGATGACTTTTTATGAACATGGACATACAGATCCGATCGATATCGAACAGGAAAAGGAACTGGAAGCGCAGAGACGTCACTGCAAAGAAGTGATGTTTGACTATAACAACACCCGTCCGAGCGAGAATGTGAAGAAAAAAGAAATTCTGAAAGGGATTCTCGGGCATTGTACGGACCGTGTGTTTATTGAAAGTCCGGTACATATGTCTTACGGTAATCATGTTCATCTGGGGGATCAGTTTTATGCCAATTTCAATCTGGTCATCATAGATGATATGGATGTGTATATTGGCAATCAGGTCATGATCGGTCCAAATGTAACCATCTGTACCACCGGTCATCCGGTCTATCCGCTGTATCGAGAGATGGGTGCACATTATTCGCTGCCTATCCACATTGGCAATAAGGTCTGGATCGGAGCAAATTCTGTTGTGCTCCCGGGGGTAACGATCGGAGAGAATTCGGTGATCGGTGCGGGAAGTATTGTTACGAGAGATATTCCTGCCAATGTGGTTGCCGTGGGCAACCCATGCCGTGTGCTACGCGAGATTACAGAAACAGACCGGGAATATTATTTCCGGGATATGAAAGTAGATTTTCCGTATACCTTACGAGAAGAAGGATGAGAGAAATGATCACGATTAAGGAAATTGCAGATCAGCTGGGGGTCAGTGCCACAACTGTTTCCAATGTGTTAAATGGACGCGCCGGAAAAATGTCACAGGAGACCAGACAACGTGTCGAAGAAGCATTGCTCCGTAATCATTATGTGAAAGAAAAGAAAAACAATAGTGGGGAACCGCAGCATCATCTGATAGCGGTCTATATTTGTCTTGGAAAGAAAAAACATGTGCTGACGGATCCGTTTTGTGGGGGTCTGTTGGAGGGGATTGACCGGGAACTGCGAAAATACCATCGCGCTATGGTCTGCGGAACGGTAGATGATAATGAAAGTTTTGCAAAGGTACTGAAAAATTCTAATCTGGAAGGTGCTATCCTGCTTGGCTGTGAAGCAGAGTTTTGTACTGCTCTGGTACATCAGATTCCCATTCCCATTGTTTTTGTGGATTCCTATGGTGAAGGATTTGACAATATCGGATTAGAAGACTATGAGGGTGGGTATGAGATGACCTCTTATCTGATCGGTCAGGGACATCGAAAGATTGCCTTTTTTGGGGATCAGCAACATCCAATGGGAAGTAATCTGTGTAGATTTCGCGGACTGCAGGATGCGATGGAAGAACATAAGCTGGAGTTTGACAAAGATGATTATTTTTATCTTCCCCAACATGATAATTACCGACACGAAGTGCTGCGGCAGTTTGCACAAAACGTGAAGGAAAGCGGGTACACGGCGGCGTTTTTTACCTCGGATTTTCTGGCAAATGAAGCTATCAGTATCTTTTATTCGCAAGGAATCTCTGTGCCGGAAGACCTGTCGGTAACCGGTTTCGATGATAATATTTATGCAAGACTTTCCAGGCCGATGCTTACGACCGTGCGGCAGAAGCCGGAAGAAAAGGGAAAAGAAGCAGTTGGGCTTCTGATGCGGCGCATCTATGGAGAAGAGGTGCCGGTGGGCAGGATGAGACTGCCCACGGAATTAATTGTACGGGAAAGTGTTCGCAATTTGGCTGACAGATAGCAGTTGCGGACAGGGTGAGAAAAATGAAAAAGAGTGAATTTTTACAGGGAATTCGTCACGGAATTCCCATTTGTTTGGGATACTTTTCAGTATCGGCGGCATTTGGAATTACAGCGGTTCGTTCCGGCCTGCCGCTATGGACAGCTGTGTTGATATCCCTGACTAATGTAACCAGTGCAGGTCAGTTTGCCGGGGTGAATCTGATGGTAGCCGGAGGTTCTATGATTGAGATTGCCATGACCACGCTGATCATTAATATCCGTTATTTCCTGATGTCTCTGTCTGTTTCTCAGAAAGTGGAAAGTAAGATGTCCATGAAGAAGAGACTGGGGATCGCTTATGGAATTACAGATGAGATTTTTGCAGTTTCCATGCAGCAGCCCAGGAAATTAACAGCTTCCTATATGGCAGGACTGATCCTGACGCCGGTTGTTGGCTGGACGCTTGGGACTTTTGTGGGTGGTGCTGCCACCCAGCTGATGCCGCAGAAATTATCCAGTGCCATGGGAATTGCTTTGTATGGTATGTTTATTGCCATTATCATTCCTCCGGCCAGAGAACAAAAAAATGTGCTGTTCACGGTGATTTTGGCAATCGCAGCAAGTGTTGCCTTTTCCAGTCTTCCTGTGCTGAAACATCTGTCCGGTGGCTGGGCGATCATTTTGATCACGATTCTGGTCAGTGGAATTGCGGCATGGTTATTTCCGAGAAATGAGGAGGAGAATGCAGGGTGAGTACAAAGTATATTATTGTCAGTATGTTTGTGATGGCATTGACAACTTATGTGATCCGTATGCTTCCAATGGCAATTTTCCGAAAAAAGATCAATGACAAACGAGTACAGTCGTTTCTGTATTACGTGCCCTATGCGGTGCTTTCGGCGATGACCTTTCCGGCGATTTTTTCCAGTACGGGATCTGAGGTGAGTGCAGTTGTCGGCTGTGTGGTGGCGATTGTGCTGGCGTATATGAAACGGGGATTGCTTACTGTGGCTGTCGGAGCCGCGGTGGCGGTTTTTCTTGTACAGATGATTGGATTTTAAAAACTTCCGGGATGGATTTCAGTGAAAATAACGGAGAAATCTATCCCGGAAGTTTTATATTTAAAAGATGAAAGAATGGTTTTAAGAGGGTTCCGGAAGCCGGGTGCCAGGTTACAACCGGATCGTGAAGGAACAGCAGGCGAACCAGGTAGGTGAGCACAAAGAGGGCAGCTACAGATCCGAGAAGAAGGTAGTGACGGCTCCAGTTAATCCAGGGATCGAGATAATATCCCAGCAGGAAAAACGGCAGCAGGAAAAACAACGGATGGTAGGAAAATGCGGCGGCAAAGTCCAGGCGCAGAGCGGCGAGAAGCGCGCGGGTCATTCCACAGCCGGGGCAGGAGATGCCGAAAAAGAAGCGGAACGGACAGCCGGTAAACCAGGTCAGCAGATGGTAGGAAAGGATGACCGCGCATAACGTTTTTGTTTTGGATAAAAATATTTTTTTTCGATTGGGATCTTTGAAAATGATTTCCAGATGCATAGATAAAATATCCTTTACTGTTCAGATTTTGCGACTGAAATCAGCCTGTCTGTAATTATAGATGCAAAATAAGAAACGGACAAGAGAAAATTAAGAGAAGCTTCATTTTCTGAGGGGGTTGTGCCATTGTGAGAGATTTTCATTGATGGTATAATAAGTGCATCAAATAACAGAACATGACAAAGGAGACGAACGTATATGAGAATAAAAAGAAGAAATGGTCTGGTCAGTGCACTGCTAGGGCTCGTGACCTGCGGTCTGTATCATATCTTTTTCTGGTATCAGTATGGGGAAGATACCAACTGGGTTTGCAGAGATGACCGGAAAATGACGCAGAACTATATCGTGGCATGGATCCTTTCCTGGATCACCTGTGGCATCTACGGACTGTACTGGACGTATCAGCTGGCATCCCGGCTGGATCAGGCAGGTGACCGCTACAACGTGCATATCGAATCACCGGTGATCTTTACGATCGTGATGCATATTCCGTTTTTATCGTACTTTTATGCCTGTGATGTGATGAACAATTTCGCAGACGCCTATGAAAAGACCGCACCACAGCAGACCGAAAGCCAGCGGGATTATTACTACGATACCGGGAATACCACAGCCCAGACACCGCCGCCGGTATGGTCGACTTCCGGTTCCAATCCGAATGGCACATCGGTGAATCCAAACGGTTTTGATTTCAAATCCACAATGGAAGATGTGGGAAATAATCTGAAAGATAAGGCAAAAGAGCTTTTTGGAGAGAATCATCCGTCAAACAGCAGCCAGAATCAGCAGCCGGTCAGAACGGCAGGTACCTGCCCGAACTGTGGAGCAGAACTTGAACCCGGAGCAGAGTACTGTAAAAAATGCGGATATCCGGTGGAAAAATAAAGAGAATATACAATGCAACAAAAATCCAGGCAACGGTGAAAGCCGGCTGCCTGGATTTTTATGTATAAGCTTTATTTATTCTTTTCC
>ERZ857951.3765-NODE-3765-length-10879-cov-6.612990_pt1 | contig 10879 bp, 10 predicted proteins | sample MGYA00519759_ERZ857951 | MGnify/ENA primary metagenome ERZ857951 (study PRJEB31778, sample SAMEA3449377) | human gut metagenome | biome: human gut; feature: human-associated habitat; material: faeces | place: United Kingdom | collected 2010/2012 ... | reverse complement strand
AGTCCAAAAAACATTGACTCTGTATAATTTCTGATTTCTCGGTTAATTTTTACTTTTCTCTTGCGTTGCACTGTCTTTCGGTAATCACATAATCCCAACCGGTTTGATTGCATTTATCGCAGTGGTCTTTGACCTTTGTAAAGGGGTCAAGACGACGCACGATATAATCAGGATTGTGAATATAATCTTTCAGGCACTTTGGGCAAAGGCAACGGATATTTTCTCTCTTTTCTTCCATATAAATCCAAAGTCCGAAAGTCTTTTTAAGCGTTATATTTATTCGCCTTAAAAGCTGCTCATCTTCAATCGTTCCGATGTAATCTCTGAGTTCATCTTTGTTTACTGTCTGAAGTTGCTCCAGTAGAACCATTGACAGCTTCTTGAGTCCAAACTCCTGACCGAGCAGGATATGTGACGGCAGGTATCTTTTCTTGATAACGCCTGTTACAGCAGCCACAATAATTGTTGGTGCGTTTCTGTTATAATCATCTGCCTGAATTACAAGTACCGGTCGTGTTCCGCTTTGTACCGAACCTGTTCGTGTTCCGAAGTCGTAGTAGAATAAATCCCCACTGCAAATTGTTTTTTCTTTCATATGTAAAATCTCACATTTCTAAATATTTTGAAGTGTCATTCGTATCCGGAATGAAATAACCCCTTCACTCATTGCACAAAAGGGTTCATTTTGAACACCCAAAATCAGAGGTTCTCATAAAAATTCTTAAAATTTTTCTTTGCTGCTTCAATAGATTTGCTGACAGAACTGTGATAAGTACCTTCTTCTACGGCTATTTCATGGCAGCTCTTTCCCTCAATGACAAACTTATACAATCTTCGTTCCTGAGCTGGTTTCATCATTGAAAGCACTATTCTAACTTTCTCAATTTCACGCAGACGCTGTAATTCTTTCCTCTCTGCAATTTCTTCTGCTTCTCTGAGTTCAAATGGGTCAACAAAATCTAAGAATGCTTCATTATGGAATTGCTCAAATAAATCATCTTCATAACAAAAAGCATCTAAATGTCTTGCATACGCATTTTACCTTCGTGAATACCGCTTCCACGAGTCAAAACTGCGTCAATAATCTCCTGAGAAAAAGTAAAGGCAGAGGTTTTGTTTTCCTCTGCCTGACCGTCTAATATGAAGCTCATCTGTCCGTCTACCGACGGTAGCGGTTTCATTCTATCATTTAATTCTCACAAAAGACGCATTGCTTCAAAGTGCTGTGCAATCACGCTCCAGTTATAAAAACTCTGTGCAGTTCTGCTGTCATAATGGCCTTCCCAAAGGTGTAAAACATTCTGAAATGTCTTGTAACCTACGGTTCTCCCGTCCTGCAATGTGAGTTCTGTATAATCGTTATTGAAGATACTCTTGATATATTCGGTTCTGGTATCGCTATCGGTATTTCTCTCATAGAAGTCTTCCACTTCGTTTGGCTTCATCGGCAACTTAATGAGTTTGATTCCACGTTGTTTACAGAGATGTTCCTTTAGTATATCTATCTTCTCCGAGTCCGTATTCACTTGAATGGCAACCTGCTCCAGTGGAATATATACATCAAGTGGAATGCCGAATAACCTATCAGAGCCAAGTTCAACTTTCAATCCTTTCAAATTGGCATAATAACTGATTGCAAGAGCCGGGAACAATGACCTATATTCCTGTTCGCACTCTCTGCACCCTTTGCCAAGAACAGTACGCTCAACTATCTTCATACTCCAAGAGTGACCGTATCTGCATTTCCACCACGCTCTCTTTGCCGAATTTCTTGAAACTTCTGTCGGTTTTAACTTGTTTAATTCATAATCCCACTCAACAAGTGATTCTCTATCAGTTGTTGCAAGGTCATTGCATCCGGCAAGCACTGCCCTTTCTGCACACACGGGGCATATCGTTCCTTTCACACGGGCATTGATAACTGATTTCCACTCGCTACCGCATTTACCGCATCTCCACCAGACATTTTTTCTCGACTTTGCATTGACCTCATTCGGTTTCAGAGGAAAATTCTTCTCTGACCATTCCTCGGCTATCTGTGGGTGTGTACTTTTCAGGTCATTCTTTCCTTTTATGAATGTATATCCACTGCAACAAGGGCATTTACTACTACCTGAGCGTGTAGAGATAAGCGTATTCCATTCATAACCGCAGGTTCTGCACTTCCACCAAGCCTTGCTGTTTGCAAACGCCATAACTTCGGTAGGCTTCTTTTCATTCTTATCAGACCATTCAGAAGCCAATTCCGGCTTCAATGTACTTAAATCATTAATGCCCGTGACTACTCTTGCACCTGAACATATCGGGCATTTCTCGCCGTTGGAACGAGCCTTTACGCTTGTTTCCCACTCGTGACCGCAAGCACCTTTCCACCATACTTTCTTATTCGAGCCGAAAGTTATGCTGTCCGGTGTCAGCGGTAAATTCCTATCCGACCACTCGGCAACTAATTCGGGATGTACTGCCGATAAACTGTTACTCATATCAAAACCTCCACTTCCTCTGTGATTAGAGTATATGAGGTTTTGGCTTTTACTTGTAGTTTGCGAATATCTGTATAAATAGAAAAAGCCCTTTGAGAAAAGATTTCTCCTCTCTCAAAGGGCTTGAATGCATTAGTTTATAGGTTTCTTTGAAAAATCACCATATCCACCAACCTGACGCCACATTCAAATATTGGGTGGTCATAATAATCTGTAAAAAAGTTCGGTATGATATAAGAACGAACAAAACCGCACTTTTCATAGAATGGAACTGTCAAAGGACTATCGCCGGTTCCGACCTGTAAAACGGAATATTTGTCGGCATACTCTTTAACAATAAAATCTATCAAGGCTTTGGCATAGCCTTTACCTTGATATTCTGGAACGGTCGCAATATTCTTTATTTCAAGAATACCGTTGCCCTCATCCGTAACAACACATTCAGCTTTCACACCGTTATCATTAAGCACATACATAGTGCCTCTTTCAAGATAGCGGTCTATCATATTTTCCTGTTCATCTGCCAATAGCAGTAATGAAAGGATTTGCTTTTTATTTTCTTTGATTTCCCGAATCTTCATAATTAGCCACTCTGTTAAATTTCATTTTAGACTTTTATCATACTTTTGAAAATGGGCAATCCCGATTGGGACTGCCCATATATTTTGAAAATTATGCGATTTTTAAGACTCTGCACCGTTTCAAGCACCATTTGGTGTAAATTTGGTGTATTTGTGTATTTTCAGAGCTTTTTCACAAATGAAGTACATCCCGTTTTGTAGGGTAAAACGGTACTTCTTAGTAGAGCTTTGCACCTGCCGGAATATGGTCATCTACCATAAGCAGATGGAGCTTTTCTTCGCCTTCTTCTTCGTGTACTGCACTCAGGAGCATACCGCAAGAGTCAATGCCCATCATTGCTCTCGGAGGAAGATTTGTGATTGCAATAAGTGTCTTACCGACAAGTTCTTCCGGCTCATAATATGCGTGAATACCGCTTAAAATGGTTCTATCTGTGCCTGTTCCGTCATCAAGAGTAAACTGCAACAGCTTCTTTGATTTCGGTACTGCTACGCACTCTTTAACCTTAACGGCTCTGAAATCAGACTTTGAGAATGTATCAAAATCAACATCTTCTTCAAACAAAGGCTCAATCTTTACCTTAGAAAAATCAATTTTCTCAGGCTCTGAATTTGGTGTAGAAACTTCTTTATCCTTTACACCATTTTCGGATTTTACACCACCGAGGGTCTTCATTGTCGGGAGCCTTTCCGCTTCTCACGTAAAGAACTGTAAGATGATTTGTATTTCTTTAAATCATTACAATAATCTCTTTAGCAAGCTGTACTAAAACAACCAAATTTGCAGCCTTTTTTGGTCAAAAATTAGTCAAATTAAATTTTTTTGGTCAATTGTCTAGCCCTCAAATCAGAGGACTCTTTTCTATATTATATCGTTGTTTCTAAAATACATCCATGTTCTTGGCAAGTTTCTCCAAAGCCTCTCTAGTAACCTCTGGATTTGCCTCCGCATAAATGTTCATGGTTGTGCTGACATCAGCATGTCCCATTACTTCTTGAATAACTTTTACATTGGTTTCGTTCTCACAAAACCTTGAAGCAAATGTGTGTCTAAAAATGTGGCATGAAAACCTGAGCAACATTATAGGTTCTCTCTTCTTTTTCTTTGCCTCTACCTCTTCTTCGGCATTGTGAGTATCAACGATTCTCTTGATTGCACGATTTACTGCCTGCGGATTATGTGGATTTCCAAAACGATTAGTAAATATAAAGTTTGTCATTCCATCAACCTCTGCAACACAAAAACCTTCTTCCTGCTGGCGCTGATATTCAGACTTGAGCACTTCATACACCGGCCCCATCATTGGAATTGTCCTTATTCCTGCTTCTGTTTTAGGTTCTGAAACCCGGAACTCACACTTGAATGAATTATCAGATCTTGTGTAATAGGTAAGACTATGGTTAATATTGATTGTTCGTTTCTTCATATCAACATCGTCCCATCTGATGCCTATTGCCTCACCGATTCTGCATCCAGTTCCAAGCAGAAATACAAAAAACGGATACCAATGGAAGAAAAACGGATTCTTTGCAACATAATCAATAAATTCTCTCTGTTGCTCTACTGTCAGTGCTCTTCGACTCTTTCTAGCACCACCGTTTCTTTTTTTCACCTCGGCATAAGCTCCATTTACAGGATTTCTTCTTATAATATCATCTCGTACTGCCAGCTCAAATGTAGGTCGCAATACAGTATTGATACTCTCCAAAGTATTTACCTGCAATCCCTTTTTCGTAATCAAATCCGTATAGAAAAATAAGACATCAGAATACTTCACATCCTTAATCTTTTTCTTTCCGAACGTATCCCTGATAAAATGATCCCATGTATATAAGTAATTTGCTTTTGTAGTGCTTCGCAACTCCGTCTTGGTAGAAATATATCTATCAAACAAAAAATTTACATCTGCACTTCCAGCAACATATACATTTAACCCGTCCATCTGGTCACGAACAAGTTCGTCTTCTTTCTGCCTAAGTGTTACAAGAGATTTCGCATATATCGTCCTTTTTTTCCCTAATGGATCAGTATAAATATATGAATACCTGCCATCAGTTTTACGATAATGCTCTCCTTTTCGTAATACTCTTCCTTTACCATCTTTTCTACAAGCCATCTTTTCTCCTTTCTCAAAAAGAAAAGAGCCTGCATTACTTCTGGTCAGCCATATCAAAGTACTTTAATATGCTGGTGGAAGATGTATTCCATGTGGAAGATTGAGTCGGAGCAGCAATTTTTTTGATTCTCCTCGTATGCCTTGTAATTCTTTTTGCGTGTTTCTGCTACTCTCATTCTGACACAGATAGAAGATGCCATATCCAAGAAGCCCCGCCACAGAAAAAACAAATATCACCGCTAATAAAAGTTGCAGAGTCAGGCATTTCCATTTCCATTCCCATACACGCCTTCTGCTTTGATTCCGTCTATGTCTTTTCTTTCGCCTCTTCCGCAGCGTACACTCCCTGTTGTGTTTTCTTTGAAGAAAAGACGGACATACATGCCCGCCTTCTCCATGGTTATTTTCTCGTTTTATTTTTTAACTATCGTTTCTATGAATTCAAATTTTCTCTGCGTTTCTTTACGGTAATAATCAATCCCGTTCCGGAAAGAATTGATAGTATAAACAGCCATACACTCGGTGTGTTGTCTCCGGTTTTAGGTGCAGTCACATCCTTCTTATCAGTTCCACTCGATGGCTTGTCATCAGAGGAATTGCTATTGTTATTATCATTCTGGTTGTTATTACTGTTATCAGAGATATTTGCTTTGGTGGTAAATGTGGTGCTTGCAGAACCATCCGTCCAAAGGATTTCAACTGTATGGTTTCCTGCCGAAAGTGTATTCAGGTAGGAAGCTTTCAGTGTGATAATGGTAGAGCCTTCCTTTGCAGTGTAGTTGCTCTTGTCTATCAAATTTCCGTCCACCTTAACTCCGGTAAACTTGGAGAAGTCTCCGTTACCCCGGATGGTGATATTACCATCACTGTCATGCGTCCAACTACTGTTTGCTCCATCAATAATCTGATAGGTGTTATTCGGTGTGTCAGGATTATCGGAACCGCCCGCATCCTGTACGGTCAATGTTGCAGAATTACTCTCTACGTTTCCTGCGCTGTTTGAAACAACACACTTATACTTAAATCCGTTGCAGCTTATATTGACTGTGGATGTGGTATAGCTCGTTGCCGTTGCACCGTCAATGTTTACCCATCCTTTCCCATCATTTCTGTCTATCTGCCACTGATAGGTAAGATCTGTACCGCTTGCTGCTATGGTAAAGGACGCAGTCTCACCTACCTTCACTGTCGCATTTCCAGGCTGTGTGGTTATGCTTGGTGCAATCACATCCGGCACATCCGGTGTCTGGCTTTCCTGTTTAAAGGTAACTTCTATGGTGTGATCAGTATTCACATCACTAAAGGTGTAGCTTGTGGTTGCTGTCACTTCCGAACCATCCACCTTTACGTCCGCAATATAATATCCTTCGTTCGCCTTGATTGTATATGTAAGCTGACCTGCGGCAGATACCGTTGTCGTGCCACAGGGAGAGATTGTTCCACCGATACCTGCCGTTGCGGTAATCTTGTAGCTTGCTGTACCGCTCGGAGGCGTTATCGGCGCTGTATCCGCCGTAAAACTCCAACTTCCACGGAATACCACGGTTGTGCCGTTTAGGTTGCCGGCATCCCAGCCCGAAAAAGCCCATGTGCCGTTTTTACCATCCTTTTGTGCCTGAATGCGTGTTGTGGAGGTATATTTCTTATCCACAGCCGCCTTCGCCTGTTGCACACTCGAATAGGAGCTGCTATTTAGCGGCAGCGTTGCGCCTGTCGGGAATACAGAGCCCCAATTGTATTGCACCGTATAATTTTTTGTCACCGGCGGCTCGGGGCGTTCCTCAGACCTTTTATAAATATAACGAATCGTCATACCACTGTTCGGGACAGCATTTTCCATCCCCTCCGCTTTAACAAAAGTGTAGCCGTGCAGTTCCTGCGGCGGCTGCCAATCAACCTTTTTGCCTACCGGAACAGTAAAGGTAGTCGGCATGGTGTTTGGAACATCTGTGCCATCCTCCAGCTGATATTGGATGGTGACATTGACATAGCGCTGCTGCTCCGTATCATCATCAGCCAATACCTCGCCTGTCGCATGATCTACAATCTCAAAGCCGATGGTATCGCCGGATTGCAGAATGGCATTCTCCGGAATCGTGTAAACCAGAGAGCAGTTGACAAGGCCGGAATTAAAGTCGCTGCCCTCGTAATCCAACGCACCCTTTGTCCAGAATTTGCTTTTCTCTTTCCAAACAGGGATGTCAAACTCCTGCGTAGTGAAAACCTGCTCCCCATCTGTCGTGACCGCTTTTTCGCCGTTGGAATGTTCCACCCACAGGCGCAGGGTCACAGTCTTCGCTTGGGTATTCGAAAGATTTTGTATAATGGTGCGCAGCTCAACCTGCTGCCCCTTCATGCTGCTATAATCAAAGCTGTTTTTACTGCCGCCGCTTAATAGACGGCTATTCCTGTCATTTTGATAGCTCGCATATGCGGAGGAATTCGCTGCCTCAAAGGCAGAAGGATCTTTTGTGGGATTTCTGTAACCGCCGATATACTTTTTCACCTCAGGAACAGCCACATAAAGCGCAGGGGGATTTGTAATGAGCTGACTCATGACCTTTATGCCCTGTAGCTTGCACACATCGCAAAAATCATTCTGAAAGGTCTCTCGCATCAGACAATCCCTGCTGGAATTATAGGTATAAGGATAGTAGTCAAGATGCGGGCAGGTATAGGTATTACGGAAGCCAAGCAGCTGCTTCCACTTCACTTTCGTGGGATCTTTTGTTGCAGTCATATTCAGTGATGTAGTGTAATTCCACTCATCTACAGGAACAGTGCTATAATTATATTCATCTCCCAGATGGAACAGACCGTGTCCCAGTTCATGCCGCTGGGTAAACGCAGAATATGCGTTTCTCGCTGACGCAACAATATAGTGAATACCATATTGTTTATTATCATGAGAGCCACCGAAATACTCACCGCTATTCGCCAACACAACGAATTGGTTGATATTTTCATACACATAATCATACTGTCTATAATTATGATCCATCGTGTTTTCGTTTGGATGCGTTTCATTAGGAATATGTGCGTCATGAATCTTCTCGATAAACGCAGGGCCTATGATGCGCTCCAAAACATGGTTGCGCCAGTTCCCTTTGTTAGTAGAAATTCCTCCTTTGGCGGTCGCAGCAAAAAATGTGCTGGTACCGCCATAGCCATCCACCGATGCCGTGCAGAGTGCATAGACATTAAAGCGATCCGCCATGCTGCGATATGGCTCTATCTGCAATACCTCCCCCCACAGCTTTTTTACATCCTCGACAAACTGCTTTTGCTGGCTTTTGGTGTAGCCCTCGGCGCAGTACACAATCACCATGTTCTCCTTATCGCTGCGAGGCTTCTGGATTGTATACACCGGTACGGTTACATTTGCATATGCAGGATCCTCAGTGTAGAGGGTACTCATCTCCAGCTGTAGATACTCATCCGTGTTCACATTCCAGTCACCATTCACATCCTCTCGCACAGCGCCGGATATGCCAATGCTGTCATCCGGCGCATCCGGTGCGGAAACAACATAGGGGTCCTGTGCGCTCTGTCCTGTGCCGGATGATACGGTGTAATTTTCCGTATTCAGATAGAAGGCAGGACGAACGCCGTAATATCCCTTATAGGGTGCGTCACGCAAAATATTCCCTTGAGGGGTCACAAATCGCATATCATGGTTACAGGTTGTAATCGGTGTACGCAGCCAATAGTTCCATGCTACACCGCTTCTGTTTTTTGCGATATGGTAGCCGTTCAGGTTATCATTAACCGTTTTGAGCTGCTGAACATCCAGCAGAAAAACTCTATCCCAAATATATTCATAATGGGCACTGTCATACCCATCCGCTACCGTATCAATTGTGGTGTTATAGGGAAGATCAACACCGGCTGCGTCGATATAACCTGCCGTATACTCCGGATGGGAAACGATAGAACGCTGCTTCACCGTTCGAATCGCTCCCAGCTCATCCGAACGAAAGCTGCGAAGGAAGCCCTCCTTTTGGTCATATGCTGCCGTTTTAGGATAGACAGAATCCTCTGTTGGCGGATTTCCGCAAAGCCATTTCACTTTTCCTGCTTCAGCGTTGGAATTGAGCCAAGAACGTATGTTGCTGTCTCTCCAGTGGTTAGAACCAAAATTATCTCTCCAGCTATTGCGCCGGTGCGAGCCTGTTTCGGCATTTTTGTTGGTTTTTGCATCATAGGGCATGTAATCACACAATACTCTATCCGAAAGCATCAATGGCCCATTGCTATCCTTCGCTACACAACGCCACACAATTGGCACTCCCCCATAAGTACCCATCTGAATGTAGTCACCAATTTCGATGGTTGGCTTGTTATCTGCCGCCCTAACCGGCAAAGGGCATAGCACCAAAATTACCGCAAGCAGCAGAGATACCGTTCGTTTGCCATATTTATGTTTGATAATATTCATAAAGTCCTCCTTTTGTCATTCTCTCCTGAGCGTCATTCACGGTCAGTAGGCTTCTACCCCCCCCCCATTTTTGACATATGTCAATTTATACAATTGCTGCATCATCGATATTCACCTCATTTCTACTTGAGTTATTGCAAAAAATAGGTCTTTCTGCGATAACCCCTTGTGCCAAATGCTGAAACACCTTCATAAAGATGTAATAGCTTATTTATTTTAGAAAAGTATCCGACAAAAAACTCTACACTTCCGACAAAAAATATATATATTTCTCAAACCATATCATGGCGATGTACATTTGTCAATGATGTGACACCTCAAGATCACCACAGTCCTGATACTTCTTATACATGTCATTGATATAAATCGTAGGCGAAATGTTCCTGCCTTCTTCTCTTAAGATGATGCCATCAAGAGTCACATTCACCTTTTCCACTGGCTCTGCCACAAGTTCCATTCCTTTGAACTTCTCAGGCATATAATCCATAAACTTTTCTTTTACTACTTCCTTAAAAATCTCGTAATTCATCATATTACGGTTCCTCCTTAATCTAAATTGTCATACAAAATCCCTTCATCCTCGGGATTTTTGTGTTCTCTGTAACTGTTGTCTTCTTCGATTCCCATATCAAAAGTGGTATGAGATTTTCTTTTCTTTCTGTAATAATTCTTGAGAAACATGCACTTTCTACAGTCCTCACAGAATAATTCTTCCGGCGGAATGCCAAGTGCCTTTGCAATCCTGTTCAACGTTCCCGTCCTTGGAACTCTTGAACCATTTTCGTATTGGGCAATTCTTACATCACCTCTATTTTCAAAACCACTTTTCTCGCCCAGTTCCCTGAGTGTCATTTTTTGTCGTTTTCTGTAATATCTGATTCTTTCTCCTACCACTGTTTGTCCTCCAAATCAAAAAAAGCAGGGAACATAAGTCACTGGCTTACATTCCCCGCAAGGTTAATTGTTACTGTTTATTCTTTTTCTTTCTTCCACGAAATCCTACTCCAACACCTGTAATAAGTGCAAGTGCACCAATTCCAAGATAAAGAAGCGGATTTGCATTGTCGCCTGTCTGTGGAAGCTTAGGCTCTGTCGGTACATTGATAAGCTTAAGAGTTGTTACAACAACATCCGGTGCATTGTCATCGTATCGAAGAGTTACATCGTGAGCTGTCTCATCGAGGATATATCCGTCAGCTGCTTTTGTCTCAACTACTGTATAATGGATATCTTCCTTGAATGATCCATCCTCGTTGTAAG
>ERZ857951.3759-NODE-3759-length-10914-cov-2.460816_pt1 | contig 10914 bp, 11 predicted proteins | sample MGYA00519759_ERZ857951 | MGnify/ENA primary metagenome ERZ857951 (study PRJEB31778, sample SAMEA3449377) | human gut metagenome | biome: human gut; feature: human-associated habitat; material: faeces | place: United Kingdom | collected 2010/2012 ... | reverse complement strand
ATGTCGGAAGCGCTGTTATCCGTCTGACAAGTCATAAAAAACCAGTGGCAGTAAAAAATGAAAAGCTGATGTTTGACATTATACGAGCATCATTTAATCAGAGAAGAAAAACACTAGTAAATGGCCTATATAACGTAGGCGGTTTAAACAAATCAAAGGAAGAGCTTGCAGCTGTGCTTGAAAGCATTGGTTTAGCAGCAAACGTGCGTGGAGAAACGCTGACACTTGAGCAGTTTGCCGCACTTTCTGATGCATTGTCAAAAAGCGCGAATTAAATTGTTCTAAACGATGCCTTTCTTTCATATGTACTTATTTAGAATACATATAAGGAAAGGAAGGTATCAATATGGCACAGTATCAGCGCTTCCTCTCATATCTTTTTGAGTATGAGGGTGATCAAAAAAAGGAAAACTGCGGGTTTGCAAAGATAGAAATCAGAGGAGATGTACAGCGTATTTTCCTGTCTGTAAAAAATAATGAGCAGGCTGAAATTTTGCATGTATTTGGCTTCTATCATACAAAGGATGGCTGCGATTGTGTGCCGCTTGGCCGTATGGTTGTAAAAAATGGAAAAGGACAGCTCCAGTACATCAATAACGGCGTTTATCTTGCAGGAAGCAAGATTAAATTTGAGCAGCTTAGCGGAATTGTAGCAGGCAGACAGAAGCCGTTTTCAAACGCTTATGCAACTGTCTGGGATGACCAGTATTTTGGACTCTCACTGTTTGATAAGGATCGAGCAAAACAAACAGCACAGTCTGAAGATGAACAGGTTTTGGAAAATCAGCCTCAGGAAGAACTTCAAACGATGGAAGTTTGCTGTGAGACTGATAGCAAAGAAACAAACAAAATAGAACAGGGACAAGACAAGGCAGATGCTGTTTGGGCACAGTTAAGTACAGCGTATCAGCATATTGAGACGCTTCCGGGTGATACAGTAGTTTGTTTAAAGGTAATGCCAGCAGATATTGGCCGTCTTCCTCGTCCAAATTGGATGTTAAGCAATAATGGATTTTTGATGTACAGTTTTGTGAAGTACCGCTATATTGTATTTGCAAAAGTGACACAAGGACGTTATGAGCTTTGGGTGCCTGGCAATTATGAAAAGAGTGAGGAACTGATGGCGCAGATGTTTGGCTTTTATTGTTTTCGCTCCGTTAAATCAAAAAAAGCGTCAGCAGGAGACTTTGGCTACTGGTGTGTGCCGATTGTATTTCCGGCAGATGATCAGGGTGAAAAAAAGGAAGCAAAGATGACAGTTGCAGATCAACAAAAAACGGTGAATCCTGCATTTGGTTAAAAACACATCAAAAACAGAAGAAAGGGAAAACAATGGCAACAGAGAACGAGCAGCTTTTGGAAGAACAGGCAAGTCTTAGAGAAAAGGAAGACCGAAAATTTATGCGTCAGGCACTTACACAGGCCAAAAAGGCAGCAGCTATTGATGAAGTTCCAATTGGCTGTGTTATCGTTTGTGATGGAAAAGTCATTGCCAGAGGCTATAACAGAAGAAACATAGAAAGCTCAGTGCTTGGTCATGCAGAGCTTGCAGCTATGAAAAAAGCATCGAAAAAGCTTGGTGACTGGCGTCTGGAGGGATGTACGATGTACGTGACGCTTGAGCCATGCCAGATGTGTGCCGGAGCAGCCGTGCAGGCACGTCTTGATCGTGTGGTTATAGGTGCAATGAATGCAAAGGCAGGGTGTGCTGGTTCCATTATAAATTTGCTTGATATGCAGCAGTTTAATCATCAGATTCCGATCACAAAAGGTGTTTTAGAACAGGAATGCTCGCAGATATTGTCAGAGTTTTTTAAACGTATCAGGGTAAAAAAGAAGAAACGCCCCTTGACAAACGAAGAAATATCCGATACAATTATGGATGCGCAGCCGGGGCGGTAGCGGTGCCTTGTACCTTCAATCCGCTATAGTAGGGGTCATATCCCGGCTGAGGGTGTTTCACTTGTGGAGCTGCCCTTTGTAAGTGGCGTTGAAGTTTGGGTCTTACGCAACAAGACTCTGTGAACCATGTCAGGTCGGGAACGAAGCAGCATTAAGCAGAATCTCTTGTGTGCCGTGAGGGTGCCTGAGCCGAGCAGGCTGCAGAGGTAACGTCTGGGGGTGGCATTCGAAGCCGGGATGCGCAAAAAAATGATATATCAAAAGAAAAAGAGTTTTTTAGGAGTTGTCTGTTGCATCGACAGCTCTTTTTTTGTATAATAAAAACTACGATGGGTTAGTTTTGCCATTGATATAGCTGAAATCCTAAATTATAAGGAGGAAGATACGATGAGAGTTGGAATGTTAACCAGCGGCGGAGATTGTCAGAGCTTGAATGCAACAATGAGAGGTGTTGCAAAGACGCTATATAATCAGAGAAAGGATGTTGAAATTATTGGTTTCATCGAAGGTTATCGCGGACTGATCTATGAGGATTACCGTATTATGAAATCAAAGGATTTTTCAGGAATTCTGACAAATGGCGGTACGATTTTGGGTACGAGCAGACAGCCATTTAAGCTGATGCGTGTCCCGGATGAGAATGGTCTTGATAAGGTAGAGGCAATGAAGAATACCTACAAGAAGCTAAAGCTTGACTGTCTCGTAGTATTAGGCGGAAATGGCAGCCAGAAGACGACAAATCTTCTTCGTCAGGAAGGACTTAACGTCATCGGACTTCCAAAAACAATTGACAACGATCTGTGGGGAACTGATGTTACCTTTGGTTTTCAGAGTGCTATCAATCTGGCTACACAGACTATTGACTGTATCCATACAACTGCAGCTTCACACGGACGTGTTTTTATCGTGGAGATAATGGGTCATAAGGTAGGATGGCTTACGCTTCATGCAGGTATTGCAGGCGGAGCAGATATCATTCTTGTTCCAGAGATTCCGTATGATATCAATAAGGTGGCAGCAGCTGTAAATAAGCGTGCTAAGGAAGGAAAGCGTTTCTCAATCATTGCTGTTGCTGAGGGTGCAATCTCCAAGGAGCAGGCTGCACTTTCAAAGAAAGAATATAAGAAATATATTGCAACGCGTCAGTATCCATCTATCTCTTACGAGATTGGTGCAAAGATTTCTGAGCTGACTGGACAGGAGGTGCGTGTAGCAGTTCCAGGTCATATGCAAAGAGGTGGAAGTCCGTGCCCTTATGACCGTGTCCTTTCAACAAGACTTGGCGCAGCAGCAGGCAAGATGATCTTAGACGGAGAGTTTGGCTACCTGGTAGGTATGAAGAACAATCATATCGCAAAGATTCCGTTAGCAGATGTTGCAGGAAAGCTTAAAATGATCCAGCCGGATGATGAGATGGTTCAGGAAGCAAAGCTCATGGGAATTTCATTTGGAGATTAATTGTAAATGGCATATACAGCATTATACCGCAAATGGCGTCCTGCCCGATTTGAAGATGTAAGAGGGCAGGAGCACATTGTACGGACTTTAAAAAATCAGATTATTTCAGACCGCGTAGGTCATGCTTATCTGTTCTGCGGCACGAGAGGAACAGGAAAAACCACGATTGCAAAGATCATGGCGCGTGCCGTCAACTGTGAGCATCCTGTGGATGGAAGCCCGTGCAATGAATGTGCGGTGTGCAGGTCGATCCTTGAGGGACGCTCAGTCAATGTGGCTGAAATTGATGCGGCATCAAACAACGGTGTCGATAATATCAGAGAGATTCGTGATCAGGTTCAATACTCGCCGACAGAAGGAAAATATCGCGTCTATATCATAGATGAGGTGCATATGCTGTCGGCGGGGGCTTTTAATGCGCTTTTAAAAACGCTTGAGGAGCCGCCGGCATATGGGATTTTTATTTTAGCAACGACAGAGGCAAATAAAATACCTATCACGGTTTTGTCGAGATGTCAGCGATATGATTTCAGGCGAATTGGAAATAATGTAATAGCAGATCAGGTTTCCAATCTGCTTAAGGCAGAAGGTGTCGAGGCAGATGAGGATGCAGTTCGCTACGTAGCAAAAGCAGCTGATGGAGCGATGCGAGATGCATTAAGTCTTTTGGAACAATGTATCTCATTTTATTATGGTCAGAGGCTGACGTATGAGAAGGTGCTAGATGTACTCGGTGCAGTAGATACACAGGTATTTTCTAAGCTGCTTCGCCTGATTATACGATGTGATGTGCCGGGATGCGTGCAGCTGATGGATGAAATCAGTTCACAGGGGCGCGATCTTAGCCAATTTGTCACAGACTTTATCTGGTATCTGCGAAATCTTATGCTGGTGCAGACAGCAGACCAGAGTGCGCAGGCACTTGAGATGACAAAAGAAAATTATGAGGCGCTTCGAGAAGAATCAAAGATGGTGGCGCTTAGTGTGCTGATGAGAAATATCAGGATATGTTCAGAGCTTTCAAATCAGCTCAAATTTGCTGTCTCAAAACGAGTACTTATTGAGATGGCAATTATTAAGATGATGCAGCCGCAGATGGAGGATGATATAGAGAGTCTTCGTGTGAGACTGGATCAAATTGAGGAGAAAATTGCTTCTGGCAGTTTTGTTAATAATACAGAACCACAGCAGTCTGGAAGCATTTTTGATTCTTATTTTGAGGGCAATGCAAAGCAGCCTGTTATGCAAAAAGCAGCGCAGACTGTTGAATTAAGTGAGGCTGAATATGAGGACTATCAAAAGATAAGCAGTGAGTGGAAGAAGCTTTCTCACATGCAGTCGGGATTTATGAATTCGATTTTGATGGGAACCAATATAAGCTATGATAAGGCAAAAGGCCTGTGCATTGTATTCACAAACAAATTTAACTATGAGCTGATGCTTCGACAGGAACGTATGGAAGAGCTTCGGCAGATGTTAAATAAGCAGTATCAGAAGGAATTTTCAATTACTGCGAAGCTTCTTGAGGCAGGTGAGGCGATGCCGCGCATCACAAGAGGCAGCCATATTGAGGGAATCAATATGGAAATTGGTGTTGAAGATGAATAATTAAATTTATAGTTGAAAGGAAAAGTAAAGACATGGCAAAAAGAGGTGGATTCCCAGGCGGTATGCCGGGCAATATGAACAATTTAATGAAGCAGGCACAGAGAATGCAGCGCCAGATGGAGGAGCAGCAGAAGGAGCTTGAGGAAAAGGAATTGTAGGCGGCGGTGTTGTTAAGGTTACTGTTTCTGGCAAAAGAGAAGTAACAAATGTTGAGTTGGCAGAAGAAGCTGTTGATCCAGATGATATCGAGACATTGCAGGATCTGATCGTAGCAGCTGTAAATGAGGCTATGCGTCAGGTTGATGAGGCTTCTTCTCAGTCAATGGGCAAATTAGCAGGTGGTTTAGGCGGCAGCCTTGGTGGTCTTGGCGGAGGCTTTCCGTTCTGATGGATTTTTACAGCAAAACAGTAAATCAATTGATTGAAGAATTGTCCAGACTGCCTGGGATTGGAGCAAAATCAGCTCAGCGTCTGGCATTTCATATTATTAATATGCCAAAAGAGCAGGTGGAGCAGCTGGCGCAGTCGATGGTGAATGCGCGCAGCAATATCCGCTACTGCAAGGAATGCTTCACACTGACAGATCAGGAGCTGTGTCCGATCTGTGGCAGTGCAAAGAGAGACAAGTCAGTGATTATGGTGGTGGAAACTTCCAGAGATCTGGCAGCTTATGAGAAAACAGGAAAATTTGATGGTGTGTATCATGTTCTTCACGGGGCAATTTCTCCTATGCTTGGAATAGGACCGGGAGACATTAAAATAAAGGAATTGCTGGTGCGCCTGCAGCGCGAAGATGTGCGAGAGGTGATTATTGCGACAAATTCCAGTCTGGAAGGAGAAGCAACAGCGATGTATATAAGCAAATTAATCAAGCCAGCTGGCATTAAGGTAACACGCATTGCAAGTGGTGTGCCGGTAGGCGGTGATTTGGAATATATAGATGAAGTGACATTAACACGTGCACTTGATGGACGTGTGGAATTATAGTTGCAGGAAATGGTGACAAAATGGATAAATACGAATATCAGTTAAAAACAGAGCATATCAGACAGGTTGCAGCCAGAAAAGAGTATGGCGAGGCTGCAAAGCTGTGCGATACGATCGACTGGACAAAAATCCGCGACGTAAAAATGCTGACACTGGCAGCCGATGTCTATACGGCAGTAGGAGAGTATGAAAAGGCAATCGATATTTTGCAGCAGGCATATGAGTATGCAGCGATGGGACGCCGTATCGTGTATCGTCTAACGGAGCTTGCATTGAAGGCAGACAGTTATGATGATGCGAAAAATTACTTCGAGGAATTTTGTCGCATAGCGCCAAATGATCAGGGAAGATATATTCTTTTATATAAGATGGCACGTTATCAGAAGGCAACTCTTGATGAAAAAATCAAAATTCTTGAGGCTTACAAGAGAGAAGATTTTGATGAGAAATGGGCTTATGAGCTGGCTGTTTTATATGCGATGAATAATGAGAAGGATAAGTGTATCCAACTGTGTGATGATATTATTCTTTGGTTTGGCCTTGGAAAATATGTGGAAAAGGCACTTTCTCTTAAGAGTCAGTTTGCACCGTTAACACCGGCGCAAAAGGAAAAGGTTCAGAAGTTTGCAGACAAAAAGGCACAGGAAGAAAACGAAAAGCTTCAGAAAAAGCAAGAAGAGCAGGAAAAGAAAGAATCACAGGCAGAGTTGGCTAAAAAAGCTGCCGCACAGGAAAAAATTTCAAAGTGGCAGGAAGAGCAGGAAAAGGCATATCAGGCAGAGCAGGAGGCAGCTAAAAAAGAGGCTAAAGCGCGAGAGGATGAGCAGAAGGCTTTGCTAGAGCGTGAAGAAAAGCTTCGTAAGCAGCGTGAAGAGGAACTTGAGGCAGTAGAACGCTTAAAGAAGGAACAAAGATTAGAACATGCCAGACAAAGTGTTGTTACGAGTGACATGAACGAAATTATGGCAGTAATTCAGCGTGCAAAGCAGGAGGATGCCCAGAACGAGCTGCAGGATGAGTTGGCAAAGCAGGTACAGCAGGTGCAGCAGCTTGCCGGGGAGAAGGATTTGGAGCTGGTTTCTGAAATTCCTTCAGATGTTGAAGAGAAAGAAAAACTGCAGGTGTCTGAGGATATTTCCTATATGCAGGATGAGATTTCAGAGGACAAAACTACAGAAAGTGAAGTTTTAGATTACGAGACTTCAGAAAACGAAACCTCAGACGTTGAAACAGCAAACACCGAAATTTCAGAGAAAACCTCAGATAGTGAAAACGCTGATGAGGCTGTTTGGTTTGAAGCATATAAGCCAGAAGAAGAACCTCAGATTTCTGAGTGGGCAGCACCAGTGGCAGAAACGGTGGAAGTAGAGCCAGAGGAAGAAGTTCAAGAAGAACCTGAAAAAGAGCCAGAAGAGGAAGAGACTCAGGAAGTAGTTCAGGAAGAACTTGAGAAAGAGCCAGAAGAAGCGGGGCCTCAGGAAGAGATTCAAGAAGAATCTAAAAAAGATCCAGAAGAAGCAGAGACTCAGGAGGAGATTCAAGAAGAAATTCAGGAAGAACCAGAAGAGGAAGAACCTCAAGAAGAATTTGAGGAAGAACCAGAAGAGGAAGATGCTCAGGAAGAATCTGCTGAGAGCCGTCAAGTGGAGATGACAGCAAACAGCGGACTTCCAATTGTCAATCCGGAGGATATGTCACGTGTATGGCATTTTGCTATTCAGGCGATGCCAGATGAGGATGATATTGAACTGGCACTTGAATATTTAGAGGAACTGGCAGAACGCTCTTCACGTGCAGTTCCGAGATCTGTTGTGAAAATTACAGGTCAGAAGCTGAATCAGAAGGGACTTGTTAAGTCAATTGACAAGCTGCTTGGAAAGACAATTCTGATTGAAGATGCGGCAGACATGAATGAGCGTGTCATCAATGAATTTTGTAAGATCATTGATCCAACTGACAGAAGCTTGCTTGTTGTATTTATCGATACACCGGCCTCAATTCGTCATCTGCTTATTGATTACCCACAGCTTGCACAGGTAGTTACGGCTCAATTTGTCCGTGAGACATATTCTGTTACTGAGCTTCTTGAGTATGCAAGAGGATATGCAGATAGAGAGGACAGTGTGTTTGATAAATCAGGTGAGCTGGCACTGATGGAGCGCTTAAAGGTAATTGCAGGTAATCAGGAGCGCAATAAAAAGCGTATTGTTGAGATGATTGTAAATAATGCAATTGAGAAGGCCGAGAAAAAATCTATGCGCAAGCTCTTCCAGAGCAAATATGACAAGAGAGGCTGTCTGATTTTGCGTGATAAGGATTTTGAAGTTGGCTGAAAAAAGAAAGGTGTGATTCTATGAATTGGCTTGTGATAGCGGTAATCGTATTGATTGTACTTGCGACACTGGCTGGTGCAAAAAGAGGACTTGTAAAAACAGTTCTTTCATTTGCGTCCTTTTTTGTAAGCTTGGTAATCATGCTGTTTGTCCGCGAGGGAGCCTGTGTCTGATTTTGTGAAAGACCAGACAGGGATTTATGCAGCAATAGAGACTAGTGTTAGCTCATTTGTGGAAGAAAAGACACAAGAGATTCAGGCAGAACAGGCGCAGCTGACAGATAAGGTCATTGATAGTCTGAATCTGCCGGATGTTCTGACAAAATCTTTAGAGCAAAGCAACAGCAAGGCAGTTTATGAGCAGCGTGGCATTCAAAATATAGCAGCCTATATTACGGGATGGCTCACAGATTTGGCATTTGAGGCTGTTTGCTGTATTATCAGTTTTGTTGTTGTATGGATTTTGCTTCGTATTGTAACAATGGTTTTAGCAGGAATTGTGAGACTGCCTGTTTTGCATCAGATTGACTGTATTGCAGGTGCCATTTGCGGGCTTTGTACTGCGTTGATTATAATATGGATCGGAGGTATTGTTGTGACTGCATTTGCAGCACAAGATTGGGGACGCGAGGCACTTTCAATGATTACACAGAGCACACTGCTGACATTTCTTTATAATAATAATTTTTTGCTAAATGCACTGCTTAAGGCAGTACGTTAATAAAAAATACCCTTCGATCAGTCTGCACACATAAGCAGCCTGTCGAGGGGTATTTTTTGATTAGCTGCTTTAAATTTAAGAAGCTAATATTTTTTTCATTCGATTTATTGTATGACAGTATGCTGGAACGAGAAACAGATCTGCCATGATCCATGCAATTGGACTGGCAAGACATATGCCAACAAAGCCAATGAGTGGTACAAGAACAAGACTGGCAATAATTCGTCCAACCATCTCACAGACACCTGCTAAGATTGCCAATCGGGAATAGCCCATTCCCTGTATGCAAAATCTCACAGTATTGACGAGACAAAGCGGAATATAGAAAGCCGTGTTGAAAACTAAAAACTGCTTAACATGATCAAGAATGGCAATTTCATCTGCCGATACAAACAGAAGTGCAATTTGTCTTCCAAATAATGATAATACAAAGAAAGCAATAATGGCATAGATGCCGCCTATGAAGCTTGCGGATTTCAATCCTTTTCCAACGCGATCAAGCTTCCCGGCGCCGACATTTTGACCGGCATATGTTGCCATTGTAGAGCCAAGTGCATCAAACGGGCAGCAGCTAAAGCCAGATATACGGCCGGCAGCTGTAACTGCGGCTACGGCCTGAGAACCAAGTGAGTTTACTGCAGTCTGTAAGATAACACTTCCGATTGCTGTAATGGAGTACTGCAGACCCATTGGAATGCCCATGTTGCAAAGTATGATCGCCTGACGCCCCTCAAATTTCATCTCATCCTTTTCAAATTTGAGAATATCATACTGCTTTCTCATATATAAGAAACATAAAATACCGGAAATCAACTGGGAAAGAACAGTAGCCCATGCAGCGCCTGCCACTCCCATATGTAGAACAAGAATTGCCAGCAGGTCAAAAAGAATATTTAACATGGCTGAGATAACCAGAAATATAACTGGTGTGCGGCTGTCTCCGAGAGAACGTATAATACCTGACAGCAAGTTATAAAGATATGTGGCAGGTATTCCAAGGAAAATGATAAATATGTAGCTATAAGCATATTCGAAAATATTTTCTGGTGTATCCATCCAGGAAAGAATTTGTCTACATAGTATACAGACGACAACTGTCATAACAGCTGCGAATGCGATGGACAGCCAGGCTGCGTTTGCGACAAATTTTCGCAGTCGCTTGTAGTCCTTTGCGCCAAAGCTTTGTGCTATTGGGATAGCAAATCCGCTGCAGACACCGTTGCAAAATCCAATTATCATAAAGTTGATTGCTCCTGTCGATCCGACACCGGCCAACTGATCAACGCCCAAACTTTTTCCTACAATAATAGTATCAACCATACTGTAGAATTGCTGAAACAGCATGCCAAGCAGCAGCGGAACTGCAAAGCTTAAAATTAATTTGAGCGGGCTTCCAGATGTCATCTCCCTTGTTGCATTTTTTGCCATACTTCTTATGCTCCTTTTTTAAAGTTGATTTTGACGTTTTTCCAGCACATTATAGCAGGTTATAAAACGTTTGCAAGTGTTTTTTTGCTTTTTTGAAACTATTTCTAGCTATGCAAAATAGCATTGCAATTTTGTGCGGCTAGGGGTATCATAGTAGCATAACGCTACCAATAGCAAATATAGAAAGGTGAAAGATTATGACAGTACAGGAAAAGATTCATGAGTATCTTAGCGTACATCGCGACGAGATGGTTGAAGACATTAAGACATTGATCAAAGTAGACAGTGCTCGTGCAGAGGCGCTGCCGGGAAAGCCATATGGCGAGGGTGCAGCAGAGGCACTTCATGCAGGATTATCTCTTTTTGAGAAGCACGGCTTTTTAGGAAAAAACTGGGATAATTATGCGATTGACACAGTAATCAATGGAAAGGAGCTTGGACTTGATATTCTGGCACATCTTGATGTTGTTCCAGGCGG
>ERZ857951.3754-NODE-3754-length-10921-cov-6.393061_pt1 | contig 10921 bp, 7 predicted proteins | sample MGYA00519759_ERZ857951 | MGnify/ENA primary metagenome ERZ857951 (study PRJEB31778, sample SAMEA3449377) | human gut metagenome | biome: human gut; feature: human-associated habitat; material: faeces | place: United Kingdom | collected 2010/2012 ... | reverse complement strand
TACTTGCTGTAACCGCTGGTGGCGAAGTTCACCGACGCCGAGAAGGTCGAACCGGGGTTGGCCTTGGGGTCCTGCGAATGGGTCCACTGGATGCGGAAGTTGCTCTGCTTGATATAGTCGGGTTCGCCTTTCTCGCCTGTCTTGATGTTCGAGTACTGCATGTTGAAACTGCCGCTGTACTTGTAGCGCTTGATGTAGCGCGATGCGGCCGACGCCTCCCACGAACCGAGCGTGTAGATGCCTCCGCGGACGGCCAGATCGGCGTAATCGCCCAGCGTGAAGTAGTAGCCCAGATCGCGCAGGAAGAATCCCTTGGTGTACTCTTCGCCGTAGGTGGGCATCAGCAGACCCGACTTGGGACCCGAACTGATCGGGAAGAAGCCTTCGGGAATGCCCAGAAAATAGATCGGCACGTCCTCCATGACCAGATAGGCCGGCCCCGTGACGACCTTCTTGCCCGGAATGACCTTGGCCTTGGTCATCGCCAGATAGAAGTGCGGATGGTCCGTTTCGTCGCAGGTCGTATATTTTCCGTTCTCGATGTTGATCGTGTTGTCGGGCATCTTCTTGACGCTGCCGCCCACCAGCCAGCCGTCGCCCTGCTGCGTCGCCACGCCCTTGATCTTGGCCTTCTTCGATTCGAGGTTGTAGGTGATCGTGTCCATCTTGTAGGGGGCTTCGCCGCCGTCGGAGAATTCGGGTTTGGTGACGATGGCCTTGCCTTCGAGCGAGTCGGGTTTGCCGTATGCGTGGATCAGCTTGGAGTTCATGTCGATCTGCATGTAGTCGGCCTTGAGGTTGCTGTTCTGATAGGTGACGTCGCCTTCGTTGTAGATGTAGACCATCTTGTTGCGGACGTCGTAAACCAGCGAGTCCTTGTTCTTGCCCGAAATCGGATCGTCGAGGAAGGCGCCGGGCTTGCGCGGCCGCTTGACCGAGTCGCGGGCCACGGTGTCGGCCTGCCTGCCGGCCAGCGAGTCGGCCCGGCGGGCGATGAGCGAATCGACCTGCGAACTGAACATCGAGTCGCGCTCCTCCTGCGACATGGCTTCGAATTCGGCGTGGCGGCGGGCTTTCTCGCGGGCGGCCCGTGCCTGCGCGCGGCGTTCGCTGCGTGTGCGGGCGGCTTCCGGAAGGGTATATGCCGGAATGGAATCGTGGGTGCGGGTGCTGTCCGGGGCGGCTGCGGCGAACACGCTCCGGGGTGCGGATGCGCCGACCACCAGCTGGGCGAAGAGCAGGATCAGCGCCGCCGAAAACAGATATTTTACCCTAAGTTTATCCAAAATTCCAATAATTTTTCGTACCTTTGCCGACATGTCGGCAAAAACGCCTGAATCAGGTCTCCGGCGACCTCCCGCGGGGTTTTCAGGCGCGACAAAGATAGGTAAAAAATTACAGAAAGCTTACACTTGATCTCTTAAATATGCGCACACGACTGTTCCTGTTATTCGCATTTGCGGCCGTAACCGTTCTTACGAACGCGGCATCGGCCGGGAATATTGCGCACGGAGTCGAAGTTGTGGTGATCGACCCCGGTCACGGCGGCAACGATCCCGGTGCGCACTACGGCGGAACCAGCGAAAAGGACCTGACGCTGAAGGTGGCTCTCAAGCTCGGCAAAATGATCGAGGAGGGCATGCCCGGCGTGAAGGTGGTCTATACGCGCAAGACGGACAAGGCGCTGGGACCCGACAAGGCGAAAGACCTGCAGGCGCGTGCCGACATCGCCAACAAGGCCGGCGGCGACCTCTTCATTTCGATCCATGTCAATGCGGCCAAGTCTACGGCCGCGCGCGGCGTCGAGACGCTGATCATGGGCGAAAGCCCCAAGGAGCAGCGTTACAACGAAAACGCGCTGTTCGAGAACAACCGCGAGGACCTGATCGACATGTCCGACGAACGTACGGCGGCCATCGTGCGGGCCTATATCCAGAACCTGCAGTTCACCTACGGCGAGTACAGCATGGCCATCGCTCGCTGCATTCAGAACAACTACCTGAAGGCGGGCCGCCACTCGCGGGGCATCAAACCCCAGCTGCTGCGCGTGCTCTATGCGACCGACATGCCGGGCGTGCTGACCGAGATCGGATTCCTCTCCAATTCGCAGGAGGCTGCCTACATGAAGTCGGAGAAGGGCCAGACCGAGATCGCCCGTTCGATTTACGAGGGCGTGAAGAACTATTCGGCCTATGTGCTCGAAACGCGCAACGCCGAAGAGGAGGCCGCTGCGGCGCCTAAGCCGGAGCAGAAACCGGAGCAAGTGGTCGTCGGCAAGGAGCCTGTGCGCGGGGCCGGCGGAAAGGCGGGGGCGAAGGACTCCGCCGCCAAATCCGAATCCGTGACTGCGCCGGCAGAGCGGGAGACGTCCGAAACGCAGACGCCGAAAACGGAGACTCCCAAGGCCGGCGCCCCGAAGCGTGAGACGCCGAAAGCCGAAACCCCGAAGCAGCCGGCTCCGAAACAGGACGCGCAGCCGCTGCGCTATACCGTGCAGGTGCTGGCCAGCCCCCAGACCGTGCCGGCTTCGTCCGAGCGGTTCAAGAGCTACCGCGGCAAGGTGAAGCAATATACGGCCGACGGCAAATACCGTTATAAGTATTGCGTCGGCGAATACGAGACCCGTGCTGCGGCGCAGAAACAACTGGCGGCGGTGCGCAAGGTCTTCCCCGACGCCTTTGTGGTGAGCTGCCGGGGAACTCGGATCGTGAAATAAAAACATACGAGATATGAAAAGGGAAGTTAAGATCGGAATTTTCGCCGTGGCGATGATCGGCGTCGCATGGGCGGGCATCCGCTTTCTGAAAGGATTCGATATTTTCAGCCGCAATGTCGAATATTATGCGGCTTACGACCAGATCAACGGCGTGCAGAACGCTTCGCCGATCATGATGAAGGGCGTCAAGATCGGTTCGGTGACGGGCCTGTCGTTCGACCCCGCCCGCAGCGACAAAGTCGTGCTGCGGTTCACCATCAAACGCGAGTACCGCATTCCGACCGATTCGGAAGCCAAGATTTTCAGCAACGGGCTGATGGGCGCCAAGGCGATCGAAATCACCTACGGCACGGCCGACACCTACCTGCATAAAGGTGATACGCTGCGGTCGAGCCGCGACCGCGACCTGATGGATGTGGCCGGTTCGGAGCTGGATTTCTTCAAACAGAAGGTCTCGCAGCTCACCGGCGATCTGTCGCGTGCGCTCGACAACCTCAACAGGCTGATGGAGGACAACGCCGGCAATATCGCCGGGACGCTTGGCAACCTCAACTCCGTGACGGGCGACATGGCGCAGATCCTTTCCGCCGAGAAAAACAACCTGAAAAGCGCGCTGGAGAACCTTTCGAAGTTCTCCGACATGCTCGGCGACAACGCCCAGCGCGTGGACAGCATCATCGGCAATGTGGACCGGGTCGTCGCGCAGTTCTCCGAAGAGGAGTTCGCCGTCAAGCTTTCGCAGACCGTCGGGCATCTCGACGATCTGGTGGCCCGCATCGCGCAGGGCGAGGGCACGGTGGGCAAGCTGATGAACGATCCCGAACTTTACGATTCGCTCAACCGGGCCTGCGAGAATCTCTCCGCACTGCTGGCCGACGTCAAACAGTATCCGGGCCGTTACGTCCATCTTTCGCTCTTCGGGCGCAACCCTGAGAAGATGAAGGAGCGGGCCGACCGGAAGGCCGCGAAGGCCGCCGAGAAAGCCGAGCGCGATTCGCTCAGGCGGCTGCGGTAGCCCTTTACCCGACATAGCACCATGATTTATCCTGCAAACTTCGAGCAGAAGATCGGCTTCGACCGGCTTCGTGAACAGGTTGCGGCGCGCTGTACCATGCGTGCCGCCCGTGCGCGGCTGGCCGGCGAGACCTTTTCGATTTCGGCGCGCGAGATCGCCCGGCGGCTGACGCTTGCCGACGAGATGCGTCTGCTGCTCGATATGGAACACGAATTTCCCGGCGGGGAGTATCCCGACGTCGATCATATCGTCGCCAAGCTGCGCGTCGAAGGCTCGTTCCTCGACGTCGAGGAAGTGGTGACGCTGCATCGTGCGCTGACGGTCGTCGGCGGCATCGTCGCGTTCATTCTCAACCGCGAAGAACAATATCCGGCGCTTCACGCCCGCAGCCGCGGCGTCGCGGCCTTTCCCGAAATCGTGCAGCGGATCGACGCCATCGTCGATCGCTTCGGCAACGTGAAGGACAACGCTTCGCCCGGTCTGCTGGAGATCCGGCGCGCCGTCCGCGAACGCGAGGGACAGGCCGCCAAACGCCTGCAGGCCGTGCTGTCGGCCGCCAAAAGCGCCGGCATCGTCGATGCCGACGCCCAGATTTCGATCCGCGAGGGCAAAGCCGTGATTCCGGTCGCCGCGGCCAACAAACGCAAACTGCAGGGCTTCATCCACGACGAGTCGGCCACCGGACGCACGTTCTACGTCGAGCCGGTCGAGGTGGTGGAGATCAACAACGAACTGCGTGAACTGGAATACGCCGAGCGGCGCGAGATTGTCCGCATCCTCTCGGAGTTCACCGATTCGGTGCGTCCCGATGCGGAATTGATCGCCGATTCGGGCGATTACCTCGCCGAGATCGACATGCTGCGCGCCAAAGGGCGCTGGGCCTCGGAGAACGGCTGCGTGAAGCCGATCGTCTCGACCGACGACCGGCTGGTGCTGAAAAACGCCCGCCATCCCTTGCTGCAGCAGACGCTCCGGGCGCAGGGCCGCGAGGTCGTGCCGCTCGACATGCAGCTGGACCGCCGCAAGCATATCCTCGTCATTTCGGGGCCTAACGCGGGCGGCAAGTCGGTCTGCCTGAAAACCACGGGCCTCGTGCAGTATATGTTCCAGTGCGGTTTCCTCGTGCCGGCGTCGGAGGTCTCCGAGCTGCCCGTGTTCCGGTCGATCTTCATCGACATCGGCGACGAACAGTCGATCGACGACGATCTTTCGACCTACTCGTCGCACCTGCTCAACATGAAGAACATGCTGGCCGGGGCCTCCTCCGCGACGCTGGTGCTGATCGACGAATTCGGGTCGGGTACCGAGCCGGTCATCGGCGGCGCCATCGCCGAAGCCATCCTCGAACGCCTGCTGGCTAAGGGGTGCTACGGCGTTATCACGACCCATTACGCCAATATCAAATATTATGCGTCGAACACAGAAGGCATCGCCAACGGCGCCATGATGTTCGACGTGCAGCATATCAGGCCGCTGTTCCGGCTCGAAACGGGCAAGCCCGGCAGTTCATTCGCCGTGGAGATCGCCCGCAAGATCGGCCTGCCGGAAGATATTATCCGCATTGCGGGCGAGAAGGCCGGCAGCGACCATATCAACATCGAAAAGCAGCTGCGCGAAATCGCCCGTGACAAACATTACTGGGAACAGAAACGCGACCGCATCCGCCTGACGGACCGCAAGGTCGAAGAGCTGGAGCAGACTTACGCCGAGCAGCTGGCGAAGATCAAGTCCGAGCGGCAGGAGATTCTGAAAAAGGCCAAGCAGGAGGCCCAGCGGCTGATCGCCGACGCCAACAAGCAGATCGAGAATACGATCAGGACCATCCGCGAAGCGCAGGCCGAAAAAGAGCTGACGCGGCTGGCGCGCCGCGAGCTGGACGACTTCCGCGATGCGGTCGAGCAGGCCGATACGGCCGAGAAGGACGCGCAGGTGGCCCGTGAGATCGAGCGTATCGAACGCCGCCGCCAGCGGCGCATCGAGCGCAAAACCCAGCGCGGCGAAGCGCAGGCGGCGGCCGCCGCCCCCGAACCGCCCAAACCCCGCGAGGTCGAACCCGGTTCCAAGGTCCGCATGGCCGGGCAGGATATGGTCGGCGTGGTGCAGTCGGTCAAGGGGAAGAAAGCGCAGGTCGCCTTCGGGCAGATACTTACTACGGTAGACAAGAAACTGCTGACCGTGGTGTCGAACAGCGAGTTCCGCGAAGCGACGCGCCCGCAGACGGCCCGTACAGTGGTCTCGGTCGATATTTCGGCCCGCAAACTCAATTTCAGGGACCATATCGACGTGCGGGGCATGCGCGCCGCCGAAGCGCTGGACGCCGTGCAGGATTTCGTCGATGACGCCCTGATGGTGGGCGTGGGGTCGGTTTCGATCCTTCACGGCAAGGGTACGGGGGCCTTGAAGGAGGAGATCCGCCGCTATCTGCGCACGGTCCCTGAGGTCGAATGCGCCAAGGACGAGCATGCCGACCGCGGCGGGGCGGGCATTACGATCGTGACTTTTAAGATGGACTGACGATTTTTCGCGGCGTTCCGGCCGAGTGCGGCGTGTCGTGTCGGCTGCCAAGAGTAGACCGCACGGCGGACGGAACGGAAAATGATAAGAGGATGAATTACAGACTTTCACGTATTGCCGCCATTTGCGGCGGAAAGTTTTCGGGCTGCGATTCCGAGGTGCGGTCGGTTGTTACCGACAGCCGTTCGCTTTCGTGCGAGCTGGGGTGCCGCCCGATGTTCGTCGCCATGCGCGGCGCGAACCACGATTCGCATGATTTCATCGCCGGCATGCAGAGCCGGGGCGTGCGTGCGTTCCTCGTCGAGCGGGGCGTCGAAGCCTCCTCGTGCACCGGGGAGTGCGGTTTCGTGCAGGTGGACAACGCCATCGAAGCCCTTCAGCGGCTGGCGGCCTATCACCGGGCGCAGTTCCGGGGTACGGTGGTCGGCATCACCGGCTCGAACGGCAAGACCGTCATCAAGGAGTGGATCGCCGAGGAGCTGCCCGAAGGCATGAAATATTACCGTTCGCCGAAGAGTTACAATTCGCAGCTGGGCGTACCGCTTTCAGTGCTGATGCTGGAGGGCGACGAGGAACTGGCGATTTTCGAAGCGGGCATCTCGAAACCCGGCGAGATGGAGCGGCTCGAACGCATCATCCGCCCCGACGCGGTGATCTTCACTTCGATCGGCGACGCCCATCAGGAGAATTTCATCAATCTGGAACAGAAATGCGACGAGAAGATGATTCTCGCCCGCAGCGCTTCCAAAATCATCTACCACAGCTATTACGAGCCGCTGGGCCGTATGGTCGCGGCGCATTTCGCCGACCGCCGTCCCGTCGATGCCGCCGCGTATCCCGAAGTGCCGGAATCGGTCATCGGCAACGCCGCTTCGCGCCGCAACGCCCAGATCGTCGAGGCGTTCTGCGATGCGATGCATTATCCCGCCCCTTCGTTCGCCGCGGCTCCTTCGGTGGCGATGCGTCTCGAAGTGAAGGAGGGCATCAACGATTCGATACTTATCAACGACGCCTACAACCTCGACCTCAATTCGCTGGCGCTGGCGTTGGACTACCTGCACAGCGTGGCGCTGAGCCGCCGCCGTACGCTCGTGCTGTCGGACATTTCGCAGAGCGGTCTCTCGGACGACGAGCTTTACAGCCGCGTGGCGGGCATGGTCGCACGCGCCGGAATCGACTTCCTGATCGGTATCGGTCCCCGCCTGAAACGCTATGCCGCGCTGTTCGCCTGCGACAAGGAGTTCTTTACGGCTACCGACGAATGCGTCGCGCGCATCAACCGCGACGCCGTGGCCGGGCGTGCGATCCTGCTGAAAGGCGCACGCGATTTCCGTTTCGAGAAACTGGTGCACCTGCTCTCCCGCAAGAGCCATACGACGGTGCTGGAGGTCGATCTCGACGCCATGATCCATAATCTCAACTATTTCCGTTCGAAGCTGAGCTTCGGGACCCGGCTCGTGGCGATGGTCAAAGCCGGTTCGTACGGCGCGGGCGATTTCGAAGTCGCGCAGATGCTTCAGCATCAGGGGGTGGACTATCTCGCCGTGGCGTTCGCCGACGAGGGCGTACTGCTGCGCGAGCGGGGGATTTCGATGCCGATCGTGGTGCTCAACGCCGATGCTGACAGCTTCGACGTCATGATCGCCAACCGGCTCGAACCCGAAATCTACAGTTTCCACTCGCTCGGCGCTTTCGCCGACGCCGTGACGCACGCGGGCGAAACCCGTTATCCGATTCATGTCAAGCTGGATACGGGCATGCACCGGCTGGGGTTCGTGGAGCAGGAGATCGCGCAGTTGTGCGCGACGCTCGCCGCGACGCCGCAGGTCAAGGCGGCTTCGGTCTTCTCGCACCTCAACTGCGCCGACATGCCCGAAGAGGATGCCTATACGCGGGCGCAGATCGCCCTCTACGACCGTATGAGCGCGCAGCTCGCCGCCTCGCTGCCTTATCCGGTCATCCGCCATACGGCCAATTCGGCCGCCATCGAGCGCTTCCCCGAAGCGCAGTTCGACATGTGCCGTCTGGGGCTGGGGCTTTACGGCTTCGGGTTCCGGCACAACGACGCCCTGCGTCCCGTCTCGACGCTCAAAACCCGCATCGTGCAAATCAAACGCCTGCCTGCGGGCGATGCGGTGGGGTATGGCCGCGCCGGGAAGCTCACGCGGCCGACTACTACGGCCACGATACCGATCGGCTATGCCGACGGGCTGGACCGGCATCTGGGCTGCGGCCGCTGGTCGGTGCTCGTGGCCGGACAGCCTGCGCCGATCGTCGGCCGGGTCTGCATGGACAGCTGCATGATCGACATTACGGACATTCCCGGCGTGAAGGAGGGCGACGAAGTGTCGGTCTTCTCGCCCGTGCCGGGCAACGACCTCGAAACGATGGCCCGCGTGCTCGATACGATCTCGTATGAAATCATGACCTCGGTTTCGGGGCGTGTGAAACGCATCTATCTCAAGGAATAACGGGATGAAATGCTACGACTGCGGCGGCCTGATCGCGCCCGGAGCGGACAAATGTCCCGCCTGCAACTGTCCGGCGGAGAGGGCGCAGGCCGTGAAGTGTCTCGAAACCCGCCTGCTGACGGCCCGCGTCGAAGCGGAGTCGGCCCTCGACCAGCTGGGCCGGGCGAAGGTCGCGATGCTCTGCGCCGCGTTTTTCGCGCTTGTCGGCGGCGTGGTCGTGCTGGTGCATGCCGGGGGCGACGCGACGATGCTGGCCGTCGGGATTTTCATGGCTGCGCTGGCATGCGTCTACGCGGCATTGGCCTTTCTTGTCCGGAAAGCTCCGCTGGCGCTTTCGATCGCGGGATTTCTGCTCAGCTGGCTCTGTCTCGGCGGGTTGCTCGGTCTGGTGATCGTCGGGGCCATGGCGCTGAGTCTCTGGTTCGCCGTGCAGTATGTCCGCATTACGAACCGTGTCGGATTGTTGGAACGAAAAATCGCTGAACTGAAAAAATGTACGGAACACTCTATCTGATCCCGTGTCCGATCTCGGACGAAACGGCGCCGTGGGACGTGCTGCCCGCAGCAAACCGCGCCGTTATGGATTCGCTCGACTATTTTATCGTCGAGAATACCCGCACGGCGCGGCGGTTTCTGTCGAAAGCGGGCGCGGCGCGCCCGATCGACACGCTCTGCTTCCGCGAACTGAACGAACATACCGTCGCTGGGCGTGAGGTCGAAGAGCTGGTGAAACCGCTCGTCGAGGGGCGTTCGGCGGGCGTGATTTCCGAAGCGGGCGTGCCGGGCGTCGCCGATCCGGGGGCGCTGGTGGTCGAAGCCTGCCACCGCCGCGGAATCCGTGTCGTGCCGCTCGTCGGACCTTCGTCGATCGTCATGGCGGTCATGGCGTCGGGGCTTAACGGACAGTCGTTCGCTTTCAACGGCTATCTGCCCGTCAAACCGCCCGAACGGGTGCAGGCGATCCGCCGTTTCGAACGCCGCGCGCACGCCGAAGGCCAGTCGCAGCTCTTCATCGAGGCCCCGTACCGCAACGTCAAGCTGATGGAGCAGCTGTTGCAGAGCCTTGCGCCCGAAACGCGGCTGACGGTGGCCATGGACATCACGGCTCCCGGCGAATTCATCCGCACGCTCCGCGTCCGCGAATGGCGTGCCGCCGAACTGCCCGCGATGAACAAACGCCCTGCTATTTTCATCATCGGATAGGCCCTTCCGGAGGTTGGTATACAATTTGATCGACTATAAGACGGAAAATCTGAAAAACAACTATATATGAAAAAGGAAAAAGCTTATAATGAAGCCATTAACGGCGACGAAGGGTTCGAGCCGGGCGACGGTTATCCCTCGTGCGACGGCGAACCCTGTGCCAATGTGTCAGACGAGCCGCAGGAAGAGACTGACACAATGGCAGACGGGGCCGACAGCGGCGCCGCACCCGATTTTGCGGCGGCCGCCGCCGAATGGCAGGATAAATACATCCGTCTGCAGGCCGAGTTCGACAACTACCGCAAGCGTACGCTCAAGGAGAAGATGGATCTGGTGCAGACCGGAGGCCGCGACGTCTTGCTGGCGATGCTTCCCGTGCGCGACGACGTGCAGCGGGCGGTCGATGCCATGCAGAAGAGCGACGATATCGAAGCGCTGCGCGCCGGCGTGAACCTGATATCGCAGAAATTTACCGAAACCCTGCGTCAGAAGGGCGTGACCGAGATCGACGTCAAGGGCCGGGAGTTCGACGCCGACCTATGCGAGGCTGTGGCCAAGTTCGCCGCCGGAGAGGATATGCAGGGCAAGGTCGTAGACGTCGTCCAGACCGGCTACATGCTGGGCGACAAGGTGCTGCGTTTTGCAAAAGTCGTTGTAGGAGAGTAAGAAGATGGCTGAAAAGAGGGATTACTACGAAGTGCTGGGCGTCCAGAAGAACGCTAACGCCGACGAAATAAAGAAGGCCTACCGCAAGGCTGCCATTCAGTATCACCCGGACAAGAATCCGGGCGACAAGCAGGCCGAGGAGAAGTTCAAGGAGGCAGCAGAAGCCTACGACGTGTTGTCGAACCCCGACAAGCGTGCCCGTTACGACCAGTTCGGCCATGCCGGCATGAGCGGTGCGGCGGGCGGCGGAGGCGGTTTCGGCGGCTTCAGCGGCGGCGGCTTCTCGATGGAGGATATTTTCTCGCAGTTCGGCGATATTTTCGGCGGACATTTCGG
>ERZ857951.3746-NODE-3746-length-10939-cov-5.105843_pt1 | contig 10939 bp, 6 predicted proteins | sample MGYA00519759_ERZ857951 | MGnify/ENA primary metagenome ERZ857951 (study PRJEB31778, sample SAMEA3449377) | human gut metagenome | biome: human gut; feature: human-associated habitat; material: faeces | place: United Kingdom | collected 2010/2012 ... | reverse complement strand
CCTACTTCACCTTCCGGCGGGACAAGACCCTGACCGATATCGCCCAGAAGCGGCTTTCTGCCATCCGGGAGTTCACCGCTTTCGGCTCGGGCTTCCGCATCGCCATGCGGGATCTGCAAATTCGCGGCGCGGGCAGTCTGCTGGGGCACAGCCAGCACGGCCATATGGAAGCCGTGGGCTACGACCTCTACGTTAAAATGCTGGGACAGGCCATTGCCCGGGCGCGGGGCGAGCCCGTCCAGCGGGACAAGAGCGATTGCCTTGTGGACCTGCGGGTGGACGCCTTTATCCCGGAAAAGTATATCCCGGACGGCGCGGGCCGCATCGAAGCCTACAAGCGCATTGCCGCCATCCAGACCCCGGAGGACGCCGCCGATGTGCTGGACGAGCTTATCGACCGCTACGGCGATCCGCCGCCCTCGGTGAGCGATCTGGTCAACGTCTCCCTTGTCCGCGTGCAGGCCGCTGCCGTAGGCGTGTACGAGGTGACCCAGAAGAAGGATACCCTTGTGCTGAATCTGGAAACGCTGGACCTTGCCATGATCCGCGGCCTGTTACAGGCTTTCAATGGCCGGGTCACCGCCGGCGCGGGCACAAAGCCCTATCTCTCGGTGGTATTACAGCCGAACGAAAAGCCGCTGGAACTGCTGCAAAACATCCTGAAAGCAATGGCAGATATCCTGACCGGCACCGAACGCGAAAAAGCTCCCCAAACAGGGGGAGCTGGCACGCGCAAGCGTGACTGAGCAGGTTTTATAAAAACAAACAAGGAGCAAAACGCATGAAAAAGAAACTGCTTGCGCTGGTATGCGCACTTGCACTGACCGTCAGCCTTGTGGGCTGTGCACTCTCCACCCCGGACACCGTGGGCAAGATCGGCGATTTTGAGGTGACCAGCGGCCTGTATCTGCTGGCGCAGTACGATGCCTACCAGCAGGCTGCACAGCTGGCGGACTCTGAGCAGGACACCAGCAAGGTAAAGTCCTTCCTCAAGGCCACCATCACCACCGATGCCGACACCGGCGAGACCGCCGTGGTAAAGGACTATGTGGCGCAAAAGACCCTTGAGACCCTGCAGACCCTTGCCGCCGTGGATGCCCGCTTTACTGAACTGGGCGGTGAGCTGACCGAGGAGCAGAAGTCTGCCGCCGACAGCTACGCTCAGCAGCTGATGGATAACTACGGCGATGCCTACACCGCCAACGGCATCGGGCTGGAGACTTTGAAGCTGTTCCAGCAGCTGCAATACAAGCACACCCTGCTGCTGGATCTTGTCTACGGCAAGGACGGCGAGACCCCTGTGGAGGACGGCGAGCTGACCGAGCATCTGGACAGCACCATGTACGAGATCGGCTTTATCACCGTGCCCCTGTACAACACCAGCACCTTCGCCTTTGCCACCGACGACCAGAAGGCCGAGATGCTCTCCCTTGCCCAGAAGGCTGCGGACAGCTACAACGCCAACGCTCCGGAGGACACCTCCAGCCAGCTGACCGCCTTTAACAGCATCGCAAGCAGCGCACTGACCGATATCTGTGCTGTGCTGGATGCAGAGGTTCCCTCCACCAGCACCCTGCAGACCGACCTGCTGAGCGAAAGCGACCTGACCGATGCCTTTACGCAGGAGGGCGCCGCCGACACCCTGCGCTGCCTTGCCTACGGACAGGCAGCCGCCATCCAGTACACCGGCTACGCCCTGATGCTGGCCGTCCGTCTGGACCCGCTGGGCGTCTCCACGCTGGACGCTCTGCGCAGCCAGATCCTGAGCGACCTGAAGGGCGAGGAGCTGGACGACGCCCTTGCCGCCTACGGTGCTCAGCTGGATAACAGCCTGAGCAGCTCTGCCATGAGCAAGCTGCCCGCCGCCAAGATCGTGAACGCCAACAGCGCCAACAGCTGATAACTGCATAAAAATTGCAAAAACGGGTTCGAGATTTTTCCTGACCCCGTTTTTTATAGCGCTATAAAACAGACCCGGCAGGCCTTTTGGGCTTGCCGGGTCTGTTTTTGATTGGAGCAGTGGGGCAGGGACACAGCACTGTCAGGCCTTACTTCTCGTTCTCATAGCTGAAGACAGCGTAGGGGTAGAAGATGTTGGCGTCCAGATAGCCTGCCCAGCGGCCGGGCTTACGGGTGTAGTAGCCGATGGGGATATCGCCCCGGATGACGCCCTTGACCAGGATCAGCATGTGGCGGAGGTACTCCACGCTGAAGGGGTTCAGGTTCTCCCAGTGGCCCGTCAGCAGCTCATAGTCCACATCCTCGTTCCGCAGCAGCACCTCTGCCATGAAGTGCTCCAGACCCGGCAGATAGGTGTCGGTGGCAGCCTCCATCATGAACAGATCGCCGGAGCCAACAGCGTCACCGGTAAAGATGTAGTCCTTGTAGAAGAACACCACAGAGCCCTTGGTGTGGCCCGGCACATCCACCACTTCCAGCTCCTCAGAGCCGATGCGGACCGTGTCGCCGTCCACGATGTTCACCAGCTTCAGGTCCTCGGCGGTGAGGCCGAAGAACTTCTGCATGCTGGAGAGCAGGCCCTCCTGGTCATCGGGGTGGATGTAGGTGCGGCGGACCTTGCCGGACTTCAGCAGGGAGGGAATGCCCAGAATGTGGTCGCCGTGCTTGTGGGTCAGCAGGATATCCAGCTCTGCGTCAGGGTTGGTCAGCACGTTCTCCCGCAGGTAGGCGTAGAGGTCTGCTGCGCCGGAGCCGCCCATGGCGGTGTCAATGATCAGGGCTTCCTTGCCCAGATCCATTACCCACAGGGTGTCCATGCCAAAGTCCATGACACGGGTGATGTTGTACTTCACCGGGTAGTGGCTGAACATCATGTTGGGGTTCAGCTTGCCGTGCTGGGTCCGGGTCAGGGACTGGGTAAACATCCAGTTATAGGGAGTGCCGATGCTGTACACACGCTCCCATACCTTGTGGGGCTCCGGCATGGAACCGGCGGTAAAGCCCTCGTACTTCACGCAGGAGCAGCCGGCATCCTTCAGGGCCTGCACAGCCTTGGCAGTCTCGGCCTCCGGCATCTCCGGGTCATCCTTGCAGTGGTAGGCCCACACAGGGGTGTTCTTGATGGCCTCAAAGGCACCGGGGACGGTGTACCACTGGGCAGGCACCATGCCGCACATGGGGATGGCTGCGGCAAAGTAGTAGGGGTAGCTCAGGATCATGTTCCAGACACCGGTGCCGCCCATGGACATACCCTCGATGTAAATGCGGTCCGGGTCAATGCGGTGGGCAGCCACATAGCTGTCGATGGCAGACTTCAGGGCCGTAACGGTGTCCGGGTCGGTCCAGTTCTTGCCGGGGCACTGGGGTGCAAACAGGTAGGTGGGGTTCTTCCGGATCATTTCGTCAGAAATGTAGAAGGTAGCACCGTCGTTGGCGGTAAGCTGGGTGCCGTTGGGACCTACGCCGTCCTCGCCGTGGAGGAAAACGATCAGGGGCAGGCGCCCCTTTAGGGTCGGGGCGTAACGGCGGGGATTGTAGGCGTAGTACTCCACCCCGGCAGCACTGCCCGCCTTAAAACGCTTGGCCAGCTCTGCCCGGTCGGGGCTGTCCACCTTGACCAGACAATTCTGGTCGGCGTCCGCTGCAAAGGCAATGCCGCTGGTACCCAGCACACTGGCAACAGCCGCAAAGGCAGCAGTGTTACGCATAAAATCACGTCTGCTCAGTTCCATAGTTTCTTCTCCTTTTGGGGCCAAAAAATAAATACGGATTGTGAATACTGTACGAAACTTCCTCACCATATAAGATGAGAGCTGTCACTAATATATTAATATATCAAAAAAGTGCTGTCAAGAATGTGTCAAAATCTTTGGAGAAGGCTCTAAGCCAGGCTGTCGGGGTTTGTCAAAAATGACGAAAATCATCCTACCAAAAACCACCGTCCATCCCGGACGGCGGTGCAAAGTACCAGTGGTAATGCGACCACAGCCCGGGGCGTTTGTATACCGGGGTGAGCACGATTTCAAATGGCCTCCGCGTGCGCTCTAGCCATCTTCAGCGGAAAATATATTTTTATATTTGCAATTCTGGAAAATCTGCGGATTTTCCAGAATTGCCTTCTCACGGGAGGGATTGCAACGGCAGACGGCATTTCCTGCAACAGCTCCTTTTGTGAAAATGCGTTTGGAGCGCTCCGCAGAACGCGCCAAAGGCGCTTTATTTTACCACCCTTGCAAACTCCGCGGCAAGGGCGGCGTTCACCGAACGGACGGCGTTGGCGTCCGGCTTGATGGCGGTGCGGTCGTAGGTAAACAGGCCGTTCACTTCGTCCTCCACGTCGGTCAGCTGGGTGTATACCAGCGCCGAAAGCCCCTTTTGCAGCTGCGGCAGCACCGTGCCCAGCTGCATTTTTTTGTACCGGGCGGTCAGCTCCTCCCGGCTTTTGGCTGTGCCGTAGCCGTAGGTCTTGCGGGGCGGCTCGTGCCCCGGCATGGGCCATGCAATGCCGCCGTACTCGCTCAGCGCCACGGCGCGCGTCTGCGGGCGCACCCGCAGGGGGTAGAAGTAGTTGTGCAGGGAGTATACATCCCCGCCGCCCTGATCGTACCAGCCGCTGGCTTCGTCCACAAGGCGGGTATCGTCCAGCGTGCGGATGGTCTGCACTGCCCCGGCGGCATCGTACTGTCCCCAGCCCTCGTTAAAGGGCACCCAGCAGCCCACGCAGGGATGGCAGCGCAGCGCCTGTACCGTATCTTCCAGCTCCCGGCGGTATTCTTCCCGGCTGCTTTCGCTGCTCCGGCTCAGCAGTCCCCACAGCGCCGCCTTGTCCGGCAGGCGGCGCATAAGCGGCTGCAAAACATTGGTCAGGTAGGTAACGAACCACAGGTTATACTTGCTGCCGCCGTTGACCATATCCTGCCAGACCACAAGTCCCAGCCTGTCGCAGTGGTAGTACCAGCGCTGCGGCTCTATCTTTGCGTGCTTGCGCAGCAGGTTGTAGCCCAGCGCCCTTACCTCGCTCAGTTCCCGCTCCACCGCCGCATCCGAGGGCGGGGTGTACAGTCCCTCCGGCCAGTAGCCCTGATCCAGCAGACCGTTGAGCAGGATAGGCTTGTCGTTCAGACAGAAGCGCAGCACGCCCCTTGCGTCCGGTGCGCAGCTCCACTTGCGCAGGGCAAAGTAGCTGTGCACGGTGTCGAACTGTTCTTCCTCTCCCTGCGTGGTGCCCACGGTCAGGTCGTACAAAAAGGGCGTGTCCGGGCTCCACGGGAAGAAATACTCGTCTGCAATATGCAGCGTCACCTCACCGTCCTGGTCGGCCTCATCGCTGCCCCAGTCCTCGGCAATGGTCACACCCCCGGCGCGCACTACCGCCCACAGGTTCGCCGCACCGCCGGGTGCAGAGGTATGGGCTTTCACGGTCACGGTGCAGGCATCATAGTCCGGCGTAACGGTGAGAGACTGGATGTAATTTTCCGGCACGCGCTCCAGCCAGACCGTCTGCCAGATGCCGCTCTGCGCCGGGTAGAACATCCCGCCGGGCTGCAAAGTCTGCTTACCCCGCGCCTGTGTACCGTGGCCGGTGGGGTCCTGCACCGCCACCCACAGGCTGTTGCGGCCGGTGCCGTTGAGCTGCGCAGTGATATCCAGCGTAAAGGGCCAGTAGCCGCCCCGGTGGCCGCCCACCAGATGGCCGTTTACCTGCACGGCGCAGGCGTAGTCCACTGCGCCGAAATGCAGCAGCACCCGTCCGCCCATCCCGGCGGGCGGCGCAAAATATCGGTGGTAGTGCAGCCACTGCCCGGGCTGTAATGTGCGCCCCACCCCGGAGGCGCGGCACTCCGGCGCGTAGGGCACTAAGATCTCGCCATCCCAGCCCGCCGGGCGCTGTGCCGAGGCGGTGATGGCGTACTGCCACAGGCCGTTCAGGTTCTCGTAGCTGTCCCGGCGCATGGCCGGGCGGGGATATTCCGTCAGAGGGTGCATACACTCACCAGCCTTTTTCTCGTTTGCTCCATTCTAGCACAGCCCGGGGCATTTGTATACCGTGGAGCGGACGATTTTAAATGGCCGCCGCGTGCGCTTTGGCTATCTTCAGCGGAAAATTATTTTTATATTTGCAATTCTGGAAAATCTGCGGATTTTCCAGAATTGCTTCTTCATGGGAGTAAAAAAGAGCCGCCGCACGGCGGCATGGCTGTGCGGCGGCTTTGTGAGAAGGCGGAAAATTGTTTAGTTCTCGGCCAGATTACCGGTATAAAGCTGGTAATACTTGCCCTTTTTGGCGATCAGCTCGTCGTGGCTGCCGCGCTCGATGATGCGGCCCTGTTCCAGCACCACAATGCAGTCTGCATTGCGGACGGTGGACAGGCGGTGGGCGATGACAAAGCTGGTGCGGCCATACATCAGGCCGTCCATGCCGCGCTGCACCAGCGCCTCGGTACGGGTATCGATGGAGGAGGTCGCCTCGTCCAGGATCAGCACCGGGGGATCCGCCACAGCTGCGCGGGCAATGGCAAGCAGCTGGCGCTGTCCCTGCGAGAGGTTGGCGCCATCGCCGGTCAGCATGGTGTTGTAGCCCTCCGGCAGGCGCTTGATAAAGCCATCGGCGTTGGCCAGACGGGCGGCGGCGATGCACTCTTCATCGGTGGCCTCCAGCCGTCCGTAGCGGATGTTCTCCATCACCGTGCCGGTGAACAGGTGGGTGTCCTGTAGCACGATGCCCAGCGAGCGGCGCAGGTCGGCCTTTTTGATCTTGTGGATGTTGATGCCGTCATAGCGGATCTTGCCATCCTGAATATCGTAGAAGCGGTTGATCAGGTTGGTAATGGTGGTCTTGCCTGCACCGGTGGAGCCGACAAAGGCGATCTTCTGCCCCGGACGGCCGTACAGGTTGATATCGTGCAGCACCGTCTTTTCCGGCACATAGCCAAAGTCTACGTCCGTAAAGGTGATGTCGCCCGCCAGCTTGTGGTAGGTAACGGTGCCGTCGTGGTGGGGGTGCTTCCACGCCCACAGGCCGGTGCGCTCGGCAGTTTCCACCAGCTGGTCGTTGCGGTCGTACTTGGCATTTACCAGCGTCACATAGCCCTCGTCGGTCTCGCTGGGCTCGTCCATCATCTTGAAGATGCGCTCTGCACCGGCCAGTGCCATGATGACGCTGTTGGCCTGCATGGACACCTGACTGATGGGCATATTGAAGCCCTTGTTCAGGCTGAGGAAGGCCACCACGGTGCCAAGGGTCATGCTGCCAACGCCGCCAACGGCCATGGCTGCACCAACCAGCGCGCAGATGGCGTAGCTGATGTTGCCCAGCTGGGCGTTGACCGGCATCATGATGTTGGAGAAGGCATTGGCCTGTTTGGCGCTTTCCTTCAGCTGGTCGTTCAACTCACGGAAGCCGGCAAGGGTCTGCTGTTCGTGGGTGAATACCTTGACCACCTTCTGGCCTTCCATCATCTCCTCGATGTAGCCGTTCACCTTGCCCAGATCCCGCTGCTGCTGGATGAAGTACTTGGAGGAGCTTTTTGCGATCTGCTTGGAGCAGAACAGCATCAGCGCCACCATGAGCATGGTAACGATGGTCAGCTGCCAGCTGAGCATACACATACTGAAGAACACGGATACGATGGTGATGACGCTGGACACCAGCTGCGGGATGCTCTGGCTGAGCATCTGGCGCAGGGTATCCACGTCGTTGGTGTACACGGACATGATATCGCCGTGGGGATGGGTGTCAAAATACCGGATGGGCAGGCTTTCCATGTGGGTGAACAGCTTGGTGCGCAGATTGCGCAGCGTGCCCTGCGTTACGTTGACCATGATGCGGGCGTTGGCCCATGCAGCCAGAATGCCCACAAGGTAGATGCAGCACATCCGCACCAATGCACCGGCCAGTGGTGCAAAGCTGGGGTTCTGCTGGCGGGTCATGGGCACGATGTAATCGTCCATCAAGGTCTGCAAGAACAGGCTGGCCTGCACATTGGCCAGCGCGCTGACCACGATGCAGACAAGCACAAGGATGCAGTGGGGCAGATAGTTGCGGAACACCTCATCCATAATGCGCTTCAGCAGCTTGCCCGGGTTTTCCACCTTGGGGCGCGGCCCCCGTGCGCCCCGCGGGCCGGGGCCATGTACTTCTTTTACTGCCATTACTGCGCACCTCCCTGCTTGTCAAAATCGCCGCCGCCCTGCGTCTGGCTGTTGTAGACCTCCTGATAGATGGCGTTGGTCGCCAGCAGCTCTGCGTGGGTGCCCAGACCGTTGATCTGGCCGTTCTCCAGCACCAGAATGCGGTCTGCATCCTGCACCGAGGAAATGCGCTGTGCAATGATGATCTTGGTCGTGCCGGGGATCTCCTCCCGGAAGGCCTTGCGGATCTTGGCATCGGTCGCGGTATCCACGGCGCTGGTGGAGTCGTCCAAAATCAGCACCTTGGGCTTGCGCAGCAGGGCGCGGGCGATGGTCAGACGCTGCTTCTGGCCGCCGGACACGTTGGAGCCGCCCTGCTCGATCCATGTATTGTACTTATCCGGGAAGCGCTGGATGAACTCATCCGCGCAGGCCAGCTTTGCCATGCGGATGCACTCTTCCTCGGTGGCGTTGGCATCGCCCCAGCGCAGGTTATCCAGAATAGTACCGCTGAACAGCACGTTCTTCTGCAGCACCATGGAGACCTCGCGGCGCAGCACGTCAAGGTTATAATCCCGCACGTCCACGCCGCCCACGCGCACGGTGCCGCTCTCGGCATCGTACAGGCGGGGGATCAGCTGCACCAGACTGGATTTTGCGCTGCCGGTGCCGCCGATGATGCCCAGCGTCTCGCCGGGCCGGATGGTAAAGCTGATATCGTTCAGCACCGGCTGACCGCTGCCGTGCTTATACTTGAAGGTAACGTGGTCGAACTGGATGCTGCCGTCTGCCACCTGCTGCACCGGCTGCTTTGCCGGGGGCAGGTCGGTGTGCTCGTCCAGCACCTCCACGATACGCTTGGCAGAAGCGGCGGACATAGCAATCATGACAAAGGCCGTGCTCAGCATCATCAGTGCCATAAGGATGTTCATGATATAGCCGAACAGGGCGTTCAGCTGGCCAGTGGTAATGGCACCGTGCAGCACATATTTTGCGCCGAACCAGCTCAGCGCGATGTTGCAGCCGTACACCGCCACCAGCATGGCGGGGTTATTGAAGCTCAGGCGGCTTTCCGCGTTGACGAACTGCTTGTACAGGCTCTCGCAGGCAGCAGTATATTTTTCGTTTTCAAAGCCCTCGCGCACAAAGCTTTTGACCACGCGGATGGCAGAGACATTCTCCTGCACCGAGGCGTTGAGGTTATCGTAGTTCTTGAACACACGGTCAAAGATGTGGAAGGTAGGGATCATGATGGCAGCCAGCACCGCCACCAGAAAGGCCACCGCCACCACGAACACCAGCGACAGCGGGCCACCGATGACCACGGCCATGAACATGGCAAACACCAGATGCACCGGGGCGCGCACGCACATGCGCAAAATCATCTGGAAGGCGTTCTGCACGTTGGTCACGTCGGTGGTCATGCGGGTAACAAGACCCGCTGTGGAAAATTTGTCAATGTTGGAAAAAGAGTAGTGCTGGATATTCTCATACATGGCATCGCGCAGATTTCCGGCAAAGCCGGTGGATGCCTCGGCGGCGTATTTGCCGGCCAGAACGCCCAGCGCCAGCGCGACCACAGCCACCAGAAAGGTGAGCAGGCCGTACTTGAGGATGGCGTTCATATCGCCCTTTTCAATGCCCTGATCGATGATAAAGGCCATGATGGTGGGCAGCAGCACATCCATAATGGCTTCCAGCGCAGCAAAGAGCGGTGTCTTGATCGAGGCGGCTTTATACTCGCCCAGATGCGACACAAGCTTTTTGATCATCTGAGTTCCCTCCTGTTAATTTTATTTGTTTGGTACAAAACAATTTTATACAAAACAATTTAAATGTCAATAGCTTTCGAAAAATGTTCATAATTGCTAATTTAACAAGTCCTTTTTCGGCGCTTTGACGGAAAAGATCGTTATTTCAGTGCTTCCCGCAGCTTGTTCAGCAGCCGCAGCAGTTCTGCGTTCTCCTCCTCGGTCAGCAGTCCGGCCACATAGTCGTCGGTCTGGTGGAAGGACAGCAGGGTCTTTTCGTGCCGTTGGATGCCCTCCTCGGTCAAAACCAGCTGCTTGAGCCGGGCGTCCTGCGGCACGCTCAGCCGCTGGATGTAGCCCTTGCGCTCCATCAGCTGCAAAATGTTCGTCACCGTGGAGCGGGTGATGGAAAACTCCCGCTCGATGTCCCGCTGGAACACCGGCTCGTCCCGGTGGCGGTAGAGATACTCGATGATCCACCCGTGCATGGGGGTGGTCTGCTCTACCCCGTTGGCGCGGGAAAACTGGTTCAGCCTGCGGAAGATCAGGTTATCCACCCGGTGCAGCTGGGCGGGGATGACCTGCGGCCCTTCCCACGGCGGGTCCAGCTTGCAGGGCTCTTCAATAGGGTGCTGTGTACACATAATGGTTTTCCTCTGTTCAAATTGTTCGATGTAAAACTGTTTGATGCGATACATATATTACCCATCTCCCCGCCCCTTGTCAAGAGGGTGGGACGCAAAAAGGCCGCTGCGGAAAATTTTCCGCAGCAGCCTTGGTTTTCTATATGTACGCTTACAGCTTTTTGCCGGTCAGCAGCTCATAGGCCTCCAGATACTTGGCAATGGTCTTGTCAATGACATCCTGCGGCAGGTCGTAGTTGCTGTCGGGGTTGGCCTTCAGCCAGTCGCGGACGAACTGCTTGTCGAAGGAGGGCTGGCTGTGACCCGGCTCGTAGCCCTCCAGCGGCCAGAAGCGGGAGGAGTCCGGGGTCAGCATCTCGTCGCCCAGCACCACGTTGCCGTCCTCGTCCAGACCAAACTCGAACTTGGTGTCGGCAATGATGATGCCGCGGGACAGTGCATACTCGGCGCACT
>ERZ857951.3742-NODE-3742-length-10945-cov-4.659596_pt1 | contig 10945 bp, 9 predicted proteins | sample MGYA00519759_ERZ857951 | MGnify/ENA primary metagenome ERZ857951 (study PRJEB31778, sample SAMEA3449377) | human gut metagenome | biome: human gut; feature: human-associated habitat; material: faeces | place: United Kingdom | collected 2010/2012 ... | reverse complement strand
GCGGCACGAACGTCACCAGCGCAAACGGTGACGTCACCGCGTTTGTGGACAAGATGGAGGGCATCAAGTTCAATACTCTGTGCTTCCCCGTTACCGATGCTACGTTGCAGACCGCAGCCATCACCAAAATCAAGTATATGCGCGAGAGCATGGGCAAGGGCGTGAATGTGGTTCTGCCGGACGCAAAGAGCCCCGACCACGAGGGCGTCATCAATGTCACAAACTCTGTTGTTGTTGACGGCGTTGAGCTGACCCACGCGGAGGCCTGCGCATTCGTTGCGGGCATCACCGCATCCGCAAGCTGCATCAAGTCTAACACCTACGAGGTCTACAACGGCGCGACCGGCATCGTGGACCCCAAGGACAACGAAGCAGCCATTGCGGCCATCAAGAACGGCGAGATGTTCTTCTCCTACTCCGAGGCGGGCAACGTCATCATCGAGTACGACATCAATTCTCTGGTCTCTTTCAAGAAGCCCAAGGACAAGACGTACAGCAAGAACCGCGTTATCCGCACTCTGGACGCTATTCAGGAGGCCATCCAGAATAACTTCCCGCCCAACAAGTACGACAACAGCCCGACCGGCTACGCCGCTATGAAGGGCATCGGCCAGTCCATCCTCAAGCAGTACGAGGATATGGGGGCCATCAAGAACGTGGACTATGACGCGGACTTCAAAATCGACGAATCTTTGAGCAGCGGCGACGAGGTTTATTTCATCGTCGCAATCCAGCCTGTGGATTCTGCCGAGAAGCTGTTCTTCACCGTCAAGACCCGCTAAAGCAGCAGGAGGTAAGTTATGCAGTACAACAAAAACCCTATTAGCCTCCGCGAGGGCCATGCGCTTATCGACGGCGTCGAGGTCATGGACGGCGTGAAGATGACTATCAACTTCACCCCGGAGACGTGGACCGGCCGCCAGTTGAACGAAACCACTCCGTCTACCCGCTGGGTTGGCGCGACCATCACCGGCAGCATGACCCGTCGCCGGACCAACAACTGGCTCAAGACCAAAATCAAGGAGTATCAGGCAACCAAGGCGACGCCCGAGTTCGTGATTCAGGGCATCATGGACGATGCTAATTCTGACTACTATGCAGCCCACGGCTCCGATGTCGTGACCTGCGTCGGTTGCGTCCTGACTGGTGACCTTCCCCTGACCGCACTGGATGCAGAGAGCGGCAGCGTGGTCGATGACGTCATCAACTTCAACATCAAGAACATCATCTAACCTCCCGACATTTTGGTCGGGAGCATACAGGCGAAGCCTCTCCTAGGTGGAGGGGCTCCGATTTTTATTTTGGAGGAGACAGCTATGAGCAAGAACCTGAAATATTTTATGCGCGAGGCAGCAGAGGTGGAGAAGGTCGTCACCGTACCGGCCCCGGAGAGCTTTAAGGACGAGAACGGCAAGGTCATCCAGCTCGAGGTCAAGGTGCTTTCCTCTGAGCGTATCCGCGCCATCAATGAGGGGTACCACACCCACACTGTCGCGCTGGACAAGAAGGGCAATCCCTACATCAACGGCGGCAACGTGGTTTTCCGCGACGAGCGCGACAATGCAAAGGCCACCCGTCACATCCTCGTTGAGGCCCTGCAGTACCCCAAGCTGGACGACCCGGAGCTGATGAAGTACTACAACTGCGTGGACATCACCCAGATGCCGGAAAAGGTTTTCTCCCGCGCCGACGAGTTTGCTCATGTCACCCGCGTCGTCATGGCTCTGCTTGGCATCGGCGGTCAGCTCTCCGAGGAGGAGCAGAAGCAGGCCGATGAAAAGGAAATCGACGACGCAAAAAACTGATTCGCAGCGCGGGCAGCGAGACGTACTGGGCCCATGTACTTTGGCAGCGGCACGGTCTCCGACCGGAGGAGTTCGACCGAATGAGCCGGAGACAGAAGCTCTTTTACATCGCCTCCGAGGAGGAGGAAAGCGCGCGCCCGTGCAGAAGGGATACCATGAAGCTCGTCCCTATAAGGCGATAGGAGGACCGACATGGCAACACTGAAAGTCGTATTCAAGGCCATCGACGAAATCTCCTCCAAGTTCAACGAGATGACGCAGAGCGGCGAACGGGCTCTTGAGGCGTTCGAGAACACCGGCACGGCGGCAGACGGAGCATTGAGCAAGGTCTCCCGCACGGCCGCGCAGACCGCAAAGAGTACCGACGCTGCTGCTGATTCCGTCGATGACCTGTCCTCGGCCATCGGGGACTACGAAAAAGCCACCGGGCAGGCGGCAAATTCTACCGGCGTCCTGTCCGAGAAAACGACCGAGACCGAGAAGAACCTCGACGAGGCAGCGGAGGCAGCCCGTAAAGCCTCGGATGAGGTCGAGAAGTTCGGCGATAAGTCTGAGGAAACTGGCAAGCAGAGCGAGGAATCGAGCAAAAAGAGCCGCGACGGCATCAAGGAGCTGCAGGGCGTCCTTGCGTCGGCCGGAATAGCCGCCACTCTGAACGAGATTAAGAACGGCTTTTTTGACTGCTCCGAAGCGGCCGCACAGTTCGAGACCTCCACTGCAATGGTTGCTACCATCGCGGATACGAGCCAGAAATCCTTGAGCAGCATCTCGAAAGAGGTTCGCAGTTACTCCAACGAGACCGGCGAGGCGGCCAGCGACATGGCGGAGGCGACCTATCAGGCCATTTCAGCCAGCATCAACACGGCGGACGCTGCGGCCTTTGCGGGAACCGCGACCAAGCTGGCCGTCGGCGGCTTTACGTCGGCGACCACGGCTGTTGACGTTCTGACAACGGCCATCAATGCCTACGGCCTCGCGGCGTCGGATGCAACGCAGCTTTCCGACTACCTTATCACCACCCAGAACCTCGGCAAAACGAGCGTGGACCAACTGGCGCAGAGCGTCGGCAAGGTCATTCCTCTGGCGTCTGCGTACAACGTCCAGATGGACAATCTTAGCTCGGCTTACGCTGTCCTAACCGCCAACGGTATCGCTACCGCAGAATCCGGCACCTATCTCAAGTCGATGCTGAATGAGCTCGGCGACACCGGCAGCGGCGTTTCTGAGGTCCTGCTGAACTCCACCGGCAAGACCTTTGCGCAGCTCATGGAGCAGGGCTACTCGCTCGGCGATGTTATGGCTATGCTGGGTAACGCGGTAGATGGAGACAGCACAGCGTTCAACGCCCTGTGGAACTCCACGGAGGCCGGTATCGGCGCACTGTCCCTGTTCAACGCAGGAGCAGACAAGTACAACAGTGTGCTCGAATCCATGCGTACCAGCGCAGGAGCAACCGAAAAGGCATACTCCACGATGGCGGACACGACCGACAAGAGCAAGCAGCGGATGGAGAATGCGTTCAACAACCTGAAAATCTCTGTCGGCGATGTGCTCAACCCCGCGCTCACGCAGGTATACGAAGGATTCACCAACGTATTTGCAGGCATGAGTGATTTTGTGGACGAGCACCCGGCCGTCGTGGCGGCCATTTCTGCCATTGCGGTCGGTGTGGGCGGATTCACGGGCGCGCTGGCCGCCTACAACCTCGCAACCACGGCTGCGAAGTTCGTGACGGAGGCATTCACCGCGACGCTGGCGGCTAACCCTTACGTCCTCGCGGCAGCAGGCATCGTTGCTGTTACAGCAGCGGCCGTTACCCTGACCGGAGTGCTGATTACGCAGAGCGACGAGTACGAGGGCATGACGGCCACCTGCCGTGACCAGTACGACGAGCTGCAGAGGCTGAACGACCAGTACAATGCAGCCTGTGAGCAGTACGGCGAGAACTCCGGCGCGGCCAACAGCCTGCGTTACCAGCTCGACCAGCTCAACGACGAGTTTGAAGCCAACCGGCAGACCGTCAAGGAGTTTGTGGCGGAGTGCGACGGCCTCGTCGAGAGCCACAACAAGGTCATGGACACCTACAACAGCTCCACCTCGAGCATCAAGGACCAAGAGCTCGGCACGCTGGCTCTGACCCAGCGGCTCGGGGAGCTGGCCTCGCAGAACACGCAGACCACCGCGAGCTACACGGAGATGAAAGCCATCATCGACCAGCTCAACGCCGACGTCCCGGGTCTCGGCCTGACCTACGACGGCGTGACTGAGAGCGTGGACGCGACCGTCGAGGCTATCAAGAAAGCCGCAAAAGCGCAGGCTGATTCGGAGTATAAGGCCGAGCAGCAGCAGACCTATGTTGACCTGCTGAAAGAGCAGAGCAGCCTCGAACAGCAAATCGCGGAGGCGGAGGCCAACCTCGACGCGGAGCGTCAGCGGCGCGGCATGAGGCAGGACGACGTCACCGGCGACTGGGTCAGCGGCAGCGGCTTTTGGATGGAGGACAGTCCGTGGGTGGCGTGGACTTCTGACATCGACGAGTACAAGAAATCCCTCGAGGAGCTGCAATCTGCCTACGACGAGAACCAGCAGACCCTCTCCGACATTGAGAGCGAGTGGCGCGGCGTCGCGCAGGCAGTCGAGGATTCGCAGAACCAGACCGTCAGCTATGAGGAGGCCGTCAGCGCGGCCGTCAGCACGGCACAGACAGAGCTCGATAACCTCACGGCGGCCTATGACAAGGCGTATGAATCGGCCCGGACGAGCATCGAAGGGCAAATCGGTCTGTTTGACACGATGAAAACCTCGTCTGAGCTGTCCATCAGCGACATGGAAAAGGCCATGCAGAGCCAGACAGACTACCTCAACCTCTACTCTGAAAACCTCAAAAAGGCCGCAGAATACGGCCTCGATGACGGCCTGATTAAGTCGTTGAGCGACGGCAGCGAGGAAAGCGCGGGCTACATCAACGCCATTATCCAGAACATCGAGAAACTGGGAGGCAGCACCGAGGGTATGCCCGCAGCAGCCTCCAAGTTCGTCACCGAGTTTAACTCCAAGTTTGAGGAGACCGAAAAGGCAAAGGACACCTTCGCGGACAACGTCGCCAAGATGGAAACCGACTTCGACGAGAAGATGGGCGAAATCGAGACCCGGATGTCCAAGACGGTTCAAAACATGGAGATGACCGACGAGGCCCGGAAAGCAGCACAGGATACCATCAAGGCCTACTGTGATGCAATCCGCTCCATGACTGGCGAGGCCGGGAGCGCAGCGGAGGCCGTTGCGAACGCAGCCGCCTCCCACCTGAAAACTGCGCCGACAACGACACCCACCGCAACGACAGTTACCGGTCACGCGAACGGCACTCTGTCCGCACAGGAGGACGTCTACATCGCCGGTGAGAAAGGCCCCGAGCTTATCATCGGCGCGCGCGGGTCCGAGGTGTTCCCCACGCAGGAGACCGAAAGAATCCTCGCAGCCGTGAACAGCGCGGAAAACGCCACGAACGCCCCGGAGCCCACGGCAAGCCCGCTCCCGGAGAATGACCTGCCGGAGGGTATGGAGGCCGTCAAGGAGTATTCCTATCTCACGGCTGACGGGCAGGGCTCTGATGCACAGCCCACCGGTATTGAGTACGTCGAACCGGAGGTGCAGGCGCAGACTACGGAGGAGGCTGCACCCGCAGAGGAGGCCCCGGTCAACACGACTGCCCCGGCCGCCAGCGACGCGCAGCAGGAGGCCCCGGCCTCCTCCTCGGACGCGCCCAGCATTGGCGAGACCGTCAAACGCATTATCCTCGAAATCAACGGCAGCGGCTCCATCGACGTCGGCGGCATGAATGAGGAATCCGTCCTCGACATTCTGACGCGCCATGCAAAGCCAGTCCTTATGAGCATCATCAAGGGTGAAATCTTCGAGGAAGGAGACCTTGCCTATGATTTTTGAGAGCAGTATGCAGCTCTGGATTACGCACAACGGAGAGCGCGAGAAACTGCGCTTTCCTGTTCTGCCGACGAAGTTCGACGTCACTCACGGGACGAAGAACACGAGCGTCACCATCAGTGGCCTCGGCGAAATCCTCGTTTTGCAGGACCGGGCGGCCGTGGAGGTATCGTGGGACAGCTTTTTTCCAGCCGCGTATTTTCCGGGCATCCAGACGCCATTTATGCTGTCGTCACCGGATGCGATGATGCAGCGGCTTTTCGAGTGGAAAATCAGCGCGAAGCCGGTGCACCTCATCCTGACCGGAACGCGCGTAAACTTCTACGCGGCTATCCAGAGCTTGCAGCCTTACAGAAAAGGCGGCGACCCCGGGAGCATCTACTACAAAATCAAGCTCAAGGAGTACAGAGAGGTCAGAATCCGGCAGGTCAAAGTCAGCTCGACCGGAACTGCGACCGTCTCCGGCGGCTCCACCCGGACAGACAACCGAGTGCAGGCGAAAACCTACACGGTCAAGCCCGGAGACTGCCTCTACAACATCTCGAAATCGACCCTCGGCGACGGAGGCCGGTACAAAGAAATCTATTCCCTGAACAAGGATAAGCTCAAAAACCCGAATTTGATTTATCCCGGACAGGTGTTGCAGCTCCCGTGAGGTGAGGCAATGAGCAAGATTACATTCCTCGTCACAAAAGGCGAGACCACCTACGACATGAGCGAGCTGGTGGAGAGCGCGACATGGAGCGGCCGAAAGGGCTCCCCGGCGCGCACTCTTTCCGTATCGCTTATCGACGATGACGGCTGGAAACACGCCCGTTCCGGCATTGATGTCGCCAAGGGAAACCACTGTGTTTTTTATTGGGAGGGCGCAGAGCTGTTTCGCGGCATCATCATGCAGCAGAGGCAGAGCACGAAAAAGACCATGACCATCAAGGCCTACGACGTGGGTATCTACCTGTCGAACAACAAAGACAGCTTTTGCTACAAGCGGAAAAAGGCGTCCGAAATCTTCAAGGACTGCTGCGACCGATTCCAGATTCCGTACAAGGACGTGGCCGACACTGGCTACGTCATCTCGGAGCTACCAAAGGCCAAAACGACAGCCTGCGATGTTATTCTGGACGCCTTGAGCCTCACGTTTAAGGCCACCGGCATCAGGCATTATGTGACGTCAGCCGACGGGAAACTGAGCTTGATAAAGCGGAAAGACAGCATCCTGCAATGGGTGGTGGAAACCGGCCGGAACCTTATAAGCTACGACTACACTTGCAGCATCGAGAAGGTGAAAACCCGCATAAAGCTGCTGTCTAAGGAGGACAAAGTGCTCGCCGAAAAGGCGGACACGGAGCTCGAAAAGACCATCGGTATCATGCAGGACATTTCCACGCCCGACAGCAACACCGAGGAGGCGAACCTCACGGACATGGCTGAATCCATGCTCGCAGAGCAGAAGCTCCCCAGCAAAACGCTGACAATCGAGGGCCTCGGGCAGGCAAACGTCATTTCTGGCGTCGGCCTGTGCATCATCATCAGGCCGCTCGGCATCTCGAACAGCTACTATGTAGACGAGGATACCCACACATTCAAGGGCAACTACCATTCGATGCGCCTTACCTTGAACATGGCAACAGACACCGAGCGGAGCGCAAAGGCGAGCGATGAAAAGAGCTCGACCTCGCACTCCGTCGGCGATAAGGTCCAATTTTCGGGCGGTCCCCAGTACGTTGCGTCCACCGCGACGTCTCCGACCAACAGCCCGAAAGCGGGACCGGCGAAAATCACCGCCATCGCCAAGAGCAAGAACGCAAAACACCCGTACCACATCATCCACACGGACAAGCAGAGCACCGTCTATGGATGGGTGGACGCCAGTCAAATCGGATAGGAGGAGCTGCACATGAACCCGGATGAAGCGACGAGCCTAAAGCAACTCTTTCTCTCCATTCTGCCGAAAGACGGCGGCATCGTTGTCGGCACGGTCACGAAAGAGAGCCCGCTCACCATCCAGATAGAGAACGACGAAAAGCTCGAAATCTCTGGCAGCGCGCTCCTCGTCCCCCGGAACCTGACCGACTATCAAGTGAAAGTAGACATCGCCCTCGCGGACGGCAAAATCGACAGCAACACCCATGTGGGAGGCGCGCACGGCCACAAGTTCCAGTTGTTCGATTCCAGAGGCGGAGGAGTGACCGGCCTCGTCGGCTGCCCGTTTGAGGGCGATAAGGACAAGCCCGTGGGAGACTATCACAAGGTCGAGAGCAGCAAGGAGAGCGCGCACATCCACTCGCTGAAAACCTTTTCCATTGAGAGCGGTCTGCTGACCGTTTACAATGCGCTCAAGACGGGCGAATCCGTCTACCTTCTCCGCTTCAACGACGGTAAGAGCTACTATGCTCTTGAGAGGGCTATCGTATGAGCAGAGTATTTGTTCCTATTCCCATTTCCGGCATCGAGGAGGAGAAAGAGCAGCCGTCGCTCACCTACAAGCTCGACCTCGATACAGGGCGCATCGTCGGAAAGGTTGACGGCCTCGAAGCCGTCAACCAGTTTATTTTGAAAGCACTCCTCACTCCGCGTTTCCACTGCCTCGTCTACGACAACCAGTACGGCAGCGAAATCAAGGACACTGTCACGGACGAGAGCGCGACAGAGGAGCTTATCAGGGCGGAAATCCCGAGACTTGTGGAGGATGCACTCCTCTGCGACGGCCGGATTCTTAAAGTCTATGACTTTGAGTTTGAGTTCAACGAGGATTCCTGCAACGTCCACTTCACGGCGGACACTATTTACGGGACCACAGAGGTCAAGGAGGTGATATAGAGTGTTTGAAGCCCAGACCTACGACAAGGTTTTGGAGGAGATTTTGAGCCGCGCGCCGGACGGAATCGACCTCCGGCAGGGCAGCATCTTCTACGATGCTGTCGCAGGCATCGCTTTCAAAATCGCCAAATACTATGCAGACCTCGAACAGGTGTTCGAGATGGTGTTTCTGGTGACGGCGACCGGCGATTACCTGACGCTCAAGGCGGAGGAATACGCCGTTTACCGGCAGGCAGCCGCGACGGCAAAGTACCGCATCAAGTACGACGGGGAACTCCCGGAGCTCGGGACGCGCTTCTTCTGCAGCGGCCAGTATTTTGTGCTGGCGCAGGATGACGTCCTCGGCATCTACATCGAGGCGGAGAAAGCCGGAACGGAGGCGAACGACATTCCGGCCGGAACCTCTGTTGTGCCGACCGACACGCAGCGGAGCCTCACGGCCTGCTCCATCGTCGAGGAGCTCGAACCGGGCGCAGACGACGAGGACGACGAGAGCCTCCGAAAGCGTGTACAGGAGAAAATCGCTGGACCGGCAGAAAATGGAAACCAGCAGCATTACAAAACGTGGTGCGAGAGCATCTCCGGCGTCGGCCGTGCGCGCATTGTTCCCCTTTGGGCGGGAGAGAACACGGTCAAAGGCGTTCTCATTGGCACGGAGGGCGGCCCGGCGTCTGAGGCTGTTGTGCAGCGCGTACAGGAGTACATCGACCCGGGCGGGACCGGCCTTGGCGAGGGACGGGCCAACATCGGCGCGCACTTCACCGCGACATCCGCCACGGCGAAAAGGGTCAACATCTCTTTCTCCGTGACGCTTGCAAAGGGAGGAGACCTCGCCAGCGTCAGGAGCGCAGCGCAGACGGCCCTCAAAGCTCAAATCAAGAGCATCAACCTCACCACGGACGACAGCGAAACGCCCACCCTGCGCATCAGCACGGTCGGCAACACGATTTACAGCCTCTTGGGAGTGCTGGACTACGCAAACCTCCGTTTCAACGGCCAGACGGCAAACGTCGAGGCCGGAAAAGAGGAGGTATTTGTTTTGGGGGAGGTGACAGTAAGTGAAACCAACCCTGTATCCTAACGGATTCCCCAGCGCATACGAGGAGCTGAAAACATTCTACCCGGTGTTCTACCGGGATGTTTTCGAAATGGACGCTATCTGGCGCGCAGCCGGAGGCGGGCTGGACGAAATCGAGGACGGCGTGGACGCTGTTGTCAACAACAACTTCGTATCCCTGATGGACACGGATACGCTGGCGCAGATGGAAACCTTCCTCGGTATCCCTCTGAACCAGAAGCGCACCCTCGAGGCGCGGCGCAAGCTCGTCGCCTTGTACTTCATCGGCGGCAACCACATCGGCTCTCAGGAGATAAAAGATATTGTTTTTGGATATACCGGAGCCTCGTCCTCTGTTGAATTCAAAAATAGCAGAATTTATGTGAAGCTCTTCCCAAATGATAACTCCACATTCTTATCGAGCGACGTCATGGAATGCTTGAAGCGCAAGATTCCGGCTCATCTTTCGCTTTCGCTTGTTCTTGCATATATTCCGGATTTACAGCCAGCCTACGTCGCCGCCGCACCCTGCGGAATGGCTGCCTTTTGCACCGTTCGGCTGCCCGGAAGCATCAAACCCCGCGCCGTCACGGCTCGTGGCTATGTTGCCGGTGCTATGAGCGCAGCGCGGATGCAGACGACCGTTGAACTGCCCGGAGCCATCCACCCGAAAAACATCACCGCGCAGGCATACGCCACCGGCGGGCTTGCGCACACGCACGAAACCGTAACCATCAAGATTGGAGGACAGACAACATGAGCTGGGAAAAATCCAGTTATACAACTGCCGGTGCCGCGCTCCTGTCGGAATCCCTCTCCGGCGGAGCGCTCACCATCACCCGCGCCGTGAGCGGCACCGGCATCGTTGAAACCGACTTGTCGGCAGAAACGACCGTCAGCGGCGAAACGCACGAACTGACCATCCTTGCGATTGACACCGTAAAGGACGGAGAGGAAACGGCCCGGAAAGTCAGCATCCAGATTACCGGAGCAGAAAGCACTTACATCATGCACCAGATCGGCGTATATGGCCGCCTGAATGATGATGCCGAAGTGCTGCTGTTCATCATGCAGGATGAACGTGGAATCGAAGTCCCTGCATCCAGCGTGAACGCTGATTTTGAAATTGAGATTGCTGCCCTTATTGCAATCTCGAACAAAGCAAAAATCGAAATTGCCCTCAGCCCGCAGATGCAGGCTTTGATGAAGCTGGTCAAGGCCGAAATTGAGAAGCACAACGCCGCCGCTGATGCCCATGCAGCGACCATCACGGCAGCGGTCAGCGCAGCCGTGAAGAACCTGTCTGAATCCGGGGAAATCC
>ERZ857951.3737-NODE-3737-length-10957-cov-7.093744_pt1 | contig 10957 bp, 9 predicted proteins | sample MGYA00519759_ERZ857951 | MGnify/ENA primary metagenome ERZ857951 (study PRJEB31778, sample SAMEA3449377) | human gut metagenome | biome: human gut; feature: human-associated habitat; material: faeces | place: United Kingdom | collected 2010/2012 ... | reverse complement strand
CCATCAGCAAAAGGGGATGATAAGTTTATCACCACCGACTATTTGCAACAGTGCCCTCCTGCCTGGCGCATCTCGTCCAGTAGCACCAGAGTCCCACTGACGTTGTTATCATAATATGCTAATGGTTTCTCCACCGACTCGCCAACGGCCTTCAGGCCGGCAAAGTGGATCACATCGCTGATGTGATGCAGGGCGAAGATTTGCCGCAGCAGCGCTCGATCGCGCACATCGCCACGATACAGCTGGGGTTGCCGCCCACAGATCTGTTCGACGCGCGCCAAGGCCTGCGGAGAGGCGTTGACAAAGTTATCCAGCACCACCACCTCATCGCCACGCGCGAGCAGCGCCAGTACCGTATGGGAACCAATATAACCCGCTCCGCCGGTCACCAAAATCGCCATTGTCAGTATCCTAAATTAATCGATGCGTTGTTGAAGATCGCGTAACCAGGCACGAAAAGCCTCTCCTTGCTGCGGATGGCTCAAACCGCCGGCGACGAAGGCCTCGGCATAGCCCAGCTTCTCGCCGCAGTCATAGGAATGCCCGACCTGACGGTAGGCCTCGACCGGACGGTGTTGTAACAGGGTGGCGATGGCATCGGAGAGCTGAATACGCTCCCAGGCGCCGAAACCGGTCGCCGCCAGGATCGGCCAGATGGCGGCGGAGAGCACGTAACGTCCGACCGCAGAGAGATCGGACTGGTATTTCTCTGCATCTTCCGGCTTCTCCACTATCGAGGTCATGCGGGCACTCTGCCCCGGCGCTAACACCGCATCGGCACAGTTGATCACCGAGTACTCCGGCAGCACCTCTAACGGCATCGGCTGCACCAAGACCTGGCTACGGCCACTCTCCTCGAAACGCTTGACCATTGCCCCCAGGTTCTGGGTAGCGGGATCGAAGGTGCTGGTGTCTAACCAGATATCCGGCAACGCCACAATAAAAGGATGCTCCCCCACCAGAGGACGGGCGCAGAGGATGGCATGCCCCAGCCCCAACGGCTTATGCTGGCGCACGCTGTTGATGGTCACCCCCGGCGGACAGATGGAGCGCACCTCATCCAGCAATTGACGCTTGACGCGCGCCTCGAGCAGCGCCTCCAACTCGAAAGAGGTGTCGAAGTGGTTCTCGATGGCATTCTTAGAGGAGTGCGTCACCAGGATAATCTCTTTTACCCCAGCCTGGACACATTCGTGCACTACCTTCTGAATCAGCGGTTTATCGACGATAGGCAACATCTCTTTCGGGATGGCCTTAGTCGCCGGCAACATCTTCATCCCCAGTCCGGCGACGGGAATTACGGCTTTAAGTGTGGTCATATAACAGCCTCAATACATATATAATTAATATATAATCGGGGTAAATGCCATATTAAATACTATTGAATAAAATAGCACATTTTAATTCAATTGTTGATGCTTCGGACTGAAATTTTATCAAACAATTGTCACGCATATATGAAATATAGAAATCAATCATGCCAACGAACTATAACAATTAATTACTAGCTACAGACACGTTTAAAAGTACGTATCATATCTGCAGCCAAATGATCTCGACTATAATTCGAAGCAGCATTTATGCCACAAACTCTAACATCCTGATAAAGCTCTTTATTTGAATATAGTTTTAATATGGCTTCAGCAATCTGCTTAGGATTCTCACTTTCAACAATAATCCCAGAGTTTGTATCACGTATAATTGAAGTTGCCTCACCCTCAGGGACACTCATTATAGTTGGTATTCCCATAGCCATACATTCAAATATCTTTGATGGGATAACAGTTTTAAACAACTCATTATTAACTAATGGAACTAATGACACATCACACAACGACCACAGTTTTGGCATCATCTCTTTAGGCTGACGTTCAATTAAAACTATATTTTTTAATTTTCTTTTTTCAACGAGTTCGACAATTTTTTTTCTTTCTGCCCCCCCTCCCGCAAATACAATACGTATATCATCATACTCCTGTAGAATTTCCGCAACATCAATAATACATTCTAAGCCTTGAGCCATTCCATGAGTACCAATATAACCAGCAACAAACTTCCTCTCTAAAGCATACTCTTTCAAAAAATGAATATCTTTCTTTGCTTGAGGTTCATATTTGTCAAGATCAACACCATTTAAAATAACATCTATTTTATCCCCATCAACTCCTCGTGCTATTAACTCTCTTTTAAAAGCATGTGTAACAGAAATAATAGCACTAGCTCTACGATATAAAAAAAGCTCTACTTTCTCTAGAAAACGAATTGCAAAACCATCCTTCATTGCTCCAACAGCAGTTATAGATGCAGGCCAAATATCACGAAGTTCAAAAACAAATGGTTTTCTACGGATGGCTGACAATGCCCACCCGGCACAAGCGCAAAAAAACTGCGGGGATGTTGCGACAATAACATCAGGTTTCTTTTGAAAAAGCCCAGCAATGAAACCAGTCACCATAAATGACATATAATCCATAATGCGCTTAGTAAAGCCTTCATTTGCAGCAATATATGTTTTTACTCTTATCACATTAATTCCATCAATAACATCACTCTGATACCAGCAATTTTTATAACCATCAAAAATTTTTCCCTCTGGAAAATTTGGAACACAAGTAATAATAGTTACTTGGTGACCACTTCTTATCCATCTAATGGCATGCTCATATGTCCTAGTAGCCGGTGCGTTTCCTTCTGGAGGAAAGTTATCAGTTAAAAACAGAATATGCAAAACTAGTACCTCACTATTAAATTGATAATGGAACCTTCAGTTTTTATTACTAATTTTTTATTTGATACGCTTATACCAAACTCAGGATGCCATGTGCTTGACTGTACCTCTATTTTAATATTAGATTCAAGCTGAATTTTTTGACCTGATGATAACGTCAACTGCACCACATTCTCTAACTGCTCTACATGAATGTCTGGATGAAGATGATAATAAGCAGTCGCATAAGAAAACTGACCGACTAGATTATCAGTAATTATTATTTTATTATCAAAAAAACTCCACTCTCTCAAATGATCTACTCGACCAGGAAGCCTTTTATATCCATCATGACCACATGAAATAGTTAAACAATCATCATAACTAATAATTGGGTCACTTGGGTAGGCACGACGAGCTACTCTAAACCCTCCCCAGATTTCAGATGAATCTTTACCATCCACCTCCACAGTATTATGACTTTGTGTTTTTCTTTGTCTAAGTCTTTCTTGCCCCAAACCATAAACACTAGTTCCACTATTTACAAACACTCGCAATCCAAAAAAACTCATTTCAAATGAAAGAGTATCAGCATGCGCATGACCAGGAATATAATCTGGACCAACCTTTGCCAAATCTAAAATAGCCTTAATATTTTGACTCACTACAGAAACATATCCGGAATCGTAAAGATGCTTATATGTAAATTGAGTTGTTGGTACCATCCTCACATCAGAGATGTTAATCCCAAGAGCTTTAGCATATGCGTAAATATCATCCATAGACGGTGCGACTTTCATAGCCGAATCATTAAAAAATGAAATCTCCCCATCAGGATGACTCATATGCTTACCCCATTGAATCATACTATTAATTATGTTTAGCCATTTTCTTCTCCGCTTTACCATAAAGTCATATGGATACACACTTGATAAATTATACAAATCAAGAAGATCGGAAAGAATAATGTTATGATACATTGGACTCAATTCAAAATAGCCACCATCAGGAAGTATTTGCTCCGTAATTTCCTTATCAAGGATAGATAATCCTTTTTTTATCCAAAAATTTGCTCGTTCCCCATCAAAAAACAAACCAGCAAATAATAAAGCCTTGGCATTAGAAAATAAATGATTACCTAACAAATGATATTCCAATTGCTGTTCCAATGCATTAACTTGTTGATAAAGGCTCTCTAAATAATAATAGGGGTATGTTTTCAAGTGTAAAAAATACTTAATCCAATTAACTACTCTTAATGATATTGGATAGGGCTCCCAGCCATTACCATAAAAGGGTGGATTTTCTTGTATCCAAGATTCTATTAAAGAATTAAGCTGACTTGTTTTTAATAACGAACCAGTAGAATTTAAATCATTAAAGTAATGTAAGTTATATAACCAGAGTTTATCTAAACACTCATCATTCCATGATGTTATTTCGTGTCTTACATTGAGGAAAAAAAAACACCTACTCCCTAGATAACCAGGTTTATTTATTTCATATCTTATTAACCTCCCTGAGGTCTCTCTTAGAGAGATTTCATCCTTGCATAATTTAACCCTCTTAAACTTTTTTTTAATCCTACCAACTACCTGAGAAATCTTCAAATACTTCAAAGTATGATAATACAATAAAAATATATTCATAAATACACATTAACTTTAGATAAATAATTTAAGCAATTCTCTTCATAGAGAGAGTTTAAATAAAAGCGCTTCCATATTGAACCATTCAAATAAAATATCTTACATGAGAGGCTATGAAAATAGTAATAATTATCGACATGGTTTTACTTAGTTAACAACTCAATTTCTTTATCCAAAGTTTTACTATTAGAAAACCTAGACGTATTTCTCATAAAAGAAGGAAAGTTGTCCAATAAAACCTTTGTATTAATAACATCCCATTCTTTAGAGTTATCTAATAAGAAAACATTATCAAAATCTGAAAACATTTCTAAATTAACAGTTATATCACTAGTGATTACAGGTATACCAAATGTTGCCATTTCACAAACCATAACACCTTGCGCATCACATCGCGTAGGCATAATAGCTGCCCGATATTTATTCAAAACATCAGGAATATCATCTTGTCTAAGATAAGAATTAATTACAGTTACATTTTCAGGAAGGTCATAATAATTAAAATAGTCACCTTTCCCGTATAAATGAAAAGTATTAGCCGGGTTATTTCTTGCCATCTTCAGTACTAAATCAATTGCATATTTTGACAAGTCAAAACTTCTGATTGTAATAAAATCAGCAACCTTTTCCGTTTTTCCAGAAAAACCTCGCTCAAAAAATACATAGTTCAATGGATTATTGATGATATGAAAGTTAACTTTTAGTTTTTTTAATGAGATTACGTTTTTTTCAAACATTGCTCTCATCCAATCACTAACAAAAACAATATCAATATTTTTATTTTTCTCTAAGAAGTTCCTCATCACCTTAAACTTAAATAAGTCATAAGTATTTCTAACCCATCTTTTCCAAAAACTCTCCTTCATAAAATCATATGGCTTGGGATAATCAAAATTTATCCACATTGATTCAGAACCATGCATAAAAAGTATCTTCTGTATATTCAAACAGTATTTACTCAGAAATGGAATATGGTTCCTAATATTAGGGGAATGGCTAACCACCTTAAAATAATATTTTTTATTCAACCGAGATATAGCTTTTGCTCGATTTATTACACTTACCCCCTCAAACACATAGTCTTCTTCATTACCAAAGACTAAAACATCAACATTAATATTATTTTTAATATAATATTTATTTCTTGTATGAGCCCAAGAACAATTATACAGATTATTTTCTGATGGATAACCACTCATTAAAACTAAAATATTCAACTTATCTCCTAATGATTTTCATCCTAAAAATTAATGAAAATAAAGTAAAAATGAAGCCAGTAATGAGAAGAATAATGAAGCCGTTATATACTGCACCTCTAGCCATATAAAAGCCAACGACTGAAAAAACACCAAACAAAATAAATCCAAACCTGAATTTTCGCAAAAGTAAATCAAGACATGTAAATAACATTGCGTATAACAGTGAGAAAAATAGCCACCCTACATATTTTTGATTTAATATACTATCACCAATAGCTGTTACATGTAGAGAACCAGACACTCCCATAACACCCATTTTTTCATTCCAGAGTATATGCGATAATTCTTTAGGTTTTTCAAATGGCAATATTACTGACGGTATAGGTAATAAACTAAGCCGAAGAATAGTTGGAAATGGAGTTTCATCGTCAACTCCTCCCTTTTCAACAAAAAAATACAATGTTTTTACTAGTTCAAATTCACCACGGTCAAATTCAAACTCATCATTAGAGTGACTAATTTTCTCTATAGAACCTATATGTCGAATATCTCTTGCTGCTGAGTATAGCATAAAAAAAACGCCAATTAACAACAAGCCAGTCAAAACAAATCTACAATTTATTTTCTTATGAAGAATATAATATATTATAGCAGGCCCAAATAATGTAACTAAATAGTTTCTTGTCTTCAACACAAAAACAACATAGAGTGTTATAATCAATATCAAGGGTATATATTTTTTTCTATCATATTTTATGATCATCAGCGTCAATGATGAACCTATAAAGAATAAAAACCCCCCAAGCAAATCAATATAACTTGCTTGCTCTCGCCATTCAGACCATGAAGAAATCATCATTGACTTAATACTAAAATTGAATCCATACATAGATATAAGCAGAAAAATAACCAGGCATACTGCAGATATTTTTATTTGTATTGATATATCATCATCCGAATTATTTATATTAATCTGAGATATTCTTTTATTTATAAGATATGTAAAGGCCAGTCTTAAAATTGAATAAGACAATAAAAACAATGTTCCACACAGAGTAACTATTAATATAGTGTCAGTCGAATATTCTTTACCTAATAAAGAATAACCTATATTAGGCAATGTAAAAACCAATAATGTAGCAGAAGAGAATGAAAAAAACGGACTTTTTATTTTATAATCTATATATATAGATATAAAATTTACCAATAATAGTGGAAGCATCAGAGCAAAAATCATCAAAGATTAAATCCTTGTAGTTTATCAATCATATGAACCACATGAGTGCAACTATTACCTGAGCCAACAATCCAACTCCCAATAGTCGCCCTATCAATAAACATAGTACTTTTTTTTCCGCATCAGAATCATTCCTATCAATTGAAATTGATATTTTTGGTTCAATATAGAATGTTAACAATACAGTAGCAAAGGCATTTATTAGACCTGAAAGCTGTCCAATTGATGACCTATGTTCATAGAAGTTCAACGCTGCAAAAAAAGAAAGATAAACACCAATTGCATAAGTCCCAAATACAACACTTGATATTAAAATCAATTTTCTAGCTTCTTTCTCTCCTCTGATATACTTATACATACTATAAACTTCACAGTATGTTTTTTCTCTTTTAATAAACCCAATTAAAATAGATTTGATTAGCGAGCCATTATTGGAATATAAATCTATAACATTAATAAAATAAGAAATTATATACTTCCTACAAAAATAGGATAATAAACAAAGTAATGTAGCTACCAGAAGAGACGCGTGAACCATAAATAAATATTGATATTTTGTTACTTGATAGTCGACAATCAATCCAATCATTGGCATCATTGCAACAAAACCAAATCGCGTCAAAACAAACGTACTCTGTTGTAATGTATAACTTATAACTTTACTTCCCGTGACTATCCCTGCCACCCGACTTAAAAAACTAGAATATTCTAAAAAATGGATCAATCCATATATTATAGGAATAATAATTAATGTATAATAAATCAATTGTTTCATAATAGGGAATGGCACATAATGTGCCAAACCTCCTCTTCTACACCCAAATACCTTTCGTATCAATAACGATGCCGTTATTCACACTCTTACCTTTAAACTCTTTATGATCAACTAATAGCAAATGAATATCAGCATGTTGCATTGCAAAGTTAAGGTCTACCAATTCTATATTATTTAACTTAGGTGGTACAGTATGAATATTTGGTTCAACAGCAATGACTCTACCCGGATGAAATTCAGAAATCGCTTTTGTAACTTGCATAGCGGGGCTTTCACGCAAATCATCAATATCAGCTTTAAACGCTAATCCATAACAAGCGATAGTCACTTCATCAATCTTTTTATTTTTATTCACAAGTAAAAAATCAGCTAAAGCCTGTTTAACTTTACTTATCACCCAGTCAGGCTTACTATCATTAACTATTCGAGCTGTATGGATAATTTTGGCTTCATTAGGTGTTTTAGATACGATGAACCAAGGATCTACAGCAATGCAATGACCTCCAACACCGGGTCCTGGCTGTAGGATATTCACACGGGGATGGCGATTCGAGAGAGATATTAGTTCCCATACATTGATATCTAACTCTGAACAGATCATAGAAAGCTCATTAGCAAATGCTATTTGAACATCGCGAAAACTATTCTCTGTTAATTTAGCCATTTCAGCAGTACGAGTATTAGTAATTACGCAATCACCCTCTACAAAAGTTTTATAGAGCTCTACTGCACGTAAGGAACAACGCTCAGACATACCACCAATAACACGGTCATTTGTTACAAGTTCCTGGACAACCTTACCAGGTAAAACTCGCTCTGGACAATAGGCAATATTGATATCTGATTTATCTCCAGCATCTTGAGGGAAAGAAAGATCTGGACGCAACTCTTTCATCCATATAGCCATTTGCTCTGTTGTACCAACAGGTGATGTTGACTCTAAAATAACAAGATCGCCCTTCTTTAAAATTTGGGAAATCGCTTTAGTAGCCTCTGCTATAAAAGAAAGATCTGGCGCAGGAATTTCATTTTTACTGCAAGGAAGAAATGGCGTTGGAACTGCAATCAAAAATGCATCTGCAGGCTCTGGTTTTATAACAGCTTTCAGATAACCCTCCTCGACAGCTGTTTGAACAACCACATCTAATTCAGGCTCTACAATATGTATTTTACCTTGATTAATTGTCTCGATAGCATGCTTATTGACATCGACACCAATTACTTTTTTCTTTTTTGATGCAAACATCGCTGCAGTCGGCAAGCCTATATAACCAAGGCCAATAACTGAAATAGTCTTAAAAGACATTTTTAACATCCTTCTTCATGTAATAGTTTATTAATAATTCGAGCGCAAGATTTTCCATCACCATAAGGATTATGAGCGAAACTCATTGCATCATATGCTGACTTACTAGTAAGTAATTCATCAATATTACGAGTAATAGAAGATACCTCTGTACCGACTAATCTCACAGTGCCTGCAGCGACTGCCTCTGGACGCTCTGTTGTATCTCGCATAACAAGAATAGGTTTACCAAATGAAGGAGCCTCTTCTTGTATGCCACCAGAGTCTGTTAAAATTATATTTGACCGACTCATTAAATAAACGAATGGGAGATACTGCTGTGGGTCAATAAGATAAATATTATCATATCCAGTAAGAATTCGGCTGACAGGCTCACGTACATTTGGATTTAAATGAACAGGATAGACTATTTGTATGTTAGGGTTTTTTTGTGCTGTTAGAGCTAATGCCTGACAAATATTCTCGAAACCGTCACCGAAATTTTCTCTACGATGGCCTGTTACTAATATCATTTTCTTATCTGATTCAAGAAATGAAAACTTTGAATCTAACTCTTTCTTTAGGTTATTATTTTTTTCTATTTTGTTTTTTATTATTAATAATGCATCAATTACTGTGTTCCCAGTAACTGTTATTGCGGAGCTGGAAACACCCTCATTCAAAAGATTTTTTTTAGATATTTCTGTCGGAGCAAAATGATACTTGGCTAAAGCAGTTGTTAATTTCCTATTACCTTCCTCTGGCCATGGTGAATAAATATTTCCAGTCCGTAAACCTGCCTCGACATGTCCGATTGCTATTTTCTCATAATATGCAGCAAGACTTGCTGCAAATGTTGTTGCTGTATCACCATGGACAAGCATAATATCAGGTTTAAAATCTTGGAGTATAGGTTTTAAATTAAGAACAATTGAAGCTGTAACATCATTAAGAGTCTGGCCAGATTTCATAATATTTAAATCATAATCTGGTGTAATATTAAAAACCTCTAAAACCTGATCAAGCATCTCACGATGTTGTGCTGTAACACAAACTCTTGCATCAAAACGCCCATCAATATTTAATGCATGAACGAGAGGTGCCATCTTAATAGCTTCTGGACGAGTTCCAAAAACAGTCAGTATACGTTTTTTTGTCATTGCACAAACCTTATATCCAACATTAAATTCCATAAAAATGTGATAGGTAGTAAATTTCACTTAAAGTGAAAAAACAATCAATAACATTATCATGTCAATCCATATTATATATTTACCCTCATATAACCAGTTCTTTTAAATGGTATGCATCTATAGTCACACAATACACCAACAAACAATATATTATTTAACGCTAAACAACACAATTAATAGTAAATTAAGCTATATTAATAATCTTTCATTAAATCTAAAACTGAACCACTCAAATAACACAATATTATTATACTTTTATTTTAGATACGCTACCGCCCTTGGCTCTACAGCTACCAATACACTGACCTCTCACCCATCATCCCGCTTACCTGGCTCATACCTGAATCGCGCCACCTAATAATGTTTGTCAGAACATCATGTTAGTGACTGTTTGCTCCCTCATTATCCAGTAGGGTTATCACAACTCCCCACGCGCCAACCTAGCCAAAAGTACAGTGCCAGATTTTTATCCTTCTCGCCTGTGCAGGCAAGATGAAAAGCTAAATATTACTAAATTTTTCCGGGATCGATTGATTTTTGGCCAAAAAAGCCTGCTCAATTAATCTTTATATCCCATAATTTTCCTGCTGACTGCTCAACAGGCAATAGATTAATAGCTTAATATATCAGATGAAATATAGAAAAAACTGAATATTTCCTCTTAAATATGCGCTGGTATGAGCGTCCGCAGCCCCTCCTCCTGACACTCATACCGTGAAACAAAAAAGGCAGGCCAATTGGCCTGCCTGCTCATAGCGCGATTACGTATGTGCTTAGCGGTGTAGCGGTACCATAAACTCGGTGGCGACGATCACCACCACCAGGCCGACCAGCACCGGCACCGAGGTACGCTTCACGGCACTGTTGCAAATAGTCGGTGGTGATAAACTTATCATCCCCTTTTGCTGATGG
>ERZ857951.3736-NODE-3736-length-10958-cov-2.638723_pt1 | contig 10958 bp, 5 predicted proteins | sample MGYA00519759_ERZ857951 | MGnify/ENA primary metagenome ERZ857951 (study PRJEB31778, sample SAMEA3449377) | human gut metagenome | biome: human gut; feature: human-associated habitat; material: faeces | place: United Kingdom | collected 2010/2012 ... | reverse complement strand
GTCTGGATCCCAAAAAAACTTGCCATCTCTGCGACCCGAAGCCGGATCGTCCCCGTCTCATATCCCAGGTTTTCCAGCCCAAATGCCAATTCGTGCCATACTTTATCCGTTACCAGCTGGTTGTCCGGACTCTGGAGCACATAGCCGATCCGCGCCCCCTGCTCCCGCACCGACACCGTGTCCAGCTCCCTGCCTTCAAACAGGATCTGTCCTTTCCGTTCCCCGTAAGGTGCCATCGCTGTCTTAAAATGTCGCAGGAGCGTCGATTTGCCGCAGCCTGATTTGCCACAAACTACCAGAAACTCCCCCTGTTTCAGGGAAAAGTTCAGATCCGTGAGTGCCGGCTTCTTCTGATCCGGGTAGGTAAATGTCAGATTTCTGATCTCAAAGAGCGCCATTTTCTGTCCTCCGCTATATTTAATATCAGGGGCAGCATACATAAGATTCCATACAGGATATATAAGATCAATGCCCCCGCTGTTGTCTCATTCATGATAAAAACCGGGAAATACAGGATCTTCAGTTTTCGAAGGTGCATGCAGAATAACAATGTTCCAAATACTCCCAATAAAAATGCCAGTAACATCCCGTCCCTCCGGTCAAACCGGTAGATACTGAAATTCGTCCTCCCGCGAAGCCCGTAAGCCCGGGATTTCATCGAATCCGCCGTCTCCACACTGTTTTCCAGTGCCCAGGTTGTCGTGATCGAGAGGATTTTCAAGCCATGTGCCGCCCGCTGGAAGATATTCCCGTTATTTACATTTCTTCCGATACACTGCTGGGCTTCCGCCACCCGCTTGATCTGCTCCGTAAACCGTGGCACAAATCGCAGGGTCATCGATAACAGCAGCGAAAACGCCGGGATCACCTTCCCGAACAGGTACATGAACTTGTCCGAAGTCATCACCTCATGGAAGACGGAAAACCATGAGATCACCCCTGCCAGCATCAGCCCCGAAGCCAGACCGTAGACGATCGACTCCAGTGTGACGGGATTTCCGTCTTTTAAGTAAAAGAGCATCGTTGCCCCCGCATGGGAGAACAGCGGGTTGGCAGCTGCCGCCAGGAGACAGACCGGCAACATCCCGAACAGGAACACCTTTACGGTTTTTCTCCCTTTCAGATAAATGGAATAACTCCCCGAGCCGATCAGCGATAACGCCAGAAATACCGGATGCATATAAAACATCGACAGCCCGATGACGATCACAAAATATGTAAAATTAATCAGTGGATGATACCCTGAAAAAGTATCCATTCTTTTCTCCTTGTCCATACGTTTACACTTTACGCATCCGTCTGGTAACATTCCATGTATACTTCTATTCCTTTTCACGGTATACGTAAAATACAGTTTTAGGCGTCCCGGAATCCGGGGCGCCTAATCCTTTCCATCTTCAGTTAAGACATGCCTGCTCCCAGGTCTCTTCCCAGGTCACAGGTATAATGCCATTCGATGTTGTCCCCGTCCTGTACCTGGTAACGGCTGCATCCATAGTTTGGATACCAGCCATTCACCTCATACATCCAGCCGGACCACTGCCCGCAGTCCTTCTCATACAGGTTGTTGATGCCCTGCACATAAGCACTATTGTACATGGCGGTAAACTCGGATTCCATCTGGATTCGGTTGTTCTTCATCTCCCGCTGCAGGATGTCATATACTGACTCTCCTTCGGAAAATGTCACGGTCTTCGGACCGTAGATCACACCGTTTGACGGAACCCAGTCCGCCTTACCCTCTGTAAGGTCGCCCATGTTGTTGAGAATCGTGGAACACTCCACATACAGGGTACAGGTCAGCTGTTTGCTGCTATCCACGGTCTGATCCTGCGGTTCCACCGGATCCGGTTTTCCCTCCGGGATCGGATCGGTATAGTAGTTGTCCGCACTGGCTTCCTCACCGGAAGAAGTGCTTCCATTCCCGTTCGTTCCGTTGCTCTCTGTACCGTCTGCATCTTCTGTGTCTGAGTTTTTGGAGTCTGAGTTTTTGGAGTCGGATTTCTTAGAAGAAGAACTCTTTTTCTTATATTTACTCAGATCTTCTTTTTCCTCATCCGATCCATAATGCTCATCTACATACTCTTCATCAATGTACTCAGGTTCCTTGTCACTGTTGTCTTCTTTAACTTCTGACGAATCTTTGGTGTTTCCATCATCTGCGGAATCTTTCGCAGCCGCGGTCACTGTCGGATCTGCAGAAGCCTGTTCTTCCTTTACTGCGCTGGTCTGGCAGCTGCAAAACAGCAGCGCCAGAACCAGCAGAAGGCAGAGTCCTATGCTTTTCGTTTTCCGTTTCATTTTCCTCCGTCCTTCCTTCCTTTCTCTTTGGAAAGATCCGGTTTTCCCTTTCCTTTCCGTTTGTTATATACAACCACTCCAATAGCCGCACAGCATACCAGGGCGATCAGTCCGATCAGCCCCCAGCGTACCATAGCGGTCTTTTTCTCCGCTGTCGTTGCACCGGTATCCGTATCGTCCCCGTTTCCAAGGACTACCGTTTCTTCCGATGCATCCCACGGCACATCTTCAGCCGCATCCGATGCGTCCTGGATCTCCTGTTTTTCTGCATCCGTACTCTCATCCAGGGAAGAAGCCAGGGCACGTTTTGCGATGAAATAATGGCCGCCTTCTTTCAGGGTGAACTCCATCTTGCCGTCTTTTACAGATACCTTCTTGACATATTCCGCTTTCCGGTTCTCTGTGTCATACGAAAACAGCAACAGGTCATCGTCGTCAAGTTCAGTCTTCAGTGTCACAAGCATCTGTCCCGGGAACGTGCCGGATCCTTCGGTACACAGAATCAGTGGTTTGACTGCCAGCTGTTCGATATCATCCTTGTACTTGCAGTCCGACTGCAGCTTGTACGCCCAATCCTTTGTCAGTTTCACATCTTCACCGTTGATCGTCAGGGTATACGATACGGAATCGGAGATCTTGCCACTCGCCTGCAGGTTTTCATCTTTTCCTTTGATACTTTTCAGTTCTTTGGAAGTGATCTTTCCCTTCGTCTTTGCCTTTGTGGTGTCAGAAGTAGTATTGCTACTCTTATTGCTGCTTTTTGTACCTGAACTTCTCTTTCCACTTGCAGAAGATACTTTTCCCCTGCTCTGGATTGATGCAATTGACATGCCTCCGGTGCGGTTGCTTTTACCGCTGCTTTTCGAAGAAGTGATGGAACCGACTTTTGTGGTCTTATCATCCGAGGAAGTATCCTCCCCCATCTTCGGGGCACTGCTTGCCAGCCAGTAGCGTCCTCCGGTTGTCACATTCATTTTGAGCTTACCGGAAGAAACGGTTGCCGTCTTCGCACTCTGGATCGTCAGCTTGTCCGGGTTCAGCCAGTACAGGTTCCAGCTTCCGTCCTTCACACTGGTCTTTACGGACAGTGTGGCCGTACCGTTCATGCTTCCGCTCTGGGAGAATTCCACCTGCGCCTGTGTGCCGTTTATGGTGTTGCTTCCGGTACCGATCTTGATACCGGCTTTCACATCACTGGCTTTCTTTACAGTTTTTCCATCCCAGGTCAGCGTGTAGGTGCTGCCGCCGGACAGAGTACCCGTATAGGTAAATGCTTCTTTTGTCGCCATCAGGTTTTCGAATACCTTCTTCAGTACGATTCCATTATCCAGTGCTTCGATCACATCAGCGGCTTCCAGAAGGCTTTCCCCGTTCTGCAACAGTTTCTTCTCAGCCTCGCGGAGTGCGGCATACCGGCTCATCAGTTTCTTGAGCGTGGCAGTATCATCCTGACAGATCCGCAGCGGATCCACCTGGTTCCAAATATCCTTATCCAGGACATCCACCAGCTTCTTCCGTGCGGCGATGTCACCGAGGTAACCGTTCAGGGTTTTGGAAAGGGATTCTTTTTTGTCCCACTCTCCAAGAGTATCCAGTTCCAACAGGTACTGGTTTACCAGGTCTTGTCACCGATCTTTACCGGTGTGGCGATGGCAGCCACTTTCTTTTCCAGTGCGCTGCGCTTCTCTTCGAGTTTCTTTTCTTCTTCTTTTTCCAGCTCTGCCAGTTTCTTTACCAGTTCCTCCAGTTTACCTGCGTTGGTCACCTGACTCTTTTCTTTGTCGGTCAGCTTGTCATACGCTTCCTTCACGGAAGTTACGGTATCGGCCTCTTCCAGTGTCAGTTTGTCTGCATCCGGCAGTTTGTCGATCCGGTCGATGATCGCTTTCGTCTCCGCATCCGCACTGGTGCGTACGGTCAGTTTCCGGTTTTCTTTAGTTCCATCCCGTTTTGTCACCTCGGTCTCCAGAACCGTTCCGTCTTTGACCGCGATCTCACCACTTACCGGTGTATAGCCGTTTGCCCCGCGGATGCCGCTTTTGTACGTCTTGTTGCCATCCACAGTCACAACTGCCGCGTCATAATTATCGATTGGAAGGTTGGTAAAGGTCAGTTTCTTGACATCTGCTCCCACATACAGGTCAGTTTCCGTACCGGCATCTGCGGTAAATACATTGCCATTGTCTGCCTGTGCCATATACTGAGTGGTGTTGGCGTTTGCACGGAAATCAAAAAGATTGATGCCCTGCTGATACAGGCGGTAAGCTGCGATTGCCTCCATTGCCTGGTCAGTTGCCATGCTGTTTGGACGGTTCTGGTTCTTATCGTCATAATAGGCATGTAGGAAACCGCCGGTTCCGGTACTGTAATATTTTAACAGACCATCTAACAGGCTTTTTCCGTTGGATGCATTGGTCACTGTTGCCGGGTCGATCCCCATTGAGGTAAAAGCGATGATTGCCTGCGCCACCGATTCGCAGTTGTAGGTGCCACCGTAGTTATAATCCCCGTCTGTGGAGATCTTACTGCGCAGCACATCCAGTCCACGATTGACGGCTTCTCTTACCTTCGCGTCCTCCGCTGCATGGGGAGCCAGGGCATATACCACCATCGACGTGATGTCCAGGTCTAACGACGGGTTCTTATCATCCAGAGACCAGCCGCCACCGGATAATTCTTTGCCAAGGATGTAACTGATCAGGGCTTCCCTCGTATACTTTGCCCCTTCCGGTACTTCATATCCTTTGGAATCCAGGGCAAGCAGCGCCCATGCGGCACCGTTCATTCCCTGGTTCCATGGAGCACCTGCCAGGCAGTTGTACGTTCCGTCTGCAATCAGGTCATGCCCTCCCACATCCGTCGGATCCCCGCCTGCTGCCAGTACGGCCATGGTCAGACGGTGCCATTCGGTCGGCGTATTGGTGCTGAGTCCTGTGAATGGGTTCGCATCATACTGATCTTTTACATACGTATTTGCACGGTTTAAGAATGCACTGTAATCTTGCCCGATTCCCAGCCGTCCAAGGAATACTACGGTCCAGTCAGACGCTGTACTGCTGACATTTTTCAGGAAATCCGCGGTAAAGACCGTATTATTCGTTCCCTGTTTCCAGCTGACCGTCTGGGAGATCACGGTGTCCAGGTTATAGGAAGCTGCTGCCTGCACCTGTCCGTTCTCATCCACATCCTGATCTGCCGTACCATACAGTTTCAGTTCTTCTTCTTCCTCCCAGGAATCCCCGGAGGCTTCTGTTTTTTCTTCTGCTGTCTCCGGAACGGATGTTTTTTCATCTTTCCCCGTACCGACAACTTCTGCTTGTTCCGGAACTTCCGTTGCCTGTGGAGTATCCGTTTTGGCAGTGTCTTCATTTCCGGTAACCACCGGTTCTTCTGTCGGATCAGCAGTACCCTCCACGGCCTCTGTTTCTGCCGCTTCCGCTACTTTTGTTGAAAATTCCTCAGAAACAGTCTGAGCCCGGACTGTAGCCGGGCAAAGACTGAGAACCATGGTAGCCGCCAGAAAAAGACTGATGACTTTATTTTTCATTACTCTTCCTCCGTCTGTACTCCTGTGATTCTTTTTTTCTTTTTATAATAGAGAACGATCCCTGCAAGTACGCCTGTCGCTGTGATCAGTCCTGCGATCGGGAAGAGGATATCGGTATCATCTCCAGTCTTCGCACTTGTGACTTTTCCAGTTCCGGATACCGCAGTGGTTCCGTTTCCAGTTCCTGTGCTTCCACCACCCAGGTTGCCATTGGTAACCGTTCCGGCAGAACCACCATTATTGCTGCTTCCGTTTCCTGTGCTTACTGTGGATGCAGGTACAACCACACCGAAGGATCCGGTACTATTTGCTGTTACGCTTAAGATACCATTGCTTACGGTTCCGCTCAGGGTTTCGATCTTGCCGTTACCTTCGTGCAGTACACTTAAGGTCTGTCCGTTATAGGATGTTCCCACCTGGAAGTTCACGGTAAGTTTGTCATTCCATTCCACCTCTTTTCCGTCTTTGTACAGTGCTACATCGTACAGGCGGATCAGGGCTTCTTTGGAACTGATCATGTTCTGCATCTGTTTTACCACATCATCGTCTGCTTTCAGGGCGGTCAGGCGCAGTTCATAACCGGAGAGCTGTCCGGTTACAGAGATCGGATAATTCTGATAGGTCAGGGTGATACTGTCCTCATCTTCATCCTGTTTCGGATCATCGGATGGTGTCGGGCTCGGATTCGGCGTCGGTGTCGGTGATCTCTGCCTCACGCTCTTCCAGTGCTTTTAGAGTGTCCTCAGATACATATGGTTTCTGCTCATCACTTAAGTAGTCATACGCATATCTTGCTGCTTCCACTGCCGCTTTGTCAGACAACCGGAGATCTTTCACCGTCGGAAGACTGTTGATCCGGTCGGTTACTTTCTTCGCTGCCTCGGCATCTTTCATCAGCCAGCTCATCTGATTCTCTGCCATCAGCAGTTCACTTAAGACACCACTGTCTGTCAGCTGATGCTTCTGATCATTGTTCAGAGCATTATACGCTTCCCTTGCAGCCTGTACCTGATCCGCATGGTCCACGGTCAGATCATCGACTGGCGGCAGGGCATCGATCAGTTCTGCCACATGGTCTACTTCTTCCTGCAGTGTATTCAGGCGTTCCTCCGCTGCCACAAGTTTTGCAAGTGCCTCTGCAGATACCTGATCTTTCAGATTCTTCTTCAGATCATCCAGCGCTTCGTAAGCCTCACGGGCCTCTTCTATCGCTGTCTGATCCACAAACAGGATCTCGTCTGCTGCCGGAAGATCATTCAGCTTCTTGTTCACTTCTTCCACTGCATTCTGCTGTATTAATACATCCAGCCGCTCAATCACATCATGCAGCTTGGTCACACTGTCCGCTGCATTCAGTTCCATATCGTTTTTCTGTTCTTCACTCAGTGCGTCATAATGAGCCAGTGCTGTCTCGATCGCAGTTTTATCCTCCAGAGTCACCTCTTCTTTGGATGGAAGGTCTCTAATCTCGGCGATCACCTGTTCCACTGCTGCTTCTTCCAGAAGTTTTGCGATCTGCTCTTCTGCATGTACCAGTTTTCCTAAGTTCTCGTTGGATACATATGCTTTCTGATCATCGGTCAGGCTACTGTATGCTGTTCTTGCTGCTGTTACAGCATCCTGATCATCCAGTGTCAGCTTCTGTACATCATTCAGTTCTTCGATTAGCTTCTCGACATCCTCCGCTGCTTTCTGATCTTTCAGATCTTTCAGGGCAGCCTCGGCATTTGTCAGAGTCTGGTAGTTGGAGTTGGTCACAGATCCCTTCTCCTCACGGGTCAGGGCATCGTAAGCTTCCCGGGCCGCTGTGATAGACGCCTCACACGATTCATCAAGCGTGATCTCATCTTCGATCAATGCAATCAGTTTCTCTGCAGCTGCTGCATGTTCCCGTGCACCTGGAGTCTCGTCCAGAGCTTCCAGCCACTTGTTCCATGTGGATACATTGCCATAGCTTCCACTGCCTTCATCACCGATCATATCTGCCTGTTCAACGGTATAATCATCAACATAATGGAAGACGATCTCATCACCATTAGAAACATACCAGTTGTTTACTCCTTCTGACGGGTGAACACCATTCACGGTATACATCCATCCGGAGTTTTTACCATTGTCTTTCTCACTTAATACATAACCGCCACATACTTCCGGTGCAGTGATAGAACTGATGTAGTTTTTCTCCAGTCCTTCGTATTTCAGTCCTGCTCCGTCGAGTGCTTCCTTAAAGACTTCACCGGCGGTAACTTCCGGCTTATCAAAGGTGTATTCACTCGTAGCAAGCCATGTTGTGTACTGATGAGCTCCTTCGTTTCCGTTTTCATGTTTGGTATCACCGATCAGACGGAAGGTTACCGTCGTTTTGTTCGGATCGGCATCCGGATTCTCTGTCTTCTTGACTGTAACGGTACTCATAACAGCTGTCAACAGGTTGTGTCCGTCTGCATCCTTTTTCTCAGCTGTCAGATAATGCGTTCCCAGAGACATCGCATTGGCTTCCAGTGTCAGTGAACCATCACTGTCTGTCTGTCCAAGAAGTTTGCTTCCTTCATAGATATCTGCCTGTGCAACAGGGATTGCCTCTGCGTCCGTTCCATAGATGCCGGTTCCTGTCAGCGTAAGTGTGATCGTGTCACCACGTTTTACCTCTGCTTTTTCCTTGGTCAGCCGTGCATGTTCCATGCCATTCCAACCGGAGCTGTAGAAGAATTCGATCTTGTCTCCCTCTTTCACCAGTGTATTGGCCGGATCTTTGCATACATTTCCATTCACTTTGCAGACCCACGCTGCCTTTTTACCGTTGCTGTCTCCCGTGTTTTCATCATCCAGGGTAAATGCACCCTTATAACAGCTGAACGATGTACCACTTTTACGGCTGGCATCGATCAGTGCATGTAGTACAGTATATCCTCCATGATTGTACTGAACGTATTTGTTCGCTGTCAGATCTTCTGCCTCTTCTGAAATATCCATCGAGGTAGTCGGGCAGAATACAATATTCTGACCTGCCAGCTGTACCGATACAGTACCACTTTGTTGTTCCACCGGAGTCAGAGATTCTACTGTAATCGTCTGATTTGGATTCTCATCACTGACAGTAAAGCTGTCACTTGCTGTCAGATATCCCGGTTTGGATACATAATAGGTATATGTTCCGTTCTCCAAAGTATAGGTTCCATCTTCTGCTGCTGTCATCGCTTTGCTTTTCTGCATAACAAGAACAGAAGCTCCGTCCGGAACAGAAAATGCTACTTTTTTGGATTCTGTACGACGGGTGACATCGATGGTGTAGGTACGGGAAGTTCCCTTGGTCGGTGTATACGTAACATTCAGTTCATTTACTCCAACCTTCAGAGGAATAGCATCTTTTTCTGAATATTTGGTTCCATTTACTATAATTTCAAGGCTTTCACCCACATTTTTCTTGCCATATTTTCCATCAGCTGTCAGCACTATCTGATCCGTTCCATTCGGTACTGATGTTGTAAAATGACTCTCAGTCCCAATAAATCCATATCCAAGATCCTGTGTAACTTCTGACCCATTTTCATCCAGATAAGTAATATCATCTGCTTCCAAAACTCCATCCCAGCGCCCTAATTTTTCACTCCCTTCCGCTGCTGAAATAATAAGATTTGCTGGAAGATAAGCTGGCTTCTTAGTTCGTGTTTCACGTATATAGGTCGCATAAGTAACCGGAGCACCATCAGCTGGAATAACAATTACTTCAAGATTCATTGGGACATTTGCATTAATCTTATTTTTGGTACCTTCAAGCAAATATCTTCCTATCTTTACGGTTGCTGCTCCATATAGATTAGTATCATTTTCTACTTTCTGAAATGGAATGTTCGTTCTAACCATCGCTTTTGAAGAATCATCTCCAAACCAATAGCGAACTAAAAGTGTAGCATCTTCATCTTCATTCACCAATGCTGCACCTACACCCATATCTATTTTTGTACTCATTGGAGGAATGTTCACATTAAAGTTCTGCGTGATTGTTGTTCTTGCTGTTGTAAACCGTGCTCCTCCTCCCGCTGATACATTACTGTTTGGATAAGTATTTAGTGCTTTTAAGTTTCCAGAAGAACGATATACTATTTCCTCCGTATCCTCATCAGCGCTGACTTCAAATGTAATATCCGGAAGGTATGCCAAAGTTCCATAATCAATTTTCGGATTATCTCCTCCACTCCAGCCATACCCTGCCATTGAATTACGGGTCAGTTTTTTATGAAGCCGGTTTCCTGCTCCCCATCCTTCCACTGTTAGAATTCCGTCACTGATTGTATAACTGCCTGTCTCTTCTTTCTGCAGTTTCACATAAAAGCTCGTGCTGGCCATATATTGTCCAAATTGCGCGGTATACGCTACACCATCCGTTTTGCATTTGTAGTCTACACCTGCTGGGTTGTATATTGCTCCCATCTTATACAGTGGTGGAATCAGATTTTCCAGCGTAATTTTTGCTGTATCACCATTCTTTAGGCTCTGTCCCGGACTGGTCTGATTCCCTATCGTCACATCAAGTCCTCTTGCTAAAATCACATGATAGATAACTGCATCTCCTGCTTTAATCTCCACAATATTGCGACCTTCGGAAAGATGTAACGTATAGCTTCCGTCTTCTCCTGCCTGATAAGACTTCCATGAGCCGTCCGTCAACCAGTTAGTGGGATTTTCGCTCAATTCTCCATCTGTTACCATGATTGGAGAATGTACACGAACAGATGTAATCTGCTCCTTTCTACCATTTGTTTCCGCTCCCGGCGTAAAAGTATACTCCGCATGATCCTCGATTCCATAACGAATGCCATCTATTCCCGTCTGGCTTTTCTGATAATAGACAACACTTTCTTCGGAAAGACCGATATTCGATGTGATTTTTGTCTGTGGTTCTGCTGCTCCATTTTTGCTAACATGTACGACTGCAATACCAGTCAGTTCCGGCCACAGGGCACTATACACATAGTTTTCTTCTGTGCCATTATATGCCATTGCCTGCATCGCATCATAATAAAAGGCAATTAAAACGGTTCCTTCGCCGTTCGCATGGATTCTTCCAAACTGACCTATTTTATCATCTTTTTTTGTAATTTCGACAGAC
>ERZ857951.3729-NODE-3729-length-10972-cov-2.652835_pt1 | contig 10972 bp, 8 predicted proteins | sample MGYA00519759_ERZ857951 | MGnify/ENA primary metagenome ERZ857951 (study PRJEB31778, sample SAMEA3449377) | human gut metagenome | biome: human gut; feature: human-associated habitat; material: faeces | place: United Kingdom | collected 2010/2012 ... | reverse complement strand
TTACCTATGAGACCCCTCCGCTGGCTTTCTCCTGCAGAGTTCACTGTCCAATATGCTTGACAAACCTACAATATACGACATCCTCAATAGCTGAAAATATTCCTTTATTGGTTCTTTTTTTTATCTCTGCTACAATATCCGATTGCGTAATTTTATTGGATTCCTGTTTATGATACATCATATCTTTTAACTCATCCAGATAAAAATCAGATACTTGCAACTGGCTCGTATCTATTGCGTAGGGTTGTTTTAAAGATTCTTCCAGAAAATTATCCTGCTTTTTGGCATCAGCTATGCGACTATCCTGTTTTTTATTTTTAGTCGAAAGAGATGGTTCATGCAGTAATTTGAATAATGTACTATCGTAATATTGGTGTGTTTGGAATTTCTTTAATACATCATTAGATAGTGTTTGTATATACGCCATGTCATTCATGACAATTTTAGAGTATGATTGATTTTTATTTTTCTTTAAACAGGAAATTATGGTCTCTCGATCTGTCAAATTAAATTGCAATAAATCATATAAAAACTGTTTTCTACTCACTCTTGGGTACAAAATATTGTTGTAATAACCACATCTCAACATCATTAAGGTTGCTTCTTTTTGACTATTTGCATCGTACAATTTTACTAAAATTGTACTTTTACTAAGTAAATCTTTCTGCATAACGATAAAACGGTTCTTGGCTGGGTCATGGTATACTGGGATAGAAATTACAGTATGGGGATTTGATAGAACCCTCATTGTATACTGCTTATATGTTTTGATTTTCTTTTTAGAGACCCCGAATACAATGGTGTGTTTAGATGGGGAGTAATCAAAAACTCCATTTTCATCCACAGCAAAATCAAACGATACAGCTTGTTTTGCTTCTTTTATTTCATTCAGTTCTCGGAATAAATCATCTATTTTAGGTTTAGGTATACTAGAAACATATTTTTTATCCTCTAAAATATAAGATAGCATATACGAATTGTTTAAAAATTTTTCATTGTAGCTAGAGAAAATCTTATCCAGCTCATCTTTAGAGTAGATACGATAGGCTAATAAATTCTGAAGGTATTCCTTTCGTGCTTTTCCTCGATGTGCTGGACGATATATACCATATTGAATTGCCTTATCCACCCATATATTGTCGTTATTGGCATTTAGTATTTCTACAGGTAATAATCGACCCAATAGATATGTGGTTTTGGGTAAATTTCCGCAATATGTTGCATAAAAATGATGTCCCTCGATATTTAAAACATCAAGGGTTAATTGATAAGGCTTCCCCTCTGTCGTGCGCAAGCTTACCGTATTTGTTGTTTCCACATTCTCCACTCTATGAAAGCCATGATAGACAAAGATAGTGTGATCGGCTGGACAGAAAGACAATCCCTGTTTTCTATCATTGATTTCCTTTTGAATTTTCGACTGCACATCTCTATACTCAGCAAGGTATGGATGATTTTGTAAGTATTCCAAATCTTCCATACTTAAATCATGAATTGACAAATTTACATCCATATTTTCTACCTCATATTTTAATTAGAGCCTATCATCTTCGGTTGTATATTACCGTAATCTATCTGTTTCATATTCCGTATATTCTATTCTCACCATATCATTTTGCATTAGAAAAGTCAAGTTCAAAATAGATATATGCAGTAAAATGTGGTATACTATTCTTATTGGCGGTGATATCGTTGCAAACAAAAGCATACCTCTCAATAGACCTAAAATCCTTTTTCGCATCTGTTGAATGTGTGGAGCGTGGACTTGACCCATTGAATACCAATCTGGTGGTGGCAGATGCAAGCAGGACAGACAAAACCATCTGTCTGGCAGTAACTCCATCTCTGAAATCCTTCGGTATCTCCGGCAGAGCAAGGCTGTTTGAGGTAAAGCAGAAGGTTCAGGAGGTAAACTTCTCTCGTCAGTACAAAGCACCTCACAAAGAGCTGACAGGCAGCTCCTACTTGCACTCTGAGCTGATGCAATCGCCGGAGCTGGCAGTAGACTTCATCATTGCACCGCCTCGAATGGCATACTACATTGATTACAGCACCAGAATCTACGATGTATATCTGAAATATGTCGCACCGGAGGATATTGTTGCCTACTCGATTGACGAGGTGTTTATTGATGCTACCGGCTATTTAAAGACCAGTGGCTTGACAGCACACGATTTTGCCATGCGGATGATTCTGGATATTCTGCACACCACCGGCATCACTGCAACAGCTGGAATTGGAAGCAACCTGTATCTCTGCAAGGTCGCAATGGATGTGGTAGCAAAGAAGATACCGCCGGACGAACATGGTGTGCGGATTGCAGAGCTGGACGAGATGAGCTATCGAAAGACCCTTTGGGAACACCGTCCGATTACCGACTTCTGGAGGGTTGGAAAAGGCTACGCAAAGCGGCTGGCAGATCGCGGATTGTTTACGATGGGTGATGTGGCAAGATGCTCTGTATACAATGAAGATGTGCTGTACAAGACGCTGGGTGTCAACGCAGAGCTGTTGATTGACCATGCGTGGGGATGGGAACCCTGCACCATTGCAGATATTAAATCCTATACACCATCCACCAGCAGTATCTGCTCCGGTCAGGTGCTGGAATGTCCCTACCCTGCTGACAAAGCTAGATTGGTGGTCAGGGAGATGGTGGATTCCTGCGCATTGGATTTGGTGGACAAGAAACTGATGACCAATCAGATTACACTGACCATTGGCTATGACATCGAAAATCTGACCGACCCAAATAGACGCAACCGCTATCGTGGGGATGTTGTCAGGGACACCTACGGACGGCTGATACCCAAACATTCTCATGGAACAGCAAACCTGACCTATACATCCTCCAGCAGAAAGATGACAGAGGCAGTAACGGCATTGTATGACCGGATTGTCAATCCTGACCTGCTGATACGCCGACTGACCCTATCCATCAATCATGTATTGGATGAAGATGCAGCGGTACAGACGGAAAACAAATATGAACAGCTCAACCTGTTTGACAATTTGGAGCAGGTCATCGAGCAGGAGCAGGCAGACAGGGCAGCATTGGAGAAAGAGAAAAAGATGCAGAAAGCAATGCTGGCAATCAAAAAGAAGTTTGGCAAGAATGCCATCCTCAAGGGCATGAATCTAGAGGAAGGTGCAACTGCCAAAAACAGAAATGACAAGATTGGTGGACACAAAGCATAAATGGGGTAGCAGTTTGCTACCCCATTCTTTTTCGCTATTTGATGGGTAACAGGTCGCTGGAGATTTCCAGAATATCTTCAAAGGCAATCGAAGAACCGTTAGTCATCACAATGCAGTGACTCCATTCGTCCACCTTTTTCAGCTCCCCTTGCATGACCTGATAGATGCCTCCTGCCTTTCTTGGGTCTTGTACAAAGTAGGTCACGGCTATCTGCGGATGTTGAGCAAGAGAGGATTTGAGCAGCTGCAAATATTTATCAATCGCTGCCTTGTCATCCTCTGTCAGCTCTATCTTAGCGTCCACATATCGGCATACCTCACGGATTGCTTCCCCGTGTCCTCTCAGAGCTGCAAAGGGAGCAAACTGCGCTGCCCTATCCTGCATCGACATTCTGGGATGCTTGCTGGATACATGGTGCGGCAGGTTGATAATGTCATCATATCGTCCAGTCATGGTATCACCTCTGGGTTAGTATAGCATGAGAAGGAAAGAAAAAGCAACCGCTGGTGAGACGGTTGCTTCATTTCTATCGTTTTGTATTGTATCAGGATTCTCTTTTGAATTGGTGTCAAAGTGGTGTCAAATCAGGTAAATCTCAATATAGTGTTCTTCCGAAAATCGCACAAGTAAGGGATTATTCTGCGTTAGCACTTATAAATTTAAATATCAAGTCGTTTTTTTGTTCCTGCACACTTTTTCTGTTGACGCATCCTCTCTTTATCAATAGTGTCTTTTACGACAGGTTTTATTCCCACCTCTTTCTATTTTAGGAAAATAAATCTTTTTCACCTTATCCATCGCCGAAAAAAAAGCCTCCTGCGACTGTTCGCCGCAGGAGGCAAAAAGGCTATTGAAAGTATCCGTCGATAATCTGTTCGGCTCGCTGCATCTCACGGTCATACCCTTTCGTGGAATCTCCAGCAATCACCAGAAACAGGTAGTTGCCCTTTTCAATGATTTTTCCTGCCTGTGCCTTGTCATACTGATCCGGCAGATATTCCTTGAAATTTTCGACCACCGTTTCCTTGCGTTTTTCCAGAGCAGAACGCACAGCATCTACCCTGCCCTCCTTCACCTTGACACCAATGATGTGGTCTGCCGAGGTGTTCACCGAGGAATATTCTCCATAATACTCCTCGATGTCGGAAGGATTCAGTCCAAAGACCTCCTGAAGGCTTGCCTGGTCTATCTTCTGCGGCATGGTGATGCCAAGGGTTTCGCCCAGCTCCATGATGACATCCTGGATTCGGCTGCCGGCTGCCATCAGCATACCCTGTTCATTTTCCATCATCTTTTTGGCAGCACTGGCTCCGTCATCCAGCAGATCCTTCGCACCTTTGGCGGCATCTTCTCCCGCCTGCTTTCCCTGCTGCACCACGTCCGGACGGTTGTCGTTTGTATCGGTCGCTCGCTTCTCACCACAGCCGGTCAAAAGCAAGGCAGCCACCAGCCCTGCGGTCAAAGCTGCTTCGGTCATTTTCTTCATCATATTCCCTCACTTTTGTGGTTTTTCAGTTCCAAGCGCTGCATCATACAGCGCAGCATTAGTGTATGCTGCAAAGAGCGGGAATATGTTTTTCTTTTTTAAAAATTTCTGAGAAACAAGGTAGATTTTGTCAAAAGCCTACTTGAGGGTCATACCGTCCTTGAAGGCATTTCCGACCTTTTCTCCCAGAACCAGATAGGTGCTGTTGACCGGGTCAAAGGTGATTGGCTGCCATTTCTGCGGGTCGATTTTGCCGTTCTCTGACAAAACCTCCTCTTTTGCGCTGACGTTGACAATCTCGCCCACCAGACGTCCGGTTGCTTCATCGTAGCTGACCAGACGGCAGTCAAGAGTCATTGGAAGCTCGTCGATGACCGGTGCGTCCACAAACTCGGATGGAGTGGTATGGAAACCGGCTTTCTCCATCTTGTTTGGCTCGTTGTTGCCCGAAACCACACCGACATAGTCGCAGGCGACCACATGGGCAGCATCCGCCATGCTGACAGTGAAGGCTTTGCGGGCAAGGATGTTTTGGGTCGTCTTATGTCCGGCGCTGACGCAGATGGAGATGTGGTTGCTTTGGCTGATGGCTCCCCATGCAGCATTCATCGCATCGGCAGTTTTGTCCTCATTATAGGTAGCAATAATCAGGACCGGCATTGGATACAGCCAGGATTTTGGACCAAAATTCTTTCTCATAGCAAATTTCCTCCCTAAAGATTATTTTGGTAGTGGATAAGCAGAACCCTTTGTTCCTCTATATCCGTTACGCTGTTTTCTCTGATGGTATTATCTTCATTTTAAATCTAACTTCTGCTGCTGTCAACTGCACTTTTGTTTATTTTGACAAAGAAAAATCTGTTTTGTACAGAATGCAGGCAAGCTTTCTGCTTGTTTTGTAAAACATAACAGTTTTTTTCTTTTAGATATGTACTTTTCAAATAGTTTCGTGTATAATGATGGTATCAAATTGTTTCTCAGATTATCCGGTTTATATGGAGAGGTGTTTTTTATGGCATTGACCGTAGGTGAAATCTTAAATATGGAAGAGTTCCGGGAATACCGTGTACTTTGCGGCAAGCGCGGTCTGGCGCAGGAGGTATCCAATGTGACCGTTATGGATACCCCCAACCCGCAGGAATGGACCCGTCCCGGGGAGCTGGTGGTCAGCTCCGGCTTCATCCTTCAGCAAAATGTTCCCGATTTAGTATCCTTTGTCCGCAAGCTGGCACAAACCGAGGCTTGTGCCCTCTTTTTAAAGCTGGGCGCTTATCTGCCACAGCTGAGCGATGAGGTCATCGCTGCTGCCAATGAGATGGCGTTCCCCATCGTCAGTATGCCGGTCAACTGTGCGATTGCCGACATCATCAACCCCATTCTCAAAAAGCTGATTGACGTGCAGTCCTCTGCAATTCGTCTGTCCGAAAATATTAGCACTTCCTTTATCAATACCGTTATCAATGGCGGTGGCATCTCGGACATCGTCAACACCATTTCTACCTTGCTCAATCAAAATATTGCCTTTTATGACGTCGCCTTCAATAAAATCTATCCTTCCAAAAATGCTTCCCTGTGCGAGGATTTTAAGGACAGCTTCTCTTTGCTCTATCCCCATCTGCGGGTCACCCTGGAGGATAAGGACTACGGCTTCATCGTCATTATTGATGACAAGCGTCAGGAACTGAGCGACTATGAAACGATGATCCTCAGCCACGCTTCTACCGCTTTAAAGCTGATTGCGCAGAAATACATCTCCAATATGGAGATTGAATCCCGTTACCGCGACGGCTTTGTCCAGGACATCGTCCTCAACAACATCAAAAGCTTACAGGAGGTCATCAAGCGCGGCAAAATCTATGGCTGGGACCTCAGTGAAAAATATTATACCACCGTTATTGTTGACATCGACGATTTTAAAATTCAGTACCTCAACATCCGCAACAAAAAGGACAGCGAGGATATTGAAAAGCACAACGATGAGATATTCGATTATTCGCTCAAGCATTTCCGCAAATTCTTCAAAAGCGTACTGTATACAAAGTTTACCGACAGCACCGCTTTCATCATCAAGCACGACAAGCCGGATGACGTCATCACCGAGCGTCTGATTGCCTGCTGCAACAGTCTGCGGGAGGAACTGCGCACCCAGTACAATTTCACCGTCACCATCGGTGTCTCCGAAGCCAAAGATACCATCATGGGCTGCCATCTTGCCTATCAGGAAGCACAAAAAGCGGTCAAAATCAGCCGCCTGATTTACAAACGCGACAATGTCATGGTCTATACCGAGCTTGGTATCTATAAATTCCTGGACGGTATCAAGGATAACGCCAGCGTTCGGGAGTTTTATAAGGAGTACATCGACAAGATTTGCCGCCACGATGAGCTGCACAACACCGACTTTATGGAAACGCTCATCAACATCGTGCAGAACGGCTGGAACCTCAAGCTGGCTTCGGACACCATGTACCTGCATTACAATACCATCAAGTACCGCTATAAGAAGATTGAGGAAATCTCGGGACTGAACCTCGACCGCACCGAAGAAAAGCTGAGTATGGAGCTTGCTGTCAAAATCTACTTGATGAACCACATCTAACCGGCTTGAAGCTGGATACAGTTTCGCGCTTTGGCTTTATATAAAACAGCAGTTTCAGCACACGGCAACGCTTTCGTTATCACACTCGCTCGACACTTTGAAACCAAAGTTTTCGTCCACCTGTTTTAAAAGGTGGTAGTGTATGGCGCATGCCGCAGCGGGCGGAACCTTATCGTTTCAGCGCATTTTGGAAAGCTTGAAAATTGATTTCAAGTAGAGAGTATCCCTTAAAAATCAAAACTCAAACAAAAAGTCCATCCCGATAGGGATGGACTTTTTTACTTGCGTTGATTTTATTACTTCTTGCAGCCCAGGTAGAGCAGGATCAGGTTGATGGTGCTCTCCAAAGCGGAGTAATGGGTGCGCTCCATACCATGAGAAGCATGAACGCCAGGACCGATCAGTGCACCTTTGACATTGTGACCGCCGTGCAGGGTTGCACCGACATCCGAGCCGTATCTTGGGTAAATATCGACTGCGTATTTCAGACCGTTTTCTTTTGCCAGCTCGATGAGCTTGCTGGTCATCAGGTAATCGTATGGACCACCGGAGTCTTTTGCACAGATGGATACATCATACTCGGTGCAGGTCAGATCCAGACCAATGCAGCCCATGTCAACGGCAATCACTTCGCGGACATCGGATGGAACATAGGATGCGCCGTGACCAACCTCTTCAAAGACAGAGATAAAGAATTTGGTTTTGTACTGTGGTTTCAGACCTTTATCCTTCATCATCTTCAAAACGGTCAGCAGACAAGCAACGCTGCCCTTGTCGTCGATGAAACGGGATTTGAGGAAGCCACTTTCGGTGACAACTGTCTTTGGATCATAGCAGATGTAGTCGCCCACCTGGATGCCCAGATTGAGAACGTCCTCTTTGCTGTGAACCTGTTCGTCGATGCGAACAATCATGCTATCCTCTTCTCTGGTTCTGCTGGCTGCATCTGGATGAACGTGTACAGCTGCGCTTTCGCACAGGATGGTGCCGGTGTAAACTCTGCCATCTCTGGTGTGGATGCGGCAGTATTCACCGTCGAGGGTCGGCATGATTGGACCACCGATTTTGGTGAATTTGAGGTTGCCGTCTGCTGTGATGGAACGAACCATCAGACCGAGTGTATCCACATGAGCGGACATCATAACGGTTCTGCTGTTGTCCTCACCTTCGATGGTGATGATGCCGCAGCCTTTTTCGATCTGCTCAAACTGGTAACCCAGTTCGGTTGCGATCTTCTCTACTTCCTTTACTACTGCGTGATAATAGCCGCTTGGACTATCGATGCCAAAGATTTTTTTTACGGTGTCAAAAAGATATTCCTTGTATTCTGCTACCTGAAAAACATCCATGACTGATACCTCCCTGATTTTTTATTCATTTATCGGAATTGCTCCGGTAAATTCCAATTCTCGTCCGGCTTGAAGCCGGACACAGTTCGCCTACGGCGCAAAGACGGGTGGATTGAGAAAAATAAAATTTTCGTCCACCTTTTTTTAAAGGTGGTGGGTATCCAAAGGGCAAAGCCCTTGGCGCACGCCGCAGCGGGCGGAACCTTATCCTTTAAGCGCATTTTGGAAAACTTGAAAACTTTTTGCAAGTGAAAAAGTTTTCAAAAGTCAGGTGCGAGTAGAGACTCTCCCTCAAAAATCATCCGGTGGATGATTTTTGACAATACCAGCTTGAAGCTGGACACTGTTTCGCGCCTTGGTTTTGTACAAAACAGCAGTTTTAACACACGGCAACGCTTTCGTTATCGCACTCGCTTGACGTGATTCCACTTAAACCTCGATGCGCGCCCATTTCCCGGTGCGGAAACGCATTCCGTTGAGCAAGCAGCGCATACACTGGTCGATGAACAGCGAGAACCACGCGCCGACCAGTCCCAGTCCGACCGGATAACACAGCAGCCATGCGCTGATTGGACGGATGATGGCAATGCTGATAAAGGCAGTGACCGCAATATATTTTGCATCCCCTGCTCCGCGCAGACAGCCGGTGTAGGAAAGCGCCGAGGTCTGAATGACGGTGGTCGCTGCAATAATCAGCATCAGCTGCCCTGCCTGCCGGATAATTTGCGGCTCGTTGGTGAACAAGCCGACCAACTGATAGCGGAAAACCACAAAAAAGATTGCCAAGGCTCCCGAAATGCCATACAACAGGACCTTGTTGACCTTGACATACAGCTTTGCCATATCGGGACGTTTGGCTCCCATCGACTGACCGACCAGTGATGCAATCGCAATGCTGAACCCATCTCCAAACGCAAAGGAGAGGTTGATGATGTTCATGCAGATCTGGTGGGTCGCAAACGCCATCGTGCCCAAGTTGGCAACGATTTTGACGTAGGTGAAAAATCCGATGCGCATAAAGACCTGCTCGATCAGCGCACTGTAAGAAATTCCCCAGATGCTGCGCAGGCTTTCCTTGTCCGGTTTCCAGCCGGAGCGCAGATTCAGATGAAGATATGTATCATGCGGCAGCAACGAACGGATGGAAAGCAGGCAAGCCACTGTACTTCCCAGAATCGTGGCAATCGCCGCACCCTTGACTTCCAGTCTTGGAAAGCCTAAATTTCCCTGAATCAAAAGATAGTTAAAAATCAAATTGATAAAGTTGGAGGTCAGGTTGGTGGTCATCGCAATGCGGGTATTTCCCACCCCTCGCTGGGCGGCATTGACCGTCAGTCCCACGCACATCGGCATAAATCCAATCATAATGATGCGGAAGTATTCGACTGCATACTCCATCGAGTCTGCCTGTGCGCCGGAAAACGCCATGATGGGTTCGGCAAAGGTGTAGCCAATCATCGACAGCACCAGCGACAGACAAGCGGAAATCATCAGAGCCGAACGCAGACATTTCTGCGCTCCCTCCCTGTTCTCCTGCCCTCTACGACGAGCCACAACAGTAGTAACACCTACGTTGAGGGAATTGATCAGCGCCAGCAGCAAAAACTTCGGCTGATTGGTCAAGCCTACGGCAGCAATCGCCTGATGCCCCAGACCACCGACCATCATGACATCCACCGAGGATACCAAGCTGACCAGCACCGTTTCGGTGGCAGACGGCCAGGCGATGCGCAAAGCCGTCCGGTAAGCCTCCTTTGTCGATGGGACCGGACCTAAAAACTGTATCTTTCGACCGAGACAGGAAATATATTTTGACCAATTCAAAGCTGTACCCTCCTCACAACAAAATACACCTGCTCAAATCAAACTATTTAAGCTCCGCTATGGTGACTCCGTTTTCTCCCTCGCCATAAACTCCCAGGCGGAAGGAACGAACAGCCTTATGATTTTTTAAATGTTGCTGGATTGCATTTCGCAAAGCTCCGGTCCCTTTACCGTGGATAATGGTGATGGTTTTAATTCCCATCAGCAGGCAGCTGTCGATATACTGATCGACCATCATGATGCCTTCTTCGATCGTCTGTCCGCGCAGGTCGATTTCGCTGCTTGCGCTGCGCTGAGATTTATCGGTCAGCGTGCGGGTCACCCCGCCGCCGTTACTCTTCTTTTCCATTCGATTCAGCTGGCGACGGCGCTTTTTATCCACCAGCCGCAGGTCGCTCACCGGCACCTTGGTCTTGATGATGCCCGCTTGCACCTGCACATTTCCGGCATTGTCCGGGTCGGAAAGCAGGACGCCTTCCTCATTGAGCTGGGTAATCAGCACCAAATCGCCTTTT
>ERZ857951.3724-NODE-3724-length-10980-cov-7.774279_pt1 | contig 10980 bp, 7 predicted proteins | sample MGYA00519759_ERZ857951 | MGnify/ENA primary metagenome ERZ857951 (study PRJEB31778, sample SAMEA3449377) | human gut metagenome | biome: human gut; feature: human-associated habitat; material: faeces | place: United Kingdom | collected 2010/2012 ... | reverse complement strand
ATGTACTATTATTTTCAACCTTAATATTTGTATCTAAAATTTTCTTTTGCATATTTAGACTAAATGTTCCATCTAAAAATGAACCATTTAAGTATTCTCTTAAAGTACATTCACTCCATGTTGTAGCTTCATCTCCTTCATTATAAGCTAATCCGTTAATTGGTTCGGATTTCACAAGAAGTACTTTATCTCCATCATTTTCTAATATAAGCCAATGAAAATTACCAAATATAACATTTGTGCCGATTTTCTGTTTTTTAATGTATTCAATTTCTAAATCAGCAAGTTTTTCTTCACTGTCACCATATTCAGACTCAACTAATTCCCTAAACATCTTAATTGCAGGCTCATAGTCTTCATCTTTCCAGCACTGAAGTGCAAACTGATACTTACAGTCTCTCTTTCTTTCCTTGCTGTCTTTGTAATTCTTTAAGTTCTTAAACATCTTATAAGACTTCTCGTAATTGCCCTTGTTTTCATAAAAAGTTGCTCTCTGGTACCTTCCGGGTTTAGTCTTTAGATATACAATTCCACCGGCTGCGGCAATAACAAGTACAATAACAAGGCCTATAATAACTTTTCCAATAATTCCATTACTCTTGCTTTTGTTCTCGTTAAAATCTTCTTCCTTAGGTTGAATTTCTTTCACTATCTTGGACTGTTCCTTATAATATTTGTGCTTCTTTAAGCATTCTTCATATTTATCTTTTGAATCCTCATATTCTCCCAAGTCTTTATATCTATCAGCAAGATTTTTAAAAAACTCTGCCTTTTCTTTATCTCTTGTTAAGCATTCAGTAGCTTTTAAAAGTCTTTCTGCATCTAAGTACATTTCTTCCTGAGTCTTAACCACTACGGTTTCCTTTTCTTTAGTTTTAGCTGCCATATAAACCTCCCTTAACTGTATCTATTATTATACTCATTTAGACAAACTTTGCAACGACAGTTATTTCATTAACGTTTTTTTGATTATAAAACCAATTCATTTTAGCTTTTTTATTTCATTTCTTGTTTTTAGCCTTTAATGATACTCTGTAAAATCTTTGCAAAAATACTTTAAAATCAAGGGGCATCAAAGGATAAACATAGCTTGTTCCTGCAATTGTTTTGTTTAATCCTACTACTGCCAATGTAAAAATTATCCCACCAATAAATCCGTATAATCCGAAAATCTGAGTAAAAATAAGCATAATTATTCTTAAAAATTTAACTGAGTATGCCAGTTCATAATTTTCGTGAGTAAAGTTTGCAATGGCAACAACAGCCATATATAACATAGTCTGCTGGTTAAACCACCCTGTATTAACAGAAAACTCGCCAATTACAATTGCTGCAATTAAACTTAAAGGTGTATTTAAAGTGCTTGGGGTGTTAATTGCTGCCAACTTTAATCCGTCAACAGCCAACTCCAAAATCAATAGTTGCCAAAAAATCGGCACATATTCATGCTGTTCTATTTTAGTGAACATTAACCAATCCGGTAAAATTTCAGGATTATTTGCGTAAAGTAAAAACAACGGTGTCAGCAATAATGACATAACTGTAACGATCATTCTTGCAAGTCTCTTCTTCAGGTCTGTGATATCGCTTGCAAGACAGAGAACTGCCATGATCTCAGATGCAACTGTGATGTCGTATCCGTCTTCACGAGGCATACCGTTTGTTCTTCCGCCAAGACCATCTACTACATTACGAAGCTGACGGTCATTCATGTCCACGCAACGTCTCCATGTGATCTTTCTCGGGTCGATGTTCAGCTCATTGCCCTGGAAGATATGGTTGTCGATCATTGCTGCAAGAAGGTTGTTTGCCGCACCGATCGCATGGAAGTCACCGGTAAAGTGAAGGTTGATATCCTCCATCGGAACTACCTGTGCATAACCGCCGCCTGCTGCACCACCTTTCACACCGAATACTGGTCCGAGGGATGGCTCACGAAGAGCTACCATTACTTTTTTGCCCATTTTCTGCATTGCATCTGCAAGACCAACGGTTGTTGTTGTTTTTCCCTCTCCTGCTGGTGTCGGGTTGATAGCTGTTACGAGGATCAGCTTACCATCTTTCTTGTCACTCTCTTTTAACAGATTGTAATCAATTTTTGCTTTGTACTTTCCGTACTGCTCCAGATATTTGTCATCAATACCTGCCTTCTCTGCAATCTGTGTGATTGGAAGCATTTCGCACTCCTGTGCAATTTCGATGTCACTTTTAAATCCCATAATGTTACCTCCCTTTAGGTATTTTTACAGTTTTTAATCCCTTAAAACTGCATTTCTATAAAAACAGGTCCCATCCTGTTCTTAACTTTTTTAAAGACATTTCAAAAACGCCTTCAGAGATCCGATGATAACGTCTCCCATCACAGCCATGTCCTCAGCTGCAAAGGAAACCGGAAAATTATCGGAAAACAATATCTGTGAAGAAGGTGGAAATTCCTCATCACCCTCCCACAGGATCATCTGGATCAGATATCCGGGGAATATCTCCACCTGATAGGCAATATCGCCATGATCTACAGGAGCTGCATGGATGTGCTCCATGATCCCCTTAAAATCCTTCAGTCTGTTTCCATAGGTAAAGGCCAGACGCTTGATACATCTGCCATCAAACTGACGGAGATATACCTCCCCCCAGGGCATTTCCCTGTAGGTCTTAAATCTTCCGCTTCCCTGGGAATTATTTCCATTCAGCAGGAAACGTATGGTAAGGATCTTCGCATAGATCATTTCTTCCAACGGATAAAATCCCATATCATCTTTCTCATGAGTTACCTGAAAATCCGGCCAGGAAATATGATACACCGTTCCCAGAAATTTCAGAGTCAGCTGTTTTGTCTCTTCATCATAGGGAATAGAAAGCCTCCCGGCAATCTCTGCCGGGTCTGCTTTCTGGAACTCTTCTGTATAATGTTCCCAGGGCATCCTTTCCTTGCTGTCTTTTTCATAATTCAGGTCATTTATACTAAAAGCCATGTTTTACCTCTGCCATTTTAGTCTGTATTATCTTTTCTGCTGTTCTTCCATAACAGACGGAAACAGATGTGTATCCGTATGCGGAATAAAGCATGCACCTACAAACTCGTCCATATAAGTCGGAACTGTAGAAAGCTCCAGATAAGTCATATTGGATGCAAGTTCGTATGTCTTTTTCTCTGCCGGTGTGGAATGAAGCATCAGATAAGCACCTGTAAGAGAAGAGTTACCAATATAGTGGAATTTCTCAAGAGGAATATCCGGGAACATTCCGATATGCACCGCATTTGCCATATTGATTCCACTTCCGATTCCACCGGCAACATATACATCGTCAATCATGGAAACGTCAAAATCAAGAGAATTCAGCATGGTACGGATGGCCGAGAAAATAGCACCTTTGGCACGGATAAAGTTGTCAATATCAACTTCTGTGATCTCCACATCCTTAACAGAACCGGCTTCCTCTTCAAATGCGATCACATAGCTTCCCATGCCATAGTGATCGTGACGGACTCTCTTGCCCTCGCGGACGAATTTACCCTTCGGATTGATGATTCCTGTCATAAAGAGTTCACTGATCACATCAATGATACCGGAACCACAAAGTCCTACCGGCTTGGTTCCAGGATCCCCTACAACCTTGTATGTCGGCTCCATGGTCTCTTTATCAATGGTACATGCCTCAATGGCACCATCAGTGGCACGCATACCGCAGCTGATGTCTCCACCCTCAAAGGCAGGACCAGCGGAACATGCACAGCTCATCATGAAATCGGAATTACCGAATACCAGCTCTCCGTTAGTACCAAGGTCAATAAACAGAGAGAACTCCGGTCTGTTCCAGATCATACTTACCAGTGTACCTGCAGTGATATCTCCACCTACATAGCTTCCGATATTCGGCGCCATGATAATATGTGCGTCAGGGTTGATCTCAATTCCCACATCTGACGCAAACAGAGAATTTGTTTTGAAAAATGCCGGAATATACGGTTCCATACGAAGGGGATCCGCATTAATTCCTGCAAACAGATGATTCATGGTTGTATTGGAAGCAACACACATCCGGTAGATCTGCTGTTCCGGGAAGTGAATGCTTCTGCACATCTCGTGGATCATCGGATTGATGGTCTCTTTGATCACTGCATCCTGAAGCTTCTTTTTTCCCCCAGGTTTCTGAGATTCAATAATACGGTTGATAACATCCGCACCAAAACGGATCTGTCCGTTTCCGGAAGAGCTTTTAGCCAGGATCTCTCCGCTTTCCATATTGATCAGAACTGCAGAAACTGTTGTGGTACCGATATCTACGGCAAGACCACCGATCACAACATCTTCTTTACTGTCAAAAATATCGTATACAAACATGTCGTTCGGTGTTGTACGAACCACACATTTCACTGAAAATTTACTGTTTCGAAGTACATCCGGAAGTTTTTTCAGCACGGAATAGGGAATTCTGATATGTTTGAGATTCATATATTTCCGCAGTGCCCGTGTCAGTCTCTCATTATCCGGCATGGTATCATCCAGAGATGGTTCCTCCATGTGTACTTCTATAACATCAAGACTGTTTGTAAGTTCTATGCCAGCTGATTCTACTTCATGCTTGGCTTTTTCAAAAATAGCAATTTCTTCTTTTGAACTTAAGTCGGCGACCTTCATCCGGCTCTTATATGCGGACGCAATGTCCGGAACAAGAACTTCTACATCAGCCGTGATCTTGCTCATGCAGGCCAGACGCCAGCCAGCATTGTATTCTTCATCAGAAATATGAAGAGTTTTCTTTGAGTCCAGTTCTCCGCCTTTTAACTGTACCCGACATTTTCCACAGGCTCCGTTTCCGGAACATGGTGCATCGATAGCCACATTGGCACCACGAGCAACCTCCAGTAAATTATCCCCCGCATTGGCAAATGCTTCTACCGTACTGCCATTTTCAAAAGCAAACGTTACTTTAAACATTCAGTAACCACCTTTCTCGCCTCGTGAATGTTTTTGTCTTCCACCTGTGGCGCTGGGAGTTAGACTAAACTATATTAGTAAAAAAGAGGCTGAAGGCCGAAGCCCCCAGCCTCTGAAATAGCGCTCCTGTTTTGTTCACACGCCAAATTAGATCTCAAGGTAAGAATCTGCGTAAAGTGTGTTACCCTTGAATACGTCACAGGATTTGATTGTTTCCATAAGACGAAGGTCATTCGGGTTAACGATTGCAGATGTAAGACCATTCATCATAGCCATAGCTACAAGAGCAGAGTCCATGATCGGACGGATATGTTTTGGCATACCATTACTGTTGTTGGAAAGACCACCTGTGGAGTTCAGTCCCATCTCGGAGAACATCTTGATTGCCTCAAGAACTTCCATCTGTTTGTCCTGCATTCCCTTTACAACAAGGAAAAGCGGATCGAACCAGAGATCCTCTGCTTCCATACCAAGGCCAAGACCTCTCTCAAGCATGTTCTGGCAGTGCATCATACGCTCGTCATTATCTGCTGCAACCATACCGGAAGAGCAAAGTGCGATACAGATCGCATCGTTAGCTGCTGCAAGGTCGATGTTGGAGATTCTGTCGCCAGCATCTGCAGAGTTTACGATCGGTTTTCCCTTGCTTCTGTTGTATACAGAAATACCAGCCTCGATTGCTTTCTGGTTTGTGGTATCCAGAGCAAGCGGAACATTGTCAAACTCAGACTGAAGGAGCTGTACTGCCCATTTCATAAGATCCTCGCCATCGTTCTCAGCCGGTCCGATGTTTACATCAAGATATGTAGCGCCTGCATCAAGCTGCTGTTTTGCTCTTTTGATGATCGGCTCAGGATCTCTCTCTGTAAACGCTTTGTTTACTGCCGGTGCTGTTGTTGAAAGTCTCTCTCCAATTGTTACGAATTTTGCCATACTCGTGTTCTCCTTTACATATTAGTAGGATATGGCTGTGCAGAAAGCCTGCACAGCCTCTCATAACTGTCAGCGGCATTGCTGAGCAGCTGATTTCTTAAACCTTAAGGATTATGCATCCAGGTCTTTTAAGAATTTCACAAGCTGTACTGCTTCTCTTGGTCCTACGATGATCTCCCATCCAGGAAGCTTAGCCTCAAGGTCGCCCTTAAGAACAGCTACTTTACCAGGAATAACCAGTCTTCTGCATTTTACCTTCGGCTCAACATTCTCTTTGATGTACTCGGAGATGCTGTTTCCGGAGAATTTACCTGCTGCCCAGGATGTCAGAACGGAAAGTCCGCCGGCATCGTTGATTACCAGGTTAAGCGGAACACCGGAACGCTCCAGCTCGCCGGATACTACGAAATATGTAAGAGCAAAGTCTACTGTTGTTACAACGAGAGAATTCTCGTCTGCTCCGTTCAGAGGATAGATGCCAGGCTCTACCTTCATTGGTTTCTGCGGGTCTGTAAATACGTTCTGACGAAGACCGAACAGCGGAAGTGCCTCTGCATATGTCATCTGCTCCATAACAATGATGGAACCATATTTCATAGTAAACAGGGAAGCAAGTGCTGCCTGTAAATGATAGTCACCCTTCGCAAGTTTAACAACGTTAACGATGGAAGGATATCCAAATGTTCTGTCCTGATTCTTAAGAGCTGCGCGACGAACCTGTACAGTGTTTGCAAAAGTCTCTTTTACGTCAGCTCCTGTTGTATCAAGTACGAGATTCTTGTTTCCAAGTTTCTCGATTGCTGCTGTAGTATCATATAATTCGTTGATGTCCTTACCGGATACACCAAGAACTACGCCTGCATCTGTAGCAACTTTGTTCATTGCCTCATAGTTGGAAGCATTAGCTCCGTTAAGAACCGGTTTGCCGTCTTTACATACTTCAAGAGCAGCTTTTGCGATCTCTGGATCTGTACATCCAAGGATCAGAGTTCTTCCAAGGCCCTTTGCCTTCTCTACAAGTGCTGTGAATTTCGCTGCATCTGCATTCTCATCGCAGTTTACATATACAAGCTCAACATGCATTCTCTCACCAATACGGTCATAATCAACCTGCGGGATCTGTGCAAGTTTTGCTTCTACTTCCTCATCACTCATGCATGTGCAAAGTGATACGGCATATCTTGTTTTGCTTACAAATGTCTTCTCATGTCTGAAAAGAACAGTCTCTCCACCAAGTGAGAATTCTCCGTCGCCTGTTCCGATCTTGATTGTTTTCATTGGCGGTGCAGTTGCCTCTGAAAGAGATGCTAATGCATCCTCAGACATATGAGGACACTGCTCAATTTTCATAGCGCCCTGTGCAACTTTCATGGAGAAAGCCATACATGTAGGGCATCCACATTCCTTACAGTTTTTCTTTGGTGTTAATTTAAAGATCTGAATACCATTCAGTGCCATAACTCTTTATCCTCCTATTTATTACGCGAGTGCTTTGATCAGTTTGGAAATTGTCTTAACAGATTCCGGATGTCTTAAGATAACTGCATCAGAACCAGCTGCAAGGTCAGCAGCTGCTGTCTCAACTTCCATGTCGATTCCACGCTCGTCCTGTGGACCCCACTCAGGCATATCTGCCTCAGAAGCTGTTGCTTCCTTAACATTCCATGTCTCAGCAGAAACAGGTGTAATAATAGGCATCTGCAGCATGTTATCATTCTGGCCTAAAGCGGCACCTTTGATACGGTCCATAGTAGAAACTACGTACTCATATCCATATCCAGCTGCTGCACTACCGATATTCATAACGATCTTCTTCGCATCTACACCAAGCTGTGTAGTAACAACGTTAAGCTGTTTAGCAAGGTTGATATCAACGGCAGACTCAGCACCTACGATCTGATTGTAAGCAAGACCTGCTGCTGCACCGATTGCCTTGTAGTTTTCCTCTTTCTCAGAAAGGATCAGAGCATTTCTGCCCTGAAGAGCCTCTGCAACCTTCGGAAGGAGCTCTGCATCCTTCTCAACGTTCTTGCATCCCTCTACTACCAGTGGACAGTCAACTGCATCAGCAACCTCTTTTACAACTTCGATCAGCTCATCAATGGATTTATTGACACCGTTAGGATCTCCGCCCTCAAGGATCAGTGCGACAAAGTCAGCACCTTCCATAGCAGCAGCTTTCTTAGCGATCTCGCCCATTGTTGTAGCGCCTTCATAGTATGCTTTGATACCTTCAGATACACCCTCAAGACCCATATCAGAGATCTCTACACCGATCTTCGGACAGTTCTCTGACTCTGCGTCAAAAGAGTAAAACGGGAATGTACAATCCCCTCCAATAGTCACAGTCTTATCTCCGCTTCCGATTGTGACTTCATTAATCTTTGCATTGAACTTTTGTGGTTTCTGATTAAACGGCATTTTTTGTTAGCCTCCTTAAAAATAATAATTAAAAACTACAGAGCTTCTTATATTATACTACATCATAGGGTCCATTGACAAGGCTGGATGTCCTTTTTCTGTTAAAAATTCCACAAGCGCCTCCGGATCCGTTGCAATTGTTTCATCACCAACCATATCTGTGAAGTTATCAATACCGTAAAGCTCTTTCGCTGTTTTATTGAGACGTTCCGCAACTGTCTCTTTCAGCTCTTTCGGCATCCATACGATACGTTCAATACCGCCTTCTGCCTTCATGAACTTCTTGGAAGAAATGAAATGCTTGCCATGTCCCATAAATCCAGGTGTCTGAACTCCACCGCCTGTCATGGATGCCATCTCAGGGAATGTCATGCCCAGTGGTGTCATACCTGCATACTCACGGTTTGCAATGACAACACCATTGGAAAATGGCTCAATACCACAGATACACTCAAAGCATCCGCAGGAAGTCATAGGATCCTGCATAATGGAATACAGTGTAACATGCTCCAGTGCACCCTGTGAGAATTTCTGAACTGCCTCATCTACATCCTCGTATGAACCAAGATTCTCGTCAATCGGACGCTCCTTGGTAATCACCTGACAAGGTCCTGCCGGATCAAGCTGATTCGTAGCTTTTGCGTCAAGCCATGAAACCGCTCCGCAAAGTCCCAGTCTTTCCGGTGTTACCACACATACATGGGATGGTGAAAATGCCTGGCAGAGAATACAGCTGTAATATACATCAACAGATTCATCTGTCAGATTATCCAGTCTCTCATCACGTTTGTCAAATACCGGAATGGCAACTTCATGACGGATTCTTGTACATTCAGCAGGATCTGTGTAGATCGTAACCTGACATTTATCTACAACAGCTGCAAATTCATTTTTAACCTGACTGTAAAGTACTTCTCCGATATGTTTGATACGAAATCCTGCATTAAATGCCTCAATACTGATACGGATACGCTGCATATCTCTCTGTCCTGTATGATATACGCCTTCAATGCAGTTAATATAGTTATGGAACTTACGCTCAATAACAGGCTCAAAATCAGGCTGCATCTTCTTGCCGGCAACCTCAACAACATATGCGATGCTGTTTTTGCTGCCAAATTCCATCTCATCCACTTCAGGACCAACGACTGTGATCTTATGATCTTCCACTTCGCTCATCTCTCTTGTCTGGACAAGCTCTGCGCAGTCTACACGGGAACCATCAAACTCAACCTGCATATCTTTACGTCTGATGATCTCACCTTCAAATGCAGAGGCAAATGCAACCGGAATATCGATCTTTGTGATCTTGATCTTGATATTTCTGGCTTCCAGGGACACTTTATTGAAATCAGCAACATTTGCGCAGCCGATCAGAGCGCCTGGAACTTCTTCCACATTCTCATCCTCATTTGTAATGACCGGGAATCCAAGCTTGATAGCGCCTGCCCCTGCTGCAAGGATCACATCATCCACCGGTTTGAATGCATTTACAAATGCAGGTACACGATCCTTGGTATATGTAAGAAGGCTGGCCGCATCGCCAGGTGTCACATTACCGAAGATCAGTGCCGCACGAAGTGCAACTGATACCACATGGATCACAGAAGTAACCTCTTTTCCAAGAGGTACGATTCTTACATTGTAGCCCATCTTAAGGCCAAGTTCCTGTGCCTGATCGATGATACCGCCAACAAGTGTTACCAGAATGCCCTGCGCCTGGTAGCTCTTGATCAGATCTACTCCTTCCTGTGCAGTCGGTGCAGAGCCAAGAATAACTGCCACACCAGGAATATCACCTGTTACAAGCGGTACACCCATCTCTCGGATAATGGAGTCTGTCAAATGTCCGTAGCACGGTTCACTATATGGTTCCGCACCATCCAGATATTTCAATGCTTCGATAAACTCAGCACATAATGCAGTTGCAACACCCGACATTAAAGCATCATCCAGCTGCTGTTCTCTCGTCATCAAGGTCTTTACAACACCAAGAGCTTCTTTCATCTCTCCCAGTGTTTTCACTTTTACGCCGGTAACTGCATAGTAGCAGGGCAGGCAGTAAGCTGTATGCGGAAATCCCACCGCTTTGTCTGCTCCGTGCTGTGCAATTGCCCCGTCTACAGCCTGTACTGTCAGGCCATAGACAGCATCATTTCCGTTGAAAATTCTGTCAATCAACATATTGCACATCTCCATTTCCTGTTTTTTTATTTATATGATCTGCCATAGGCAGTCATATATAAAATCCTCTCAATATGTTCCGCAACCATATTGATATTTCGCGCACTACTCAATGGGGCAAAACGGATATTTGCATTCCGCTTCGCTGTATCTTCAATCTGCAAGGGAAAGAATGCAAGCATTCTTTCCCTATAAAGTAAATTACCTGAATATTACATCATCGGATCAAGTCCAAGAGCCGGATGTCCTTTTTCTGTAAGGAATGTTACCAGTGTCTCTGGATCTTCTGCGATTGTCTCATCACCGATCATATCTGTAAAGTTATCAATTCCATAAAGCTCTTTTGCTGTCTTGTTAAGTCTGTCAGCTACGAATTCTTTCAGTTCTTTTGGCATCCATACGATACGCTCGATACCGCCCTCAGCCTTCATGAACTTCTTGGAGGAAATGAAATGTTTACCATGTCCCATGAATCCAGGTGTCTGAACACCGCCACCTGTCA
>ERZ857951.3705-NODE-3705-length-11048-cov-3.157100_pt1 | contig 11048 bp, 8 predicted proteins | sample MGYA00519759_ERZ857951 | MGnify/ENA primary metagenome ERZ857951 (study PRJEB31778, sample SAMEA3449377) | human gut metagenome | biome: human gut; feature: human-associated habitat; material: faeces | place: United Kingdom | collected 2010/2012 ... | reverse complement strand
AGTATGGAGGGGGATCTGGAAAAATATTTCACGGCAAGCTTAAATGGAGACGGACTGAGTAATTCCGGGAATTACAAGCAGGTGCTGGATCTGATGGAACAGAGCTTTGAAGTGATCGATGTGGAAGCATCCAAGGTCTATAAGACCGAGGTAGAAAAACAGCAGATCCTGGAATACATGAAATACCGCGCGCCGGTGTGTATGGCCGATATGGTACTGGACAAAATCGATCAGATCAAAGATAATAAAAAGATGATAGAAGCTATGGAGGCAGAGGCAGACTTCGCAGAAGCTATGGAAGAATGCCAGGATGCATTTGAAGATGCCAAGAACAAGCTGGATGAACTGAATGAACAGCTGAAATATTTCCCGTACGATTCCAAAATCAACCAGGATCTGGACAGTACGGAAATGGAGTATAAACGTGGTGGTTTGAGTATGGCGTTTATGATTCGTGCGGCAATCGGTCATTATGACGATTATAATAAGACCGGTGTACAGAATGCATCGACGACACAGCAGAAATTTGATCTGTTGAACGGTGCAATGACAAGCTTTATCAATGCGGCAAAACAGGTATCTCTGGGGAATCCTCTGGATGAAACATCGTATAACCAGTTCATGGCAGCAATGTATTATAAAAATACGATGGATGCACTTGGCGGAGAAGGCAATCTGCTGACCTGGTACGATGAACTGAATACACCGGCAGATGACGAAGAAAGCGATGAGGAAGACAGTTCTTCTGGTGGGGAAGATCAGGCAAGAAAAGACCTCTCTGACAGCATTACAGATTATAAAAACAAAAGAGATGCCATCATGCCCGGTTATAAGCAGTCTATGGATCAGTATGTAAGAACCAATGTTTATAAATGGGGTGACACGCTGAACAACTATTGGACAAGTGCACAGAGCGGAGAGATCCGAGCAAAAAATGCAAAAGATGCACTGAACATAGTAAAAGAGAAACTGGAGAATGCGGCAGAAAAACATGCCATCTGGAAAGAAAAAACAGATGCTCTTTCCAATCCGGGCAGTATGAAAGATGAGGTAGAAAAATATGAAAACATGTTTGACACTACAAAATGTGAGCAGCTGATCAATAAGGTGGAAAGTGATGAGGCGACTTTTAAGCGAATTCAGGAAGAATTGAAAGGCGAAAAATTCTTTGATCAGTCCCTTGCAACGGTAGACAGAGGAACACAGATGCAGAAGTTCAGTAATGAAGCATCTTATGTTATGGACAATAGAGACTGTGTGACATATGACGAATACAGCGAGCTGAAATTTATCTGTGATCAGAGTTACCGGACAGGATATGTACACATTCATGTGACCTATGTTCTGCAATCTATTGAAAATGATGAATTCTACAAACAGCTGATCGAATACTGTAAGAGCAGAGAATCTGCGGAAAAAAATGAAAAACAGGAACAGGCAAATGAGACACTGGATCAGGGTAAAGAAGGAGCGGAGGAAGCAAAATCAGAAGATGGATTTCCGACGTATGACTGGAGCAGCGCAAGTGTAACCCTGCCGTCAAGGTTATTGGGTTACAGTTCCTATGGCGCCAATACAGATAAACTGACAGCTACTACCGGTGGAGATATTGATAACAAGGGCGATCGAAAGAATATTATCAAAAATGTAAAAGAATCGATCAAACAGGCCAATTCTTTTTTGGATGGAGTGGATCGAATCCTTTCAGATGGGATTGAAAATCTGTATATTGCAGAGTATGCAATGCAGATGTTTACCTATTATACCGTAGATAAAAAAGTCAATGCATCCCATGAAATCGAGACACTTTCCGGAGAGAATCTGACAAGTTTAAGCGGATATGAGTTTTCATCATCAAACCATAAAGCCTATAAGGCAGAGACAGAATACATTCTGTGGGGAAAAAGTTCTTCGAAAAAGAATGTACAGGCAACGGTGGCAGTGATCTATGGTATTCGTTTGCTGTTTAATGTATTTTATGCTTTGACGGACGAAAAAATTGATTTGTATGCGACCGGAATTTCAGCACCGTGGGCAGCAGTAGCTCCTTATCTGGAACCAATCATTAAGCTAGTGGTAAAACTGGGACTTGGTTTGTGTGAGACGACCGATGATATTAAAGATATCAAAGGAGGATATGGTGTATCACTTACGAAAGGAAAAGTAACATGGGTTACCTTAAAAGCACTTTTGAGTGCGCCTAACGCAGATAACACGCGGGGAACTCTTACATTTGACTACTCCGAATATTTGCGGTTGTTTTTAAATACTGCAATGTTGGCTGCCGGATATCAGCCGGCACTGGCACGGATCGGAGATTGTATTCAGGTCAATACAGACAGTGATATCACCAAGATGTCGACCATGTTATCAATAGAAGCAACTGTAACAAATCGGACCACATTCATGCGGAAGATTGCTGACTGGAGTGGAGCCGGATGGCAGTATGGAGACAGTTATTCGATTGATTACAAAAGTGTTTTAGGATATTAAGAAATAAAAAATAAGAAATAAAAAAACAAATATGGAGGAACAAATTATGAAAAGAAAAATTTATCTCGCAGTTATGGCAGCAGCAGTAATCAGTATGGCAGGATGTGGTAAAAAGACAGCTGATACATCCACAGATGCAACACCGGAACCGACACAGGAAGCGACGGTAACAGAAGAGGCAACACCAGAGGCAGAAGAACCTGTACAGGATACACAGGAAGCAGAGACAACAAGCGGAGATGAAACGGGTGTATATCCGAATGCAACAGGTCTGACAGAAGTGGCTATGGGCGTGACAGAAGATATCTGTACATTTAAAGCACCATTAAATTATGTACTTGCAGGAGGTTATTATGATGAAAATAATGAAGAGCAGACGATTGAGGGATTGAATTCTGCTACTACGACTGTTGAGGAAGCGTTGGCAGCCGGAAGCTTTTCCACCGGCAATCACCTGGCCTTCTTTACAATGACTTCTTTGGATGCAGATCAGACCATGATTACTACCGGCATGTATACACCGGATATCATGTCATGGGACGATTTTAAAACGTATTATCCGGATGCAAAAGAGATTGGAGACACAAACGTTCCGGGACTTCTCTATCATGTAGAAGCGATCAGTGGACAGAGTGTGGCAGTAGCTGTGAAAGTATCTGATGATGTTACACTGCAGATCGTCTATGAGGGATCATTGGAAGATGAAATTGGCGAAGATGAGCTGGGACAGAGATTATATAACCTGGTAACAGTAAAATAAAGGAGTAACAGGCAATAACGTTTGAGAGAAAAGAGGATGTACATGGAGAAAAAAGATACATGCAGAGGAGCTCTGACGGTAGAGGTGTTGCTGTTTCTGATTCCGTTCATGATGGCATTTCTTACAATCATCAATGCCGGAAGATTCGTGCAGTCGGAGATGCTGATCCATCATGCGATCACACAGACGGCGAAACAGATATCGGCGTATGGATATGTACTTACCAAGACCAATATTACGGATCAGATGATCAGTACCAACAACAAAAGCAGTAAATTTAAAACGGATGCTTCGAATACCGTAGATTCTGTAAAGAATTTTTCCAATTCCGTCAGTGATTTTACAACGACCGGAGATCTGCAGAGTGTGATTGATTCGGGAAATGCAGCCTATACACAGCTATCAGATTTCTTCAGTGATCCGGACGCAATCGCGACGGGGGTTATGTCCATGGTGAAATCGGATATCCGAGGAGCGGCTATGACTTATGTGGCTGGAGAACTTTCTCGGGCCTCTATCAAGAATTCAATCGGAAAAGTCAACGATGATGTGGATACTTATCTGACCAACCTTGGTATTGTTGATGGTCTATCCGGACTTGATTTTAGTCAGACCAAATGGATATCCGTGGGAGAAGGAAAAGGAGATGTTCAGATTGTTGTTACTTATACAATGAAAAACAACATCTTTCCACAGTTTGATTTTGGCGAATATGAAGTACGACAGTGTGCATCTACGCTGATGTGGTAGGAGTGAATATGAAATTTTTAAAGAAAAGCAAACGCTGGATGAAAGCACACTGGCAGAATAAGAGTTTCCGGATTTTCCTGGCTGTCAATATCCTGCTGGTGGTGCTGTTGTCTGTGGAAAATATGCTGCTGTTTTCCGCCGGGGTACTGAAGATGCTGCGATACGTGATCTTGCTTTGCGGGGTTGCGGTGATCGCATGCATCGACCGGAGGAGCAAACGGATCCCGAACGAGATCCTGCTGGCACTGGTGTATATTCGGGCGTTGGTATTGATCGCGGAATGTGTAATGTATCCGTCGTATGCGCTGTCCATGATCATATCCGCACTTCTCGGAAGTATCCTGGGAGGCGGTATGTTCCTGATCTGTTATTTTATTACAAGGGGCGGTGTCGGCATGGGTGATGTCAAGCTATCTGTATCTGGGATCGGGAGGCATTATGGCGGTGATCGTAACGACCGTATTTTCTTCGGCAGTATACAGCATCGTACAGCTGGTACGGAAGAAAGCAAAATTAAAAGATGAGATAGCTTTTGCCCCGTTTGTATGGATCGGTCTGATTCTGGCCATGGCACTGGGGATTTAGGAGAAAAGACAGATGAAGAGAAACGTAATACTGGGTCTTGTCGGACTGCTGGCAGTATCCTGGCTGGCAGCGGTCAATGACATGGTATCCATACCAAAGAAAATAAAAGAGCATATCGCAAAAGCAGAGGTCTTAGAGGAGAAACAGATCTATGTGGATGCGGTAGACGAATATCAGGGTGCTCTGGAATATGAGCCGGACGATGTAGAACTGTCCATGAAAATGGCAGAAGATTATCTGGCTTACGGGGAGAATAAAAAGTTTATCTCCACCTGCCAGAAAGTGGCAGAAGAGAATCAGAAAGATACTATGGCGCTGGATACACTGATGAAATATTATCAGGATAACAAACAGGAAGACCGTGCGGTGAAATACCTGAAGACTTTTACGAAGAATTATCCGAAAAATGAGAACGCACAGAAATGGCTGAAAGAGCTGCAAGGTACCTATACCAGACTCTTCTGCAAATACGATCAGCTGAGTGCGATCTACAACGATTCCATGGTGGTCTACGATGAAATCAACAATCTTTACGGAGCGGTAGATGCCAGTGGCAGGGAACTGGCAGCCTGCCAGTACAAAGAGATGCATCCGTACTCCGAGGATGGTTATGCACTGGTACTTCGGGACAATGATACCTATGCATATCTTGACCGGGACGGACTGGCCAGAAAGGCTCCGGATGAGGGATATACGGATCTGGGACTTCTGAACGATGATCGGGTACCGGCCTGCAAAGACGGCAAATACGGATTCCTTGATGATACGATGGAAGAGAAGACCGATTTTTCCTGGGAGGCGTTAAGTTCCGTGAGTAACCGGCTGGCGGCAGCTGAAAAAGACGGTAAGTGGGCAATTATTAACCGGAACGGAAAGACAAAGACCGATTATATCTACGATGATGTTGTAATGGATGAAAACGGTATCTGTTCGAACCAGAAAGTATTTATCGTAAAAGAAGGCGAGAGTTATCATATTGTCAGTTCAAAGGGAAAAAATGTCGGAGAAGAGACCTTTGACAATGCAAAAGCATTTACCCGGGACGGTTATGCGGCGGTAGAAAAAAACGGCAAATGGGGATTTGTCGATGCTGAGGGAAATCTGGTGATCGACTGTCAGTATGATGATGCGCTTTCCTTTACCAGCGGTTATGCAGCAGTAAAACAGGGTGATGTCTGGGGCTATATCGATACGGAAAACACAATGGCGATCGAACCGGATTTTGCGTTGGCTACAGCACTGTCTACAGAGGGAACCGCGGCTGTCAAAATGGTCAATGAAGACGGTGAAATCTGGCAGCTGATTCAGCTGAGCATATTTGAATAAGGACAAACAGGAGGAAACCCGTATGATTACATTTGATATAGACGAACAGGAGTCCGGAAAATATCTGGTATATTATAAGCAGGAAAGAGACGAAGTGGATTCCCTGGTGATGGGAATGATGGAGAATAATAAGATCGAAGGAACCGTGCCGTTTGTAAAAGTGCAGGTGGATACGGTGGTAAGTTATCGTTATGATATCACCGGACTGCAGCCGTTGAATGAATATTTCAGCGGTATCGTATCAAAAAACAAGATTCTGACGGTGATCGAAGAGATTCTGGATGAGAGAACTCTGCTGGAAGAGTATATGCTGGATCTGGAAGCTGCGGTGCTGGAAAGTAAATATATGTTTGTGGATCCGGCTACCGGACACGTAAAACTGCTGTTACTGCCGGTAAAACATAATAATCTTTCAATGGATATGTTTTTCCGGAGCATGATCTTCTCTATTCAGTACGATTCTGCTGAGGATGTTTCGTATGTGACAAAGATCCTGAATTATTTTAATGGTGCAGAGACCTTTACGATGACAGGTTTTGCGGCTCTGATTCGTGAGCTGAAAGGACAGAATACTTCGGTACAGCCACAGAGGATTCCGCCGGCTTCTACTCCGGTCAATCCACCACAGACAGGGGTTCAGATTCCACCATGCCCACCGGTACAACAGGAACCTGTGCGCCAGACATCGGTACAGCAGAATCCGATACCGACTCCGCCGGTACAGGTGCAGATGGCTCCCCTTCAGAATGTTCCGCCGGTACAGCCGGATAATGTACAGGATCCGGGAACCACAGTGTTGAATGGAGCGCCGGTTGGAGGAAATGTACAACATTACGTCAATCCAAATCTGACACGCAATCAGAACCCGGCACCATTACCTGTGCAGAGCCATGGTGTGAATATCCCGAAAACATATCCGGGAACAAGCCAGTCTGTATTTGTCAGTGAACCACAGCAGGAGCCGAAAGTGGAAACTGCACCGGTAAAAGAGAAAAAAGGACTTTTTGGAAGAAAAGAAAAGGTAGAGAAACCGCAGAAATCCGGTGGATTGTTTGGAAAGAAAGAAAAACCGGAATATACCACGGCTCCAAAAGTGGAAACACCAAACAGACCGAGGAACTTCCGGGGAGTAGCAATTCCCGGCTCCGATGTAGTGCCACAGCAGGAAAACACTGCAACAACACCAACCGCGATTCCGGCACAGAATGTGTCCATGCAGGTGCATGCTGCTCCGATCCAGAACTTCGGTGAGACGGTAGATCTGCAGTCCTATACGAACGCTGCCAGGGGAACAACTACGGTTCCTCCGACACCGGCACCGGTGAAAAAACCGTGTCTGATCCGTAAATCAACCAGAGAACAGTTTGTTCTCACAAAGGAGATGACCCGTGTAGGAAGAAGCCGTGAAAATGTAGATATTTACATTACAGACAATACAAGTATTGGGCGTGTGCATGCGGTACTGTATCTGCGAAACGGCCGCGTATATGTGGAAGATCAGAACTCCAAAAACGGTACGTTCTTAAACGGCCATCGGGTAAGTGGTCAGGAAGAACTGATTCCGGGTGCACGGCTGAGCATGAGTAATGAAGAATTTGAAATCGCCTTTTTATAAGAGCGGATCACAGGAAGAGAGATGTCATGAAAATATGGCGGTTCTCTTCCTTTTTTGATAAAAATATTTTGTTGTGGAATATGTTCCATTAAAAATAGAAATCGCATATTTCTTTTCAGAATGGGGATCCTGTATAGTGAAAGAAAAGAAAAACAGTCAGACAGGAGGTATCTGTATGAAAGATACATATAATAAAGAATATCTGATGAGGGACGAAAAACCCTGATTCCCGGTCATGGGAGAGTTTCACTATAGTCGTTACCGGGATGATCTGTGGGAGGAATCTTTGCGGAAAATGAAAGCAGGCGGAGTCACCGTGGTGTCAACTTATGCATTCTGGATCCATCACGAGGAAGAGGAAGGTGTGTATGATTTTAACGGATGCCGGAATATCGTGTGTGGTATTTTATGGTGACTGGGATCCGGCATTTGTATGGAAGGATGAAAATCATTTTCCGGTGCTTCATCTGGATCGGGAACGTGCACTGCAGGCATGGAAAGTGACGCTGGATCGGGATTATCTGATACTTTCGGATGACTATGTGTGGGAGAAAGATGGAAAACTGCACATAGAAGGAGAGAAAGAGACGGTGATCCGGTGTTATCCAAAATTGAAGGACCTTTCGGTTCTTCCGGAGGGATTCGAAGCGTGTGGTGCGGATCAGGAGTTTACCCTGTATCGAAGAAGCAAAAAAGCGGAGGATACCAGGGTAACAGTGATGGAAGAAAACAGGAATGAGGATTTACGGATCTACAACCTGAAAATAATTTCACCGGGAACCTGGCGGGACACGATTCTATCTCTGGACTTCGGTGGGGACAAAATCGAGATTTTCCGGAATGGGGAGATGCTCACCGATAGCTACTATACCGGCGAGCCGGTACAGATCAGCCTTCGCTACTTTGATTTTCCGGAAGAACTGCAGGTAAAGATTTATCCACTGAAAGAAGGTGCCTCAAAATTTCTGGAGCACTGGCCGCAGATGAAAGATGGATGTGCGTGTGAGCTGTATGTGGTTGGTGTGAAGGATCTGGTGTGGTAAAGTATAAAGATTTAAATTGAAGAAAGGAAAGTTGTTGATAGTATTATCTATGGCACAACTTTCCTTTTGTGTTGCAATGCATATCAAAAATTGGTCCAGTGGATTAATTTTGATTATTATATCCTTGCGCAGAAACCGGATTTGAGATAAAATGTTTAAAAGGTTTAAAATAAACCATTGCAAATTGAACTGTTAAAATAGTTACGAGGAACAGACAGGGGGCTTCTACATGAATGTAAAATCCATAGATATCGCCAGGGCACTTGGCATCTCTAAATCCACTGTATCTCTGGCATTGAATGGAAAACCGGGCGTGAGTGAACAGACACGGCAGGAAGTCCTCGCATGTAAGAAACAGCTGGAAGAGCATGGGGTAGTGCCGCCGGGAATGTTTTCGAGACAGCCGGAACAAAGAAAAAGACAGCAGATCAAGATTGTCAAAATTACAAATGGAATGAAAAATATACAGGGAGCTGAGCTGGATCTCTGGACAGATGTGAATCAGGTATTTGAGAAAAATCTGCAAGCAAATGGATATTCGCTTGGATTACTGTATGCAGATTTCAGGGAGGAAGATCAGTCCCGCATGATTGCCGAATGTAATGCGGATGATGTGGCGGGTGTAATTATTTTCGGAACGGAATTAAAACAGGAAAACAGTCCGTTGCTTGACGGAATCCGAAAACCGCTGGTGATTTACGATGCGGCGCCGGACATTGAAAAATATCCGGTGATTCTGATCGATAACCGTCAGGGAGTAGAACTTGCGGTGAACGAACTTCTGGCGAAAGGAAATACAGATATTCAGTATCTGTGTAATCCATTACCGATGTATAATTATCTGAGCCGGCGCAGAGGTTTTCAGGAAATTATGAAACAGAAGGGGCTGGGAGATGCTTCTGATCGTATCATCAATACGGGAAGCAGTATAGAAGAAGTTCATCAGATGATGCGAGAGTATCTAAAAACAGCAAAGCTGCCTCAGGCATATATTATGGAAAGTTATCATGTTTCCATGGGAACGATTATGGCAATGCATGAATTGAATATTCGTATTCCGGAAGATGTGAGTCTGATCGGTATTGATACTCTGCCAAGTTTTCTCACCGGAGGCATTGATATGACAAGTATCCGTGTCCCCCATACAGAAAGAGCATACTGGGCAATACAGTTGTTATTGAAGGAAATAGAACACCCGGTAAAAGAAAAATGTAAGTTGTATACAAATTGTGTGTTTGTAGATGGTGAAACAGTTAAGAAAAGATAAAAGAGAACAGCAAGTGAAAAAGTTCAGATTCCGTGTGGGAAGCTGAACTTTTTTCTTACTTTACAGGAAATTGCTTTCCTGTAAAGTAAGAAACGCTCCGCGAGGATGTACCGAGGCACGTTCTTAGTTCTATGGACAATGAGCAAAGACATATATTTATAGAAAAAGTTGAAAATAAAAACGAAAAGGTTTAAAATATAAACAAAAATAAACATGAATTTAAATAAAAGAGGAAGAATATGAGAAGATACAATTATGAAAAACAGGTGGAAAAATGGGATGTTCTGGAAGTGACTGTAGAAGGTCATTCTGATAAGAACCCATTTGTAGATTATGAGATTCAAGGAATCTTTACAGGAAAACATGAGACAGTAACTGTGGACGGATTTTATGACGGAGAAGGTGTGTACAAAGTGAGATATATGCCGTCTTTCGTGGAATTATATACATTCGAAGTGACAGGGAGCGCGATAGACGGGGAAGTGCTCACCGGGAAATTTCAGGTAACACCGGCGAGCGAGGAAAATCACGGACCGATCCGTGTGGCAAATACCTATCATTTTGTCTACGAAGACGGAACGCCGTATTATTCCATCGGCACAACCTGTTATGTGTGGGCAGAGCGCGGTTTCAGATGCTGCAGTCAAAAGGTATTTTGCCCCTGAAAAAGAGGCGTCATTGCTTTTATGTGAAGAACATCACAGAAAGCAATGGCGCTTTTTGAATTGGCAGGAAAAAGGCCTTTTCTTTGTTATTAAGTAGTCACACCAGGTATACCAGATGTAGTGACATAGAAAGATGAAACACGATATGTTGATAAAAAATATTGTTACATGAGAAAAGTTCGTTAAAATAACGACAAATAGCACTAAAATAAAATATTTATTGTGCAAAATGATAAAATAAAGTATAATAGTGATAATGACATCTGTATAAAATGCAAAAGTGAACGGCAGCAATATGGAGGTTGAAACTGCGGTTTGCGCAAAACTGTTCAGAGGGGAAACTGAACAGGTACGGAAAGTTATCGAAATCAAAAAAGAAAAGGGCAATGAAGTGAAAGGAGGAAACTACATGCTGGATCAATCTTATTACCAGAAAACGGATGAGATTATCGAACACTACGGCCGCAAGGCAGCTTCCCTGATTCCGATCATGCAGGATATTCAGGCAGAATATCGTTATCTGCCGGGAGAACTGCTTACTTAT
>ERZ857951.3696-NODE-3696-length-11069-cov-2.845015_pt1 | contig 11069 bp, 8 predicted proteins | sample MGYA00519759_ERZ857951 | MGnify/ENA primary metagenome ERZ857951 (study PRJEB31778, sample SAMEA3449377) | human gut metagenome | biome: human gut; feature: human-associated habitat; material: faeces | place: United Kingdom | collected 2010/2012 ... | reverse complement strand
ACAACGTGGCGAACCTCCATGCGGGCTGCGTGGAGCTTTACGTCAAAAAGAATGCCAAGCTGCGCTACTCGACCATCGAGAACTGGTCGAAGAATATGTATAACCTCAACACCAAGCGGGCGCTGGTGGAGGAGGGCGGCATGATCGAGTGGGTGTCCGGCTCGTTCGGCTCGCACGTCGGCTGCCTGTACCCCATGAGCATCCTCAAGGGCGACGATTCCCGCATGGAGTTCACCGGCGTGACCTTTGCCGGCGCGGGACAGGATCTCGACACGGGCGCAAAGGTCGTCCATGTCGGCAAAAACACCAGCAGCTATATGAACACGCGCTCGATCAGCAAAAGCGGCGGCGTGAGCACCTTCCGCTCGAGCGTCGTGGTGGAAAAGAGCGCAAAGGGCGCGAAAAGCGCGGTTTCCTGCCAGTCGCTGATGCTCGATTCCGAATCGCGCTCGGACACCATCCCCGCCATGGACATCAAGACGCGCGACGCCGCCGTGGGCCACGAGGCCAGGATCGGCGCGATCAGCAACGACGCGGTCTTTTACCTGATGAGCCGCGGCATGAGCGAGGAGGATGCCCGCGCCCTGATCGTCAGTGGCTTCGCGGACAACGTGTCCAAGGAGCTGCCGCTGGAATACGCCGTGGAAATGAACAACCTCATCCGCCTTGAGATGAAGGGCAGCATCGGCTGAGCGAAAGGAGCGAACAATATGGAAAAAACGATTTATGTCAACCGTCCCGCTTCGCGCACCTGGAACCGTCTCGGCGTGAACGAGGCCGCCGTCCGCTGGGACACGGACGCGGAGACGCTGCTCTCGAACGAGCGCTTCACCGCCGTTTCCGGCGAAAACGCCCCTCTCCGCATCGAGGCTGCGGACGGCGGCGCGGCCTATGGCCGCCGCGTCTATACCGTGACCGCCGAGGCGGGCGCGGAGCTGACCGTCTTTGAGGTCTGCACCGCCGCGCAGCCCCTTGCCGCGGAGCTCAGGCTCACAGCGGCGGAGGGCGCGCACCTTCGCGTCGTGCAGCTTCTGAATCCCACGCGGGGCGCGGTGCTGCGCCACGAGTTGAGCGCGCAGCTCGCCGAACACGCGAAGCTCGACCTTATCTCTCTCCAGCTCGGCGACGGCGCTGTTTACGCCGACCACCAGATCTCCCTTGCGGGCGATGGCGCGGCGCTGCGCGTCGACCTCGGCTACCTCGCCCGCCGGAGCGACACGGCGGACATTGATCTGACCGTTGAGCAGCTCGGCAAAAGCACCGTGAGCGAGATCCACGCTTCCGGTGCGCTGATGGAGCGCGCGAAAAAGGTCTTCCGCGGCACCATTGACTTCAAGCGCGGCTCCGCCGGCTCGGTCGGCAGCGAAAACGAGATCGTCCTGCTCCTCGGCGAGGACGCGGAAAACAAGACCGTCCCCGTCATCCTCTGCGCCGAGGAGAATGTCGAGGGCAGCCACGGCGCGACCATCGGCGAGCTGGACGCGGACACGCTCTTTTACTTTGCCAGCCGCGGCATCGACCGCGCCGCCGCCGAAGCCATCCTCGCCCGCGCCGCCGTGGAGCGGCTCGCGCGCATGGCGGAGGACGAAGCCTTTTCCGCGCGCGCCCTCGGTGCGCTCGCGCAGGTCCTGTGTACGAAGGAGGAACGCGAATGAGCACGAATTGCAAAGCCGATTTCCCGCTGCTCGCGCAGCGTGATGTCGCCTATCTCGACAGCGCCGCCACCGCCCAGCGCCCGCAGTGCGTGCTGGACGCGGAGCGGGAGTTCTATACGCGCCACAACGCCAACCCCCTGCGCGGGCTCTACCCGCTGAGCATCGAGGCGACCGACGCGCTCGAGAGCGCCCGCGCCGCCGTCGCCCGCTTTCTCGGCGCGGCGCAGAGCGAGGAGCTCGTCTTCACCCGCAACACGACCGAGGGGCTGAACCTTGTGGCCTACAGCTACGGGCTCAGCCATGTCAAGGCGGGCGATGAGATCCTGATCTCCACGATGGAGCACCACAGCAACATCCTTCCCTGGCAGATGGTCTGCCGTCAGACCGGCGCGCAGCTCAAGTTCATGAAATGTGAGCCGGACGGCAGTCTGGACCCCAACAAGGTCGAAGCGCTCATCACGGCAAGGACAAGGGTCGTCGCGCTGCAGCAGGTCTCGAACGTACTCGGACGCGAATACCCCATCCGCGCGGTCGCGGAGCTGGCGCACCGCGTGGGCGCGGTGCTGGTGGTGGACGGCGCGCAGAGCATGCCGCACCTGCCGGTCAACGTACAGGAGCTGGGTGCGGACTTCCTCGCCTTCTCCGGCCACAAGCTCTACGGGCCCATGGGCATCGGGGCGCTGTACGGGCGGCGCGAGCTTCTGGAGGAGATGCCGCCGTTTCTCACGGGCGGCGAGATGATCGAGTCCGTCACGCGCGAGGGCGCGGTGTTTGCCGAGGCGCCGCACAAATTTGAGGCCGGCACCGTCAACGCCGCGGGCGCGGCGGGCCTGCACGCCGCCATCGACTATGTGGAGCGCGTCGGCTTCGATACCATCCACGCGCGCGAGCTGGCCGTCACCGCCGACGCCCTCGCACGAATGCGCGCGCTGCCACACGTCCGCATCCTCGGCTCGGACAAGGCGGAGGAGCACAACGGCATCCTGACCTTTGTGGTGGACAACGTCCACCCGCACGACGTGAGCGAGCTGCTTGCCGCCGACGGCGTGGCTGTCCGCGCGGGGCATCACTGCGCCGAGCCGCTCCACCACTTCCTCGGCTATCACGCCACAGTGCGCGCGAGCTTCGCATTCTATAATGACAAAACCGATGTGGACCGGCTGGTCGGCAGCCTATCCACCGTCAGGGGGCGCATGGGCTATGACGACTAATCCTTTCTACAACGAGATCCTTACCGAGCACAACGTCCGCCCGGAGTTCAAGCACGACCTGCCGGACGCCGACCTCGTGCTCGACGGCGTGAACCCGAGCTGCGGCGACGAAATTCAGCTCCAGCTCAAGCTCGATGGCGATACCATCGCCGACGGGGCCTTTGTCGGCGACGGCTGCGCCATCTCGCAGGCCTCCACAGACATCATGCTCGGTATGATCGTCGGCAAGAGCCGCGAGGAGGCTCTGCGGCTTGGCGACCTCTTTCTGCGCATGATCCGCGGCGAGGCGAGTGAGGAGGAGATTGACAGCCTCGAGGAGGCCTCGGCTCTGCGCGACGTCTCCCATATGCCCGCGCGCGTGAAGTGTGCCATGCTCGGCTGGCGCACGCTGCGCGGAGCGTTGGGCGAAAAAACGCCCTCCTGATCACAAAATACAACGCGATTTTTGCGATATGTCTTGCAAAGCCGCGCGGGAATGCCTATAATAGAGCATACCTGCGCGGCTCTCCTGCATCCGCCGCGCAGAGACTACAATGTTTTGAAGAGGTAAATTGGAATGAAAAAGCTACTCTCTGTGCTGCTGTGCGCCGTCATGGTGCTCAGCCTTGCCGCCTGCGGCAAGAAGGAAAATGCTCCAACCCCCGGCCCCGACCCCAACGGCGAGACCGAGGGCCTGACCGTCGCGCTGGTCGTGGCGGGCAAGCTCGGCGACCGCAGCTTCTACGACTCCTCCAAGGAGGGCCTGGACCGCATGGTCGCCGACCTCGGCGTGACGCCCATCGTCATCGAGTGCAACAACGAGAACCACGACATTCAGATGAAGAACGCCGCCGAGAAGGCGAACATCGTCGTGTGCGTCGGCTGGGAGTTCTACAACGTCGAGACCATCGCGCCCGACTATCCCGAGGTCAACTGGATCTGGGTCGATAACGCCACCAGCGCGCCCGTATCCAACGTGCTCAACATCACCTACGCCCAGAACGAGGGCAGCTTCCTCGCGGGCTACATCGCCGCCGCGGTCTCCGAGACCGGCGTGGTCGGTGCGGTCGGCGGCGAGGATGCCGACACCATCAACGACTTCATCGTCGGCTACACGCAGGGCGCCGAGTATTACGGCACCGAGAACGGCAAGGAGATCAGCGTGGTGAAGAACTACTCCAACACCTACGACGATCCCGCCGTCGGCAAGGACTGCGCCATCGCGCTGAACGATCAGGGCGCGGACGTCATCTTCCAGATCGCCTCCGCCTGCGGCGACGGCGTGTTCGAGGCCGCCAAGGAGAAGGGCTTCTACGCCATCGGCGTGGACAGCGACCAGAAGTACATCGACCCCGAGGTCATCATCTGCTCCATGAAGAAGGAAGTCGGCAGCTCCATCTATGACGCCGTCAAGTCCTATCTCGCGGGCGACAGCCGCTTCGGCACCACCTGGACCGCCGACATGGCGACCGGCTACGTCGGCATCGGCTACGGCGACAGCGGCATGACGCAGCAGGTCCCCGACGAGGTCAAGGCCGCTGTCGAGGAGCTGGCCGCGAAGATCGCCTCCGGCGAGATCGTCGTGGAGACGACGCGCGCGTAATTTCATGCGCTTCCCTTGCGGCGCGGCAAAAGCCGCGCCGCTTCCTCTATTCCAAAGAAAGTGAGGTAACGAGCCTTGCAGGAAAATGCAGTCGAATTCCGCCATATCTCCATGGAGTTCCCCGGCGTGCTCGCCAACGATGACGTATCGCTCGACATCCGAAAGGGCGAGGTCTTTGCCCTCGTCGGCGAGAACGGCGCGGGCAAGACCACGCTGATGAACATTCTCTACGGCATCCACGAGCCGACGAACGGCGAGGTGTATATCCGCGGGAGGAAGGTCGAGCGCTTCTCGCCCAAAACCGCCATCTCTATGGGCGTCGGCATGGTGCACCAGCACTTCATGCTCGTGCCCAGCTTCACCGTGGCACAGAACATCGTTATGAGCCGCGAGCCGCGCAGGCTCGGTGTGCTCTTTGACAACAAGGCCGCCGAGGCCGCCGCGCAGAAGCTGGTGGAGGAGTACGGCCTCGTGGTCGATCCCGCCGCCGTGGTGCGCGAGATCGGCGTGGGCCTTCAGCAGCGCGTGGAAATTCTCAAAACGCTCTACCGCGGCGCAGACATTCTCATTCTGGACGAGCCGACCGCCGTCCTCACCCCGCAGGAGACGGATGAGCTGTTCGCCGTCATCCGCCGCGTGGTGCGCGAGCTGGGCATGACGGTCATCATCATCACGCACAAGCTCTACGAGGTCATGGCGATCAGCGACCGCGTGGGCGTGATGCGCAAGGGAAGGCTCATCGGTGTGGAGAACACCTGCGACGTGGACGAAAAAAAGCTCGCCTCGATGATGGTCGGCCGCCCGGTGCTCTACGACCGGCTGGAAAAGACCGGCGAAGCGGGCGCGGAGCAGATCAGAGTCTCCGGTCTCACCGTCTGCGACGACCGCGGGCTGGTCGCCGTGGACGGTCTGAGCCTGTCCGTCCGCGCGGGCGAGGTGCTCGGCATCGCCGCCATCGAGGGCAACGGCCAGAGCGAGCTTCTGGAGGCCATCACCGGTATGCGCCGCGTCGAGCGCGGCACGGTGGAGGTCTGCGGGCAGAACGTCACCGGAAAAACGGCGGGCGAGATCCGCAAGGTCGGGCTCTCCCACATCCCCGAGGACCGTCTCGCCACCGGCGTGAGCCGGAGCGCGAGCGTGACGGACAATCTTCTCATGGGCAAGCAGCGCGACAAAGCCTTCAGCGGCTTCGCGTTTCATCAGCGGCGCAGCTCCATCGAGCGCTACGCGGAGGAGGTCTATGAGAGGTTCGACATCCGCGGCGCGGGCATCGACACCGCCGTCGGCTCCATGTCCGGCGGCAATATGCAGAAGGTCGTCGTCGCGCGTGAGTTTTCCTTTGATTCCCCCGTGCTCATCATCGCCCAGCCCACGCGCGGCGTGGACGTGGGCGCCATCGAATTCATCCACACCCGCATCATCGAAAAGCGCAACGCCGGCTGTGCCATTCTCCTCTGCTCGGCCGACCTCGACGAGGTGTTCCGCCTGTCCGACCGCATCATCACGATGTACGAGGGGCGCATCACCGGCGAGTTCCGCACAAGTGACATCACCAAGGAGGAGATCGGCTGGTACATGACCGGCCACCGCGAGGGAAAGGAGGCGGCAAAAGCATGAAAAAGCTCGCAGGCGCGGTGAACTGCCGCTATCTGCTCTCCCTGCTGCTCTCGATCCTCTTCGCCTTCCTTATCGGCGCGGGCATCCTCGCCGTCTCCGGCTTCCACCCGCTCGAGGCCTACGGCGCGATGCTCTCCGGCGCGTTCGACAGCGCGCGCCACATCGGCGACTTTCTGGAGTACGCGATGGTGCTGTGCGTGTGCGGCCTTGCCTGCGTGCTCGGCGCGCGCGTCGGCATCTTCAACGTCGGCGGCGAGGGTCAGCTGCTCCTCGGCGCGATCTTTGCCGCGCAGGTCGGCGTGTGGATGGATGGGCAGCCCCGCTTCCTTGTCATCGTCTGTGCAGCGCTCGCCGCGATGGCGGTCGGCGGCCTGTACGCCTTCCTCCCCGGCGTTCTGAAGGTGAAGGTCAAGGTCAATGAGGTCATCACCACCATCATGCTCAACACCATCGCTGCCTACCTCTGCCAGTACCTCGCCAAGGGTCCGTGGAAGAACGCCAATAAGAACATGGTCGCCGCGACCGAACAGCTCGGCGCGCAATACTGGTTCGGCAATGTCATTCCCCGCTCCAACCTCACCAGCGCCGTGTTTGCCGCGGCGGTGATGGCCTTCCTTGTGTGGTATGTGATGGAGCGCACCTCCGTCGGCTACGAAATGCGCATCACCGGCGAGAATCCGCGCTTCGCCTTCTTCTCCGGCCTGCGCACCGATCAGATCGTCCTGCTCTCCATGGTCGTCTCCGGCGCGATGTGCGGTCTGGTCGGTATGTTCCGCGTCTACGGCGTGGAGCATCTTTACCGCGACAGCGTGAGCAAGGACTACTACTTCGAGGCCCTGATGGTCGCCATGATCGCGCAGTATAAGCCTGTGACCGTCATCCTCCTCTCGCTCTTCTTCGCCGTGCTGAAGATCGGCGCGCAGGGCATGGAGCTCATCGGCATTCCTTCGCAGATCTACCTCATCATTCAGACCGTTATCATCTTCTGCATGGCCGCCGAGAGCGGCATCACCCGCTCGCTCACCGCGGCGCACGAGCGCCGTAGAGCTAAGCGCGCCGCCGAAGAACGCTTAAAGGAGGAACTGAAACATGGATGACCTTTCCGCGATCCTCGCCAGCATTTTCTCCTCCGGTACCTTTAACGAGATGCTCCGCCGCGCCACGCCCGTGGCGCTCGCCGCCATCGGCGGCTCGCTCACCGAGCACGCCGGCATCATGAACATCGGCATGGACGGCATGATCCTCATGGGCGCGTTCTTCGGCGTGTTCGGCAGCTATCTCTTTACCTCCGCCTGGGGCGGCGTGGGGCTGGTGCTTCTTATGGGGCTGCTCATCGGCCTGTTCTTCGCGCTCTTCGTCGTGAAGTTCCGCTCAGACGAGTTCATCATCGGCTGCGCGCTCAATACCTTCGCGCTCGGCCTGACGACCTATCTCTCCCGCTCCGTGTTCGGCACCTCCGGCGCGAAGGGCTTCCCCTCCCTGCCGACGGTAGACCTTCCGCTGCTGGATAAAATTCCCTTCCTCGGCGCGGTGCTCAACGGTCACTCGCTGTTTGTGTATCTCACCTGGCTCTTCGTCCTCGTGCTGTGGGTGTTCATCTACAAAACCCCCTACGGCTTCTGGCTGCGCGCGAGCGGCGAAAAGCCCGAGACACTGCGCACCGCCGGCATCGAGCCGGAAAAAATGAAGTGGCTCGCGAGCATCCTCTGCGGCGTGCTGTGCGCGCTCGCGGGCGCGCACCTGTCGCTCGGCTACCTCAACGGCACCTTTGCCGAGAATATGTCCAACTCCCGCGGCTACATCGCCTTCGCCTGCGTGATCTTCGGCGCAGCAAATCCCGCCAAGGCCTACCTCGCGGCGCTGATGTTCGGCTTCTTCGACGCCATCGGCCTGAGATTGCAGGACTACGTCAGCTCCGACCTCACCGGCATCATCCCCTACGCCATCACCATCATTATGATGGTCTACGTTGTGGTGAACGCGCAGCGTCGCCGCCGCCACGCGGCGCAGCAGCAGCTGAGCCGCCGCGCGCGGAGCTGAACGCACATCGGAGGCAGCTATGCAGCAGGGCATTTTTGAAAAAAGCATCACCGTCACGCCCGACTACTGCGACGCCGCGGCGCAGCTCTCGCCCCTTGCGGCCTTTACCATCTTTCAGGGCATCGCCGCCCAGCACGCCGAGCTCATCGGCGTCGGCGGCGCGGCGATGGCGAAGCGCGGCGAGTTCTGGCTGACCGTCCACACGCGTGTGGACTTCCTGCGGCGCGCAGGTCTCATGGACGAGCTTACCGCCGCAACGTGGCCGGAGCCGTGCGGCGGCAGGGCCGTGCGCTGCTACCGCAGCTACAGTCTGCACCGCGGCGGCACGCTGCTCGCCCTCGGGCGCACGCAGTGGGCCGTCCTCGGCCTGGAAAAGAAGCTGATGCAGTTTGCGCAGACCGGCTTTCCCGCCGATTTCCCATTCTCCGACCGCACCGGCATCACCGATCACCCCACCCGCTTCGCGGACGACCTGACGCAGGAGAATTTCGCGCGCGGCTATACGGTCCGCTCAACGGACATCGACTTCGGTCGTCACATGAACAACGTTGCCTATGTCCGCGTGCTGCTCGACTGCTTCTCCGCCGCCGAGCTGGCCTCGGGCCGCATCGCGTCGATGGAGGTCCACTACGCTGCTCCCTGTCTGGAGGGCGAGGAGCTGGGCGTCTACTGCCGCCGTGAGGAGAGCGGCTGCCGCCTCGCCATCAAAAAGGCGGACGGAAAGGCCGCCGTGCTCGCCGCGGTGAAGCTCCGCTGAAGCAGCAAACGATCACAATACAAGCGCCGCGGTCGGATGACCGCGGCGCTTGCCGTTTTCTTATTCTTCCTTGCCGTAGAGCCAGGTGCAGCCCTCGTTCACGCTGTCGACCGCTTTGCGGTAAGCCCCGAGCACGCCGGGCGCAGGATGCGCGGGACGCTTGATGTGTCCCAGCCGCTCCGCGAGCTCCTCGTCGCTGACCTCGAGGTGGATGGTGTGTTTGTCGATGTCGATCTCGATCATGTCACCGTCGCGCACCGCGGCGATGGGGCCGCCGTCCCACGCCTCGGGCGAGACGTGGCCGATGCAGGGGCCGCGCGTCGCGCCGGAGTAGCGCCCGTCGGTGACCATGGCGCAGCTCGTGTGCAGGCCCATGCCGACGAGCATCGCCGCGGGAATGGACATTTCACGCATTCCCGGCCCGCCCTTGGGGCCTTCGTAGCGGATGACCAGCACATCGCCGGGCTTGACGGACTTCTCCGTCATGGCCGCGCGCAGCGCGTCCTCGGAGTCGAAGCAGACCGCAGGGCCGCGGTGGTGAAACATCTCGGGCACCACGCCGCTCTTTTTCACGATGCAGCCGCCGGGGGCAAGGTTGCCGTGCAGCACGGCGAAGCAGCCGTCGGGGTAGAGCGGCTCGTCGGCCGTGTGGATGATCTCGGGATCGACCCTGCGGCGGAAGCGGGCGAGGAACTCGCCCACCGTGCCGCCCGTCGCCAGACGCGCGTCGGGGTTGAGATAGCGCTCGATGGCCTTCATCGTCGCGCCCACGCCGCCGGCCTTGTAATAGTCGTACATATTGAATTTCGAGGACGGCTTGAACTTCGCGACGCAGGGCACGTCGCGCTGGATCGCGTCAAAGGCCGCGAGGTCCATCGGAATGCCCATCACGCGCGCGAGCGCACAGATGTGGAGCTGGGCGTTCGTCGAGCCGCCGGTCGCGGCGACGTGGCGCAGGCCGTTCTTGAGGCTCGCCTCGGTGACGATGTCGGAAAAACGCACCCCCTCCTTCGTGAGCGTGACGATGCGCTCGCCGACGTTGCGCGCCTGCTTGTACTTGGCGGACGAGCAGAAGAGCATGGTCGTGCTGTCGATGGGACACAGGCCGATGACCTCGGCGAATACGCCCATGGTGTTGGCGGTGCCGTACATCGAGCAGGTGCCGCAGGAGAAGCAGATGTTCTCACGGAATCGAGTGAAGGTCTCCTCGCTGATGGCGTCGATGTTGCGCTGACCGATGGATTCCTTGAGGTCGGGCGTGACATAGGTGCCCTCGTCCGCCTCGTAGGGCAGCATACTGCCCGCCGTGAGGAACATACAGGGCTTGTTGAGCGCTGCGGCAGCCATCAGCATACCGGGCACGATCTTATCGCAGTTGGGCACCAGCACCAGACCGTCCAGCTGGTGGGCCATGAGCATGGTCTCCACGCTGTCGCAGATCAGTTCACGGGAGGCCAAAGAGTACTTCATGCCCACATGACCCATAGCGATGCCATCGCATACACCGATGGCGGGGATCAGGATGGGGGTACCACCGGCCATCTGCACACCGGCCTTGACAGCCTCGGCGATCTTATCCAGATTCATGTGTCCGGGCACGATCTCGCTGTAGGCGCTTACCACGCCGATGAGGGGGCGCTCCAGTTCCTCCGGGGTGTAGCCCAGCGCATAAAACAGGCTGCGGTTGGGCGCGCGCTCCGAGCCCTTGGTCACGTTGTCACTTCTCATTGCAAATCCTCTTTTCTGATAAAGCCCTCTCCGTCACGGTTGCGCCGTGCCACCTCTCCCGAGAGGGAGAGGTTTCGCGGAGGAGCTATAAGGTTCCCTTTTCAACAAAAACTCCCCCTTTCGGGGGAGCTGACCGCCGAAAAGCGGTCTGAGAGGGTTCTCCTCTTACTTCTTCAGCCAGCTCATCATGCTGCGCAGCTCAGCACCCACCTTCTCGATGGGCAGCTCAGCCTCCATGCGGCGCTTGGCAAGGAAGTGCACCTTGCGGCCGCCCTTGGGGCTCATCTCGGTCAGGAACTCAGAAGCAAAGGTGCCGTCCTGGATCTCGGTCAGAACCTTCTTCATCTCCTTGCGGGTCTCCTCGGTAATCAGGCGCTTGCCGGTGCGGTAGTCGCCGTACTCGGCAGTGTTGGAGATGGAGTAGCGCATCTTGGAGAAGCCGCCCTCGTTGATCAGGTCAACGATCAGCTTCATCTCGT